>Ga0222714_10002854_pt1 | contig 17990 bp, 27 predicted proteins | sample C33_3DmetaG_FD_165048 | JGI IMG/M metagenome (GOLD analysis project Ga0222714, IMG submission 165048) | Estuarine water microbial communities from San Francisco Bay, California, United States - C33_3D | ecosystem: Environmental > Aquatic > Marine > Unclassified | place: USA: California...
CGATGGATGACACTGCAAAGAAGTACTTACTTTCTGGTCCTGCACAGAAGCATTTTGTAAAGCTTTATCAGTACGAAGACTACAGGGTTGTTGATCTTGGTCCTGGTTGGCAACAGCTGTTCCTGAATTCCAGAACCGTGAAAACATATGGAGAGGGTAATCCTCCGACCATCTACCCAGTAAATGAACATGTTCCAATAACCAAAGAGTCATTTTTATGAAAGGGTTAGAACTAAGACCTATTGAATATGCAGATGCACCGATCATAAACAGGATACGAAACCAATCTGCTGCTTATCTCCATGACGATAGAACCTTCACAGAAGAGAATACGCTTGAATGGTTGCGCACATATGATCCTGACTGGTATGCAATAATCATGGACGGAGAAATGATAGGATACTTTAGGCTATCCAACTACTCCAAGGAGAACAGAAACCTTTACATCGGAGCAGATATAGATGAGGCCCATAGAGGAAAGGGCATTGGCTACTCTTCGTATCTTATGATGATGGAAATGCTATTCAATCAAAGGAAGCTAAACAAGATAACGCTAGAGGTATTAAGCACAAACAAAAGGGCGTTTGGTCTTTACAAAAAACTTGGCTTTTCTGTTGAAGGCACAAAGAGACAGGAAGTATGGAGAGATGGAACCTGGATTGATTCCATCGTTATGTCCATAACAAGGGCAGAGTTTATGTCAATCCATGGAAAGATTCAATCGCCATGCATTGGTATATGCCATAGAAGGGATGGCGCGTGTAGTGCATGCGGCCGAACCATGAATCAGATATCTTCATGGAAAGATTACACCGAAGAGCAAAAGGCCGGAGCAACAATGATGATATTAGAACAACGATCAGCACAAGGGATATAACACTTACAACAATAACAAGGAATTCCAATGATATTGGACATAAACCAAACAGGCTCACATGAAGGTCCAGCTCCACAAATGACACGAGAGCAGATGATGAATGCAATAAGAGATGCATTTGCTGCACATGCAGTAGATCTAAAGTGTGAAAAATGTGAAAACGATACATTCAATGAAGTGATGAAGATAAAGAAGCTGAGTGCAATAGCATCTCCTACTGGAGAAGAAATGGTGCTTCCTTTCAAGGTCTTCATTTGTTCAAACTGTTCTGAACCAATTTCAGGATTGGAGTGATTGTTCTAGTTCAATGTTAAGGGCCATTTGGTTTTGAAATTCCAAGTGGCCCATTTCATTTTCAAGATTCATAACAAACCTGATCTTAAACTGATATATAGAAGATGATTAAATCAAACATGAAAAAGGAAGCAATTGAAGTTGCAGTAGTTGCCGTAAAGGCCTTGGCACTTCTACTGGTCGCACACGTTAGTCTGTGGCTGGTGTTTCCATGTTCAATAATATTGGACTTGATAGCTAAAAAGACTATTCCAACCGAGACGCTTGATCAAAAAACGTTGGAAACAGAAAACACACAACAATTGCCCAATCCTTCGATTAAGGATGCACAATCAGGCAATGGTAGACAGAACGCTTCTCCAAACAAGACAAAGAAGAGGAGAACATCCAAAGCAAATGGCGACAAACAGCAGACCAAAGCATCGCCATCTGCGCCTAAGAGTAAAACAAGGCGCAGTAAGTAATTCAAACCAAGTCGTTTATTTTTTCAAGCGACCGGAATCTGGAAATCCTTGGATTTCTTAGTATCTCAAAATATTAAGGAGGAAAGATGAAATTTCAAAGATACGGCCTAGCTTTAGCTACGCTTTTTTTAGGACTGATAGTAAATGCATATGCGTTCAATTTTGACATAGAAGGCATGATAAGAGGTGCGTTTGTTGATTCAATAATACATGTTGAGAGCAAAGGCCATGATGATGCAATAGCAAAGGACGGATCTGCAGGGCCTTTACAGATAAGAGCAATCCTCGTAAAGGATGTAAACAGGATACTTGCTCGCAGAGGCGACACAATGAGATTTAAGCTAAATGATAGGTTCAACAGAGAAAAGGCCATACAGATGTTCTGGATATACCAAAGCTTTTATGGCCAAGAAGGTGATAGCTATGAAGTCATGGCAAGACGCTGGAACGGTGGGCCAAAGGGACCTGAAAAGAAGTCAACAATGAAATACTGGAGAAAGGTGAATAAGCAATTTACCATTCGAACAGAAGGCCTTGAAATAGCAGAGGCCGGTAAGGAGATCTGATGGAATACAATAGAATTGATCTAGAGCTTGCAGGGCTTCAACTCATAGAATGTGAGTCTGCTGCAGACGATAGGGGATACTTTTCTGAAATATGGAAAAAGAGTGAGTTCCCAGAGTTTAAGCAGATGAACATGTCTGTTAGTAACGTCTGTACTTTTAGAGGCCTTCACTATCAATGGGACAGGCCACAAGGAAAACTCATACGCGTTGAATCAGGGCATGCTGTGTTCTTTGAGCTTGATATCAGAAGCTACAGTCCAACATTTGGCCAACACTGCATAGTAGAACTAAATGATGCCATGAACAAATGGCTCTGGGTTCCACCTGGTTTTGCAAATGGATTCTTTGCAAAGAGAAAGGACACAAGGATCGTTTACATGTGTACCGAAGAGTGGAGTAAGAACGAAGGCTCCATAAACAGAAGCGTTCTTAATTTCCCATTTGAGCTTCTAGGTGACATAAGAGAGATATCAGAGAAGGACAGGAATGCTCCTTCGTTTGAGGATTCAATCGATCATCTAAAGAGCATATCAGGCTTTTTCCGCAATGACCATGAAGGCATTGTATAGGTCGACACCAGATACGAACACCTTTGAGTATCTCTCTGAAGATCTTAGGTAGTCGTTCATTATCTGCGGTGTAAATATGTGTAAGTGCTTCCTGTTGTTCCACGGCCTCCAATACTCCTGCGAGTAATCAGGCAAGTAGAGAAACAGTACTCCACCTGGCTTTATGCTTTCCGTCCAGTATTCCAATGCACCTACCCAGTCTGGTATGTGTTCCAAACAATGTGAAGAGAACACATAGTCAAGGTTGGTGTAAGGAAAGTTGGTTGCATGGTACTCATTTATCTCAGGATCTACTGGGTATGATCCTGGAAATTTCCATTCCATTCTGTTGCATCCAACATCAACTCCTTCGCCTTTACAGACTTCAAGCGCAAAGGGCATTGCAAATCTTGCAGCAAACCCATTTGTTTGGAATGCAGGGTATTCTCTTCCCTTGAATTCAACGGTCTCTACCATAACATATTGATTTATCCGTTATACAAGTGACGTATGACAAATGTTTACACCGTGTTTGTTAAGTCTGACGTCTATACGAGCGAATGGGTCTATAGAATGAAAAGATCCATTGAGAAAAACACAACAGTCCCTTTCAGATTCTTCTGTCTCACAAACGAGAATCTTCCGGGAATAGAAACAATACCGCTTGTAAACCCTAATGGTTGGTGGGCAAAGATGGAACTATGTAGGCCTGACATAAAGGGCCGAGTACACTATCTCGATTTGGACACCATCATAACAGGAAACATAGACTTCTTTCTCAACGAGACGGAATCGCTTCTGTATGAGGACTGGCTGTATGATGATCAAAAGGAGTCAGCAGTGTTTGTCCTAAACGAAGAGGAACGTAAAACCGTCTGGGACTTTTGGTCAAAGGATCCCAGGTTTCATATGTTCAATTTCTTTGGAGATGGTAGGGTGTACAATTTTACTATAGGCAAATCACTAGGAACCATACAGGGAAAACATCCAGGAAAACTCTTTACCTGGAAGAAGACCGATAAAAAGTCGCTTCAACCTGGGTGTAAGATCCTGTCTTTTTCAGGAAAGCCAAAGCCCAATGATTTTAGCGACGATCACTGGATAAAAAAATACTGGTAGAAAATGCCACTTTGGTCACACAATGGAGAGTCTTGGCAGACTGTAAACCTCCACAAAAAGAAGAACGGGCTTTCTGCTTTCCTTTGTGGAGGTGGACCTTCTCTTAACTTGGTAAACCCAAAATTTCTCAATGGCCCAAACAGAATTGTTTTTGGGCTTAACAACACATATCCAACGATAAAGCCAGACTACTGGATAGGAATGGATGATGCTGATTGCTATGATGCAAGACTGTTCTGGGAGCCATTCCCTAAGATACTGAGAGGCAACTATGGCGATGGACTGTGCAGAGGATACAAGCTAAAGGATCTTAACAATACCCTGTTTGCAGACGTTGTTGAGTATGATGATAGCATGGACATATTCAACCTCGACGAACACACAAAGTTCTGTTGGCCAAAGAACACGTTTGCGTTTGCTCTTCAATTCATAATGTGGATGGGAATAAAGAACATCTATCTTTTTGGTGTTGATCTCAAGAATGAGGATCAAGACTACTTTGATGGAACATATCTAACAAAGGAACAGAGGGACTCAAACTCCCTTCTTTACAACCAACTGTTTTCGTTTCTAACAAAGTTCAAGGAAAAAGCAGAACCGCTAGGCTACAAGATAGTATCCTGTTCACACGGCTCAAGGATAAACCAGATGTTTGAGTATCAGCACTACATGGATGTGATAAAGTACCACGAGATTGATGTTCCATTTGGAAGAATAAAAAACCACGTTCTAGATGATAAACAAAGCGATAATACTGGCAGGCGGTAGTGGCAGTAGGCTCTATCCCTCTACAATTTCAACATCAAAGCAGCTTCTTCCGATATACGATAAGCCTCTGATTTATTACCCCCTTTCAATTGTCATGCTAGCAGGCATAAGAGAGGTTCTGATAATAAGTTCACCAGAACAGATTGATTCATTCAAAGCTTGCCTTGGAGATGGTTCAAAATGGGGGATAAGCATATCCTATGAGGTCCAAGAAAAGCCAAAGGGAATAGCCGAGGCCATAATAGTAGGAGAGGAGTTCATAGATGGCCAACCATTCTGCCTTGTTCTAGGAGATAACATCTTTTATGGTGACCTTGGTTTCATGTACAAAGCAATAGAGAGGTTCTCAACGTGCACAATATTTGCATACAGCGTAAAGGACCCTGAAAGGTTTGGTGTTGTTAAGTTTGACCGCCATGGAAAGGCAAGAGAGATTGTAGAAAAACCAAAAAGGAAAGTATCAAACTGGGCAGTGCCAGGTTTGTATCTCTACGACTCAACCGCAGTAGAAAGGGCAAAGTCACTAAAACCGTCCGAAAGAGGAGAATTGGAGATAACAGACCTAAATAGGCTGTATATGGAAGATGAATTGCTTGATGTTCAAAAGATGAACAGGGGCCTTGTTTGGTTTGACACAGGAACGCCTGAGAGCATGCTAGAAGCGTCAAACTTTCTGCACACAGTAGAAAGGACACAAAACAGGAAGATAGCATGTTTAGAAGAGATCGCATACCAGAGAGGGTTCATAGACCGGGTTGCCTTTGAAGAGACAGTGAACAGCATGCCAAATTGTGACTATAAGAACTATTGTAAATCGATACTACAGGAAGAATGATGAGAACCGCATACACGTTTGATGACATCCAAATAATACCAAAGTACTCTGAGGTCATGTCCAGGTCTGACTGTAACATACAGACCAGGATAACAAGAAACTACAGGATCAATAGGCCGTATTCATCGGCCCCAATGGATACTGTAACAGACTATGAGATGGCATCGTTCATGATGGGATATGGTGGTGTTGGTTTTTTACACAGGTTCATGAGCATAGAAGAGCAAGCAAGAAAGATCAATGCAATAAAGTTGGATAGGATCAATTATGACATGATTGCATCAGACCCTGAGGCGCTTGCATGCGCATCAATAGGTGCAACAGGTGACTACCAAGAACGTGCAAAAGAATTAGCAAAGTCAGGTGCAAACATCATACTCATAGATGTTGCACACGGAAACACAAAACAAGTAAAGGATGCACTAATTTGGTGTAAAGAGAATCTTCCTGACTACGTGGATATTGTTGCAGGGAATGTGTCAACGAAAGAGGGCGCATTGGCCCTTGCAGAATGGGGCGCAGATGCAATAAGAGTTGGAATAGGAAACGGTTCTCTGTGCGAAACACGTATAAGGACTGGAATCGGTGTTCCTCAGGTAACGGCCATAATGGATGCATGCGCTGGTGTTGAACAGTCTGGTCAAGACATACCGATCATCGCAGACGGAGGACTCAGGATGCCAGGAGACATTGCAAAGGCGTTATCGCTTGGAGCAGAATCTGTGATGATAGGCTCACTTCTTTCTGGCACAAGAGAGTCCCCTGGAGAGATACAGAAAGTAGGGATGTGGCCGAATGAACAGCTGTTCAAGAAGTATAGAGGATCTGCCAGCGCTGAGACAAAGGCTGCACATGGAATGGAAGCAAAAAACGTAGAGGGGAATTCAAAGCTCATTCCCTATAAAGGAAAGGCAAAAAGAATCCTAGATGACATAACCGATGGATTGAGATCATCAATGTCCTATGTCAATGCAACAAACCTTACTGAATTCAGACTCAATGCAGAACACATCATCATAACACAAAATGGTCTCATTGAGGCAAAACCTCACCTTCTTCTCTAAAGCCTAAATATATAGGCCATGAACATACTCAAAGAATTCAATGACTGGTTATCAGAACAAAAAGAGGAAAGCTTTTCTTCTCAGTTGCTGAGGATCTTAACAGATGAAAGATCAAATGTTGACATAAGAGATGTAAGAGAGCTCTTGCATCTTGGAGCAGATCCAAACTATAAAATGCTTGTTCATACCGATGAAGAACGAATGGACAAGATAATGAAGATTGCCCAAGAAGAGGAATGGGATCGGATGCCAAGCATGAAAATGCAGGTATACAAGCTTGCATCAATCACATACCCCATACTTAATACCAGACCAGATGTCCTTAAGGTCATGCTAGAATACGGAGCAGATCCAAATCTTAACATATCGGACGTAGCTATTTCATCTGGCAATCCTACTCCTTTTGTTTATGCCGCAACACAAGCAGATCAAAAAGGAAGCAAGGGCCTTGATGTTTTGAAAGTTCTTGTAGATGCAGGAGCTGATGTAAATGCAATAGATTCAAACGGAAACAACGCATTACATAAGGTTGTAAAAGGTCAAGCTTTTGGTATGATACAACCTCTCATAGATCTAGGCGTTGATCCGTTCAAGAAGAACAATGAAGGAAAAATGCCATATGATCTGATAAATACGTGGTCTGAGTATTACGTGGATGGAAAGATAACGTCTGGGTCAGAGGTTGCACATAAGTACAGATCAGTACTGCTTCCACCAGAAGACGCAAGCAAAACAGGCGGACGCCGTTCTTTCTTCACAAAAAAACGGTGATATGGATCTAAACATAAAGACATTTGAAGAGTTCTCAGAATCCATTGATCCACATTTCCTCAAGCTTAAAGATGCTGTGGAATCGATGTCAGGAAAGAATGTTGTTTTCATAACAACATCGACACGTTGGAGCGGATCAAAAGAAAAGCCAAAGTCGACACAGCTGGCAGAAAAACTGGCTGAGCGAATCTTTCCTGCTCCACAGATCATAAATGCTGCAAACCTGGTCATATTCCCATGTGAGGGAAACGTATCCACTTCTCCAGAAAACGGAGGAAACCACTGTGGAACTCCAGGTGCAATAATGAAGGACAAGGAGAAAAACCCAGGTGATTTCATGCGGTGTTGGGCCTCACTTAATAACCCAACTGATGAACTCTGGAAGATATCAAAGGCCATCTACGAGTCTGAAGTCATAGTCTTTTTTGGATCAATGCGATGGGGTTCTCTTGACTCCATCTACAAGAAGGTTCTTGAGAGGCTTACTTGGATAGAAAACAGACACACAACCCTCAAGGGAGAAAATCCGGTAAAGGACAAATCAGTAGGTGTGATGATAATAGGACAAAACTGGAATGGCCTTGATGAGCTTGAGAAGCAAAAGCAGATACTAGAATGGTTTGGGTTTCAAACGCCAAGTGAGCTTTTCTGGAACTGGCAATACACAAAGGACTTCAAGGACGAGTCACAGAAGAGTTATGTAGATGCGTACCTAAGCTTTGAAGAGCATCTCGACAGGATGGATTATTTCTTGTAACAACCCTTAACCTAAAGTTGTATTAAGATCAGGAGGAAGCCATTGTTAAACGACAAGTTTGATAGAATCTATTGCATAAACCTTGATAAAAGAACTGACAGATGGGAAGAGTCAAAGTCCCTCTTCGATAGGTTTGGAGTATCGGTTCAACGCATTCCTGGAATAGAGGCTGTGATTCCATGGCAAGGATTAAGAACAACAGTCATAGGAATATTCTCGGATGCAATTGAAAAGGGCTACAACAGAATACTCATTCTTGAGGATGACATCCAATGGGATGATGACTTTGAAGACAGGTTAAACCTTTGCTGGAATGCACTTCCTGTTGACTGGGACATGTTCTATTTCTCAGCAGCACATCAGGTATGGCCTCAAAAAGAAAATGATCTCCTGTTCAAACTGAGCTGGTCCACGGCTGCGCATGCAATAGGATTTGATCGCAAATGTTTTGATGCAGTGCTTACTGCACTCAAGCAAGAGTTCGATGCAATAGATGTTGTATACTCTAGGTTACAACCAAAGCTAAATGCATACTCTTGCATAGAACCAATTGCCTGGCAAAGAAGAAGCTATAGTGACATAGAAGGCCAGGAGAAATGGTACCCTTACCTAAAGGATGTGGGATTTTACGAGAGGTACATGAAAGGGCTTGTCACGATTGATGATCGTGAGATAGACCCGGAACCGTAAACTTCAACTCGTTCTCCAACACATCCAAGAAGTTTGATTTGTTACAGGATGGCTTCCATCCCAGCATTCTCATCTTAAAGTTGTTTATCGCATACCTAAAATCATGGCCTAAACGATCTGTAACAAACGATACACTGTGGTTTCCTGGGATCATCTTTCTTATGACTTCAACAAGATCGATGTTTTTCCATTCGTTCTGGGCACCGATATTGTAGATCTCACCAGGCGTTCCGTACTCCAGAAGAAATACCAATGCATCTACATGGTCCTCTACCCATATCCAATCTCTTATGTTTTCTCCCTTTCCATAGACAGGAATCTCAGACCCATTGAGGCAGGACCTAACAATTGTTGGTATGAGTTTTTCTCCGTGTTGTCTGTGTCCGAAGTTGTTTGAGCATCTTGTTACTATGGCGTTTATTCCATACGTCTCTACATAGCTCTTGACAAAGAGGTCAGCTGCGGCTTTGCTGCTTGCATAAGGTGACCTTGGGTTTATTCTAGTCGACTCACTAAAGGGCTGTTGACCGATGTTTAGATGCCCATAAACCTCATCCGTCGATATCTGAAAATACCTACATGAAGATCTTCTTACATACTCAAGAAGGTTGAGAGTTCCTTCTACATTGGAGCGTAAAAAGGGTCTAGGGTCTGCAATAGAGTTATCAACATGGCTTTCAGCCGCGAGGTTAAAGATGACATCTGGTTTCCACTGGTCTAGATGTCGTATACATTCATCTGTTTCTATTGCTGCCTTTAGATACTCAAAGTTCTCATGTGCATTTGCATAATTAAGGTTCTTTGGGTTGGCTGCATAGGTCTCTGAATCTATTCCAAGAACTCGATGTCCTTCTCTTAGGAGCCTATCAACTAAATGAGAGCCTATGAACCCCATTGCCCCAGTAACTGCTATCCTCTTCATAACAATCTTCATGTTTTTGTGATACAACCGTTTTATCATGTAGCATAACATTTGTTTAGGAGAAAGAAGTGAAAATACTTGTCACAGGAGGAGCTGGATTCATAGGATCACACATTGTTCAGGAGTATGCCGGACTTGGACATGATGTCGTAGTCATAGATGATCTTTCCACTGGTAAGATTGAAAACCTAGATCTTGAAAAGTGCACCTTTTTTGAAGGCGACATCTCAAATGTAGAAGACGTGAAGAGGCTTTTTGAGGAGCATGGACCGTTTGAGATAATATCACATCAGGCTGCCCAGATGTCTGTTTCAGACTCAATGAAAGATCCACACAAGGATATAAGAATAAACATCATGGGAACTGTAAACATTCTTAGCATTCTTGGAATGACCTGTAGAAAGTTCATATTTGCATCGAGCGGAGGAACGGTTTACGGTGAGCATAATTCTCCGAGAGTTGAACGAGATCCACTCGAACCAGTTTCTCCATACGGAATCTCAAAGCTTGCTTGTGAAAAATACGTTCACATGTTCTCAAAGATGTTCCTTTTTGACTATGCCATACTACGATATTCGAACGTCTATGGACCTAGGCAAAACCCACACGGAGAGGCCGGCGTTGTTGCCATATTCCTGGAGAAGATCGTACATAAAGGAGAGACGTGTCGAATAAATGGAGATGGAGAGTATTTTAGGGACTACATCTACATCGATGATGTTGTGTCAGCAAACGTGGCAGCACTTGATAATAAAGCTGAAGGCATATACAATGTATCAACAGGAAATGTCCTGTCAACAAATGACATTTGGGAAATCATAAGTGGAAACGAGAGGATTAAAAGGTTTGATCCAAAGTCAGAACATGGTCCATACAGACCCGGGGACATAAGGTTCTCGTGTTGTGTTCCTGGTATGATTCCAAATTGGAAACCTAATGTTAACATACTAGATGGAATGGATTCCACGATAGGATGGTACAATTCAAATAGCTAGATGTAAAAATAGTTTGTCTTATCGTCACAGTTTCATACATTTGTGTATGGAAAAACAAAACAGACTGGGATACGCCTGCATAAATCTTTCGCTTGGTAAAAAAGTCACCTCAAATAGAGGCATGACAAAGAAGACTTTTCTCTCTAAAGGAAAGACTTATGCAAGCGAGCTGACACTCCTTAATTCACAGGACCTTGTGAAGATCATGGAGTGGAATGTTCAAAACGGAATCAAGTTCTATCGAATAAGCTCAGACATCATTCCATGGATGAGCGAGTTTGAGCTAAACTCAATGCCTGATTGGCAACAGATATCACAAAACCTGATGAGGTTTGGTGATATCGCAAGATCAAATGGCATAAGAATTGAGTTCCATCCTGGACATTTTACGATACTGTCTTCTAACAGAGAAGAGGTCGTATCAAATGCAATGAATGATATAGAAAAACATTCACAGATCCTTGATGCAATGGGTTACGATCCTGGGTTTGATAACGACATAAACATCCACATCGGAGCGGCATATGGGGACAAGGCAACTGCAGCAAAGACATGGTGTGCGAACTACAACAGATTGTCTGATTCTGCCAGAAAGAGACTCGTTGTTGAAAATGACGACAAGCAATCAATGTACAGTGTAAAAGATCTGCATTCCATGGTCCATCTTGAAGTTGGAGTACCGATAACGTTTGACCACTTCCACCACATTCACTGCGATGGAGGAATCGATGCGACTGATGCGGCTTTTTTGGCCGCGTCTTCATGGCCAGATGGCTTTGAACCTGTGCAGCATTACTCTTCATCACGAAGAGAAAAAGAGGACCCAGGTGCAAAAGCACAGGCGCATGCAGACTGGATATACGAGAGAATAGATCCATACGTTGATAACGCATGGGTGATGTTGGAGAGCAAAATGAAAGATCTTTCAATCATTAAATACATCAGGGAGTTTGATGAAGCCACTGTTAGCATCGATTAAAGGAAGAATGGTTTCTATGGAATCAACCGTCAACGGGTATTCAATAGAGGTCATAGATGTCTCAGGAAAATACACGAAGTGTTTTCTGTCAAACAATTCAATACAAACATTTGCCTCATATTTTGGGCAGCTTAAACCTAACATGGACATCAAGATAAAATGCTGCAGGGACGTTACCATATTTGGAGAAGAAGTCCTTTGTATCGAACACATATCTCCTGATAAACCAATAGAAGTGTTAGTGTAATGGAAAAGCTTTCTTGTGATGAAATTAGAAGTTTGTATGGAGTAGATCCATGCGAAATGCAAGATGTAACATACTACGTAAATGATGCTGGGATGCTGGTCATAGTCAGCAAAGCTGCGATAAAATTTGATCGAAACAAAAAGCCAGTGGAAACCATATATGGATCATTCTCCGATTCTCATTTTTACTACTTTAGGAAGATACAAGAGGACAAACAATGAAGAACCCATCCTACATAGAGTTTGTTAGAACTGAAACACCAGGTCCTTACGGGATACCACTCAAGATCTCAAGCTGGAAAGACGATGAGATACTGTTTGATATTGAGATCGATGGAATAACCCATAGCTTTCCTCTGAAAAGAAAGAACATAGAACAGAGCGTTACATCATTTTCAGAGGACAGTGAAGATACAACACTCATAGTATGCCTTTCGGTCGAAGAGATGGCATCATTGTACGGAAAGATCTCTGCTGTTGTGAAGAGCGAAAAAAACCAGTTCATACTATGACACCAAACAGATACTTTGATCATGTATACTGTTTAAGCCTTCCTGAGTGCAAGGAGAGGCAGGAGATGACAATAGCAAGGGCCCAGAAGTTTGGCCTCTCATTTACGTTCTATCCTGCAATATCAGGTAAGCTTTTTGGTGATATCCATGCTGGGCATTCTGATTCTAGAACAACAAAGATCACAAACCCAAATTACATGGCCTGTGCACTGTCACACTTGTCGATCTATAGACATGCTCTTGCAAACAAATACTCTAGAATACTGGTCATCGAAGATGATCTTCTGTTCAACAAGAACATGCCAGAGATATTTGGCAGTGCCATAGAAGAAGTGCCCGATGATTGGAAGCTGCTGTACCTTGCATGGATACCGCTCTCTGATGACCTGATGTACTGGAACTATTCCATCATCAATGATAGGTTCATAGGAGAACACGTCTTTAGGGCAAAGAACCTATGGTCTGCAATGGCATATGGCATAGATTCATTCATGATGGAGCATCTCATAAATAGATACAACAGATCATTTGACAAGGAGATAGATCGCGTGTTTGTTGAAGAGATACAGCCAAACTTCCCCTGTTATGGAATATCTCCTCAGCCGTTTTGTGGGTATGATAACTATTCAAACAACACAGAGAGACATGACAGCATATTCAACAAGAGCTTTGATTCAAGGAGAGCAAGCCCTAACGACTACATTTAGAAGATATTGATATGTCAGTAATGTTCAAAAAGGTACTGTTACTCAGCAGCTCTTATGAACCCGTCGCTTTTTGCACCATGAAAAAAGCGATGATACTTGTGTCACTAGATAAAGCCGAGGCTGTTGAGATGCGCCCAGATGATGCCATACGCGGCGTAGGAAGAACTTTTCCCTGTCCTAGTGTCATAAGACTAAAAACTTCATCAAGATCAACCAGGATCAAAGTACAATTGAACCGGAAGAATGTAATGAAGCGGGACAACTTTAAATGCATGTACTGTGGCGATAGCAAGAACCTAACCATAGACCATGTGCTTCCAAGATCAAAGGGAGGAAAAACTACATGGGAAAACCTTGTTACTGCATGCAACAGGTGCAACAATAAAAAGGACGATAAACTTTTACATGAAACAGGTCTAAAACTTAAAACAGTTCCTCGCGCACCGAACAGGATCGTCTTTCTTAGGCAAGGTGTTAGGGCCGTAGAGGAGAATTGGAAACCATACCTATACTTGGACTGATTATGAATGCAGAGATAATGTACTCGTTTTTGGACAGATTTTCAAACAGCATAAAGCTTGAATATTGTTTTGGAATCTGTAAGATGCTCATACAAGAGCTTGAAAAAACTTCCCCTGAGGAGTGTAAGGTCCTTTATGAATCATGGGAGAAAAGCATAAGAGAGAGGTTTGAACTCAACCTTTCTGAACTTGAAAAGACAGAGTCAATGACTGAAAAAGAAAAGAGCGTGTTGTACTCTTTCATGGAAAACCTGGTAAAAGAGATAAATAGTAGATGACAAATAGAAACCAACTATGGACGAGAGCCAATACTCTCAATGAAACACGCTGTGTGCAGCTCTTGAAGAAACTTTTTCCTTCAATGTCCTACATCTTTACAAGCACTCCATCTGGGATAGTAAGAACAGAGGTGGCAACAAAAAGGGACGCACTAAGGATTCTTAGACAGACACTTAATAAGATAACAGAGACCGAGGCTGCATACTACATGTCAATCTTAGATGCCAAGCCAAAACCAACACAGATAAAGTACTGAAAATAAAAAAGGGGGCATTTGCCCCCTTCTTCTTTTATCATGAGACCAATGGTGGTTTTACCCCGGTCTCTTGTTCAAATCGTTGGTTTCTTTTAAGCATCTCATTGTTAACAACCGAAGGATTGTACATTTCCTTCCACCTTGAAACATCAGCTCCAGCCTCCTTGAATTCATCTTCCATTGCTGACATCTTTTTGTCCATCAAGAATGACTTCATTGATTTTGACCATGACATCACTTTCTCTAGTTGAGTCTGTGACATCTTTGCCTTCATGGTAAGAAACTGTGTTATAGGTTCTTCTGCCTGTGACCTCTTCTCATTGAGCTCATTGAATAGTCTTGTTCGCTCAATGTCCGTCTTTGCATCTTTAAGCTTTTTTGCATACTCAAGCTCAAACCTCATTGTATCATCAACTGACTTTCTTATGACAGGGACAACAAGCCCAAGAAGATTTTGTATCTCCGCTGGGCTTGCTTCTGTCACAGCTTCTGATAGCCATGTTTCAAACTGTTTGACGCGTGTTCTCATTTGTAGTCATCTAGCTTAACACCATGACCTGCGCCACGCAGGTAGATGTTTGTTATAGTTGTCATGAGTTGTTCCTTTGATCTTGCCATCATTGCATTGTTCATCCATTTGCCACGTGTAGTTTGGCTGGCCTTTAGCGTTGGATCTCTAAGTATGTCCACAAAGGCATCTCTTAGTTCTTCCATTGACATTCCATCCATCACTGAAATCAGCGGCTCAAGCATGTTTGTAAGGCTTCCAGCATCCTTTGAAAGATCTCTTCTTGCCTCTTCAACCTCTTCTACTTCCTCTTCTTCTACTTCCTCTTCTGATTCTCCAGAATCGGCATCTTCTTGATCTTCTTGCTCTTTTTCTTCTCCCTCTTCCTCCTCTTCTTCCTCTTCTTCTTCAACGACTTCCTTTGCTCTTTCTACAAGATCCTTGACCTTCTCCATGAACTCATCATGCAGTTGTTCTTCGTCAGCATCCTCATCGTCGTTTTCTTTCCATTCTTTCCATGCATCAACAAGTTCCTCTAGCATTTCATAGAGATCCTTGTGTGATACTTCTTCTTCCTTCTCCTCTGTCCAACTTTCAAAAAGCTTAACGTACTTCATATTGCTTGTTTTCTTTTATATATCAACGTTTTTGTGTTTATGGACGACTTTCTTTGATGGATCTATGCACTTTGTTCCAAAGTACTCCCACCATACGTTAGATGCACCGCTCTTTACGTGGTCAACAAATGTTCCTTTTGCTCCTGTGCTCTTTACATTTTTGAACCATAAGTCTCTCTCCTGGTCCCAGTTTGTTAGAAAGACTGAAATGAATGATGATGTATTCCATACAGCCCAAACAGCAGAATCAACCTTATTGAGTATGTCCCTGTAATTCCATGATGAAACAGTCTTCACCTCAATGTGATCTCCATCGAAAGAGGGATACTTTGATTCGTTGATCATTATGTCGTGCCATCTTACGTCTGTCCAGCTGAGAGATCCAGGAAATGGCTGATTTTGTATGTACCATCCCTCTGCAACCATTCCTCTAAAAGAACTGTCTCTTATGGAAAACTTTGTTCTTCCTTTTCTTGCGCGTGGGCTTCCATATATTGATTCAACTTCGGCCTCTAGCCTATCATAGAAAGATATGGCCTTTGCATCTATGTCAGAAAAGTTAAATCTAACCCTTGGCATAGAATAGAGAAACGACTCTGTAACTGTCTTACAGAGTGTTTGTTTCTCTATTACATCTGAACTGGGGCTAGTTTCAACGTCTAAAGACATCCTGTCCTTTTGTTGTTATCAGTATGTCTAACATCATTTAACCATTGTATGCATCATCGATGACACGTGTTTCAATTAAGATCACTGCTTGAAATGTATACAACTTTTCCAAATGGAACTTCTTTTTCTGGTGCATCGATGATGACCCAGATGCAATTTTTTGCCCATTTTGGACTTCTCGTTTGTGATACTTCTTCTGAGTCGGCATTGTCTCCATCTGTTACAATGACAACCAGCTCAGTAGATTTTACATTGTAATTTATCCATTGTATGGCAGGCATGAAAAGCGTTCCGCCAAGGCCTTTCATCACCTTTGGATCGGGCTTTTGACCACGCTCCAGCTTTTCTATTCCTGTTATGCCTTCATCAAAATACAGTGCTATAAGGTTCTTTATCTTGTCTTGCTTAAGTATTCCCATCAGTTCAGCAAAAACTGGCATTGCATATGATGCCATTGAACCGCTTGTATCGATCGCAAAGACTACATTTGTAAGCGCTTCATTTGATGACCTTATTCCTGATCGTATGTCACCCTTGTAGACATGTCTCCTTGAAGGTATCTTGTAGTCCTCTTTGTATAATGCACTGCCAACATACTTTGCAAGCTGTTTCCGCCAATCAACCTTTGGCTTTAATACGTCTGCAATGATATCATCAAGGAGTCTTCTTGAAGGCGCTCCGGTCTCTCTTGATCCTTTGCCTTTTTGTCTTTCTCTTGCGCCCTGTTTAAATTCATTTTTCCAATCTTCCTCTGTTGGTCTTATTTGTGGATTCTCTGTGATTCCTTCTTTTTCAAGTATCTTCTTGCCATCTTCTGGTGATATCACGCCACCTATACCACCGCCCTTTCCTGGTCCACCTGGCTGTCCTCCTGGGATTCCTCCTGGGGTTCCTCCTGGCTGTCCTCCTGGGGTTCCTCCTGGCCATCTTCCTTGTGGTTGTTTTGGATCTTCTAACTGATCATATATCTGTTCAGCATTCCAGCCAACATATTTCTTGTCATAAAGAACCCCATCCAATGCATCATCATCCTTTGGATAATGGTTAAGTTCCTCAGAAATTATCAGATTTATCTCATAGTCTGTTGCGTAGTTCCATTTCAAGTGGTTCCTCATCCCCATTCTGAGGAAGTGGAGCAACATACAGTGCATTATCTCATGCATCACAACCCATTCTATTGATTTGGTCTTGAGGCCAGCAAAGAAGAGAGGGTTTATGAACATGTGAGATCCATCAACCGCTGCAGTATCTACTTCATACGTGTAGACATACTTGAGCTTTGTTGCAGCTCCAGCAAAGAATGGATGTGTCTTGACAATGTCGCCTATTGCGTATGCGACCTTTTCCCTGGTCTGTTTTTCTATCTTCTCGAGCTCTTCTTTTGTGTATTCATTTGGATCATCAGATTCAGAAATGTTCTCCAAAAGAACGCTTTTCCCAAACTCATGAACAACAGACTTTGTCTTGTCCCAAGAGAAAAAATTTAGTAGTGGCATTATTGTTTTTCTGGATTTTGTATATCGTATCCTGGATACTTGGTCAGGAATGTATCGATGACGTAGTCGTATGTTTCGCCGTATCCTTCTTCATCAAACCCCTTTGATTGCTCGTTTGTGTAAGGATGTTCTTCAAGGAACCTTCTGAGAAGAACTATTGCCCATGATGGATTATCAAGCCTTACTGAGTAGTCGACAACATTCTTTATCTGTTCTGGAGAGAGCTTCTCGCCTTTCTTGTCAAGGATTATGGCCGTCATCATTGCGCTTGCTGCATCAGACTTATAGTCTCCCTTCTCCTTTGGAGGAAGTGCTGCATTCTCAGGACTATTGTATACTTCCTTCAGCGTCTTTGGATCGATCGAGCGTACAAGGTTTAGGTATCCAACGTACTGCCTTGCAACGGACGTTCCTACAAGGCCTGCAACGATGGACTCAATGTCTGCCATTGTCAGCTCCTTGCCCTTAAGCTTTGCTAGCTTCTTCTTTGCTACGATCGCATCTGCTGCCTTCGACCAAGTTCTAGGAGA
>Ga0222714_10002855_pt1 | contig 17989 bp, 19 predicted proteins | sample C33_3DmetaG_FD_165048 | JGI IMG/M metagenome (GOLD analysis project Ga0222714, IMG submission 165048) | Estuarine water microbial communities from San Francisco Bay, California, United States - C33_3D | ecosystem: Environmental > Aquatic > Marine > Unclassified | place: USA: California...
GACAGACAACTCGTGGGACAGGCAGGCGACGATCGCACTACCGCGCGCCTGGCCAAGTTTCAGCGCCGAGCCAGCATTGCGTCCCATAAACACTTCTTCTATGGCAGCTTGCTGGGGAGAATGACGCTCGATGATTTCGCACAGCCCGTCGTAGATCGATTTCAGGCGTTCGGGCAAGGGATCCGTCTCGGTGCGGATACAACCGCAAGCAACATAGTCGAGTTTGTTACCGATGACATTGATCAGGCCATAACCGGTAACTCTGGATCCGGGGTCGATTCCCAGGACTATGGCCATCATTCTTCCCTTGATCGCGTGGAAACGGAGGCGCTTTGGCTCTCCGAAGATTGAGACTGCAAGTAATATCGTCCAGCTGCTGCGGAAGCTGGAGCGCTGTCGTGTTATCAAGCCCGCCCCGGTCGAGGATACGGGCTTGAAACTACGAATCTGTCGGTCAAGCCATCGCCCTGACTAGCTCGCCGGCTTTTCGACTTCCCGCAGGCGAATGTTCAATTCCCGCAGCTGCTGGGCAGACACGATACCGGGGGCGTCGGTCAACGGACAGGCGGCAGACTGAGTCTTGGGGAATGCGATGACATCCCGAATCGAGGTGCTCCCTGTCATCAGCATGATCAGTCGATCCAGACCGAAGGCGATACCGCCGTGTGGCGGGCACCCATAGGACAATGCTTTCAGCAAGAAGCCGAATTTTTCTTCGGCCTCTTCCGGGCCGATACCCAGGACCTTGAAGACTTCTTGCTGCATGTCGGCCTTGTTGATACGGATCGATCCGCCACCCAGTTCGGTGCCGTTCAGGACCATGTCATACGCGCGCGACAGCGCCGCATCGGGATTCGCGGCCAATGTCGCGACATCGCAGGACGGTGCCGTGAAAGGATGATGCAGCGAATTCAGCGTACCATCGCTCACGCGTTCAAACATCGGAAAATCGATTACCCATAGCGGCGCCCAGCCGGTTTTCACCTGGCCCAGGTCCTGCGCCACCTTCAGGCGCAGCGCCCCCAGCGCCTCGCTGACAACACTCGCCTTGTCGGCGCCGAAGAAAATGATATCGCCGGTTTGAGCAGCGAGTTTGTCGAGCAAGGCCTCGATGACTGCAGGCGGCATGAATTTCAGAATCGGGGACTGCAAGCCGTCGATCCCGCCGGCGCGGTCGTTGACCTTCACCCAGGCCAGGCCCTTGGCGCCATAAATAGCCACGAAGGCGGTGTAGTCGTCGATCACCTTGCGACTCAGACTGCCACCGTTGGGCACGCGCAGCGCCACGACACGGCTGGCCGGGTCGTTCGCAGGACCGCTGAACACCTTGAAATCGACATCTTTCATAAGGTCCGCGATATCAGTCAGCTCCAGGTCGATACGCAGATCCGGCTTGTCGGAACCATAGCGGCGAATTGCCTCGGCATACGTCATGCGCGGGAATGCGCCCAGGTCGACATCCAGATGCTCCTTAAAGATGACTCGGATCATGTCCTCCATCACTGACATGATCTGCTCTTCGTTCATGAATGAGGTTTCCACGTCAATCTGGGTAAATTCCGGCTGACGATCGGCGCGCAGGTCCTCGTCGCGGAAACATTTTGCAATCTGGTAATACCGGTCCATGCCGGCTGCCATCAGAATTTGCTTGAACAGCTGCGGTGACTGCGGCAATGCAAAGAAGCGATTGGGATGGGTGCGGCTCGGCACGAGATAGTCTCTTGCCCCCTCTGGCGTCGCCTTGGTCAGCAGGGGCGTCTCGATGTCCAGGAAGCCATGGCTGTCCAGAAAATTGCGAACTGTTATTGAAACCTTGGAGCGAAACCGCAATCGGGCCGCCATCTCCGGTCGGCGCAGATCCACAAAGCGATAGCGCAGGCGCACGTCCTCACCGACATCGGCATGCTCATCCAGTTGGAATGGGGGAGTGTTGGCCACATTGAGGATTTCAAGCTCCTTGCCCAGGACCTCGATCTTGCCTGTTGGCATGTCCTTATTGATCGTACCTTCAGGTCGCGCACGCACGCTCCCGCGCACGCGAATCACATACTCGCTGCGGACCGTCTCAGCCAGCGCAAAGCTCTCTCTGGTATCCGGATCGAAGACGATTTGCGCCAGACCCTCGCGGTCGCGCACATCCAGAAAGATCACGCCACCGTGATCCCGACGCCGGTGTACCCAGCCACATAACACCACTTCCTGATCGATGAAAGTCTCGTTCAATTCACCGCAATAGTTACTGCGCATACTGATTTCCTGTTGAATCCTGCTAATGTACCCGGTACGTGTCCAGACCTCTACCCGTGCCACGGTTGGTATTACCTAGTTGCTCGTCTTACCCTTGGCCTTGCCACTGGCCCCCTTTTTGGCCACCTTCTTGCTTTCTGTCGCCGTTGGCTTGCTGGCGCTTTCCGATGGTGCTTTTACGGCGCTTTTCGGCGTGTCAGCCTCACTGCTGGCAGCGACCGAGCCTGAGTCAGAGTCGGCAAGTTGTTTCTTGTCTCCAGTCTTGAAATCCGTCTCGTACCATCCACCCCCTTTCAACCGGAAGCTGGCCGCCGATACCAGCTTCTCCAGGGCAGGCCGCGAACACGCCGGGCATTTTCGCAGCGGTGCGTCGCTCATCTTCTGCAAAGCCTCGAGACTGTGTCCGCACTTCGTGCAGCGATACTCATAGATCGGCATTCGGGATTCCTGCCTGTCAATTCACAGCTATGGGGTTAACGACCGCCGGCAGCGTTTGTCGGGCTGGAGCGGGAAAAGCCGGCGATTATACCTTATATGGAATTTCCGACGCACCCCTCATTGCTCTGCATGACGCCGATTCTTTCGCAGACAAACTGGCGTGTCGGGAGCGCATTCTGGCTTTGAGTCATGACGATCAGCCGATCTCGGGGTCACCCCGTTCGGGCGGTCATTGACAGTTCAGGAATGAGTGAGCGACGGTAATCACTCGGCAAGTGGTCACGGAAAAAACCTGCCCAATCCAACACGCTATTTTCAGTCTCCAGTAATCTGCCTTCATCTCAGAAGTCATTCAAACTAGAATCCGGGGCAAACAAGAAACCGGGGTCAACAGGAAACCGGAGATATTCCCTGTTAATCCTGTGAAAGTTGGCAGAAGTACTTGCTAGCCCTGAGTGAATGGTTTTAAATACACGTCCTGAGAAGCAGTACTGGAATCTGTTTCTTTCGAAAAAACAAGTGTGAAACAAAATAAGGGCGTCTCCTCTTCCGAGAAGAATTTTTTCAAACCTGCAACAACAATAGAGAACGGGCATGGCTGTTAAAAAATCATCGAAAAAAGCTGCACCAAAAACTAAAGCAACTAGCGCAGCTAAGAGCAAAGCGACTAGCGCAGTTCAAAAGAAATTCACAAAAACTGAAATTCTCAATGAGATTTCACAAAACACTTCTGTTAGCAAAAAAGAAGTTTCCGCTGTTCTGGACGAACTTGCCGTACTGATTGAGCGTCACATAAAGAAGCGTGCTGTTGGCGAATTCACCTTGCCTGGCCTGCTGAAGATCAAATCAGTGGTACGTCCAGCCAGACCAGCTCGCAAGAATGTCCCCAATCCTTTCCGCCCCGGCGAACTGATGGACATTCCTCGCAAACCGGCTACAACAAGAGTCAAAGTATTGCCTCTTAAGAAACTGAAGGAATTCGCGGTCTAAGCGATTCATCAGGGCTTCGACCAGTCCGGTCTGACTGAACCCTCCCCCGGGATCCGGTTCAAAGCAGACTAGCGGCGGGTCAATCCCACAGATCCGAACTTGTTCGATCTTGAAAGGCAGCCAATGGCTGCCTTTCTTTTATGTGTTTTACAGCAGATTTGAGAGGAAACATGCGCGCCAGCCACTATTTACTCGCCACGGTCAAAGAAACTCCAGCCGACGCAGAAGTCATCAGCCATCAGCTCATGTTGCGTGCTGGCCTGATCCGCAAGCTGGCCAGTGGCTTGTATACATGGCTGCCGATGGGCCTGCGGGTCCTGCAGAAAGTCACTCAGGTGATCCGCGAAGAAATGAACCGGGCCGGCGCAATGGAAGTATTGATGCCCGTCGTACAGCCTGCGGAGCTGTGGGAGGAGTCCGGACGCTGGCACGTCATGGGGCCGGAACTGCTCCGGTTCAAAGATCGCCATGAACGCGACTTCTGTCTCGGGCCGACCCATGAGGAAGTGATTACGGATCTGATTCGCAGCGAATACGCCAGCTACAAACAATTGCCGGCGAATATCTACCAGATTCAGACGAAATTCCGCGACGAACGCCGCCCGCGTTTTGGGGTGATGCGAGCACGGGAATTCACCATGAAAGATGCCTATTCTTTTCACGTGGACCAGGAGTCCCTGAACGGCACTTACCAGCGCATGCATGAAGCCTATTGCACCATCTTCAACCGACTCGGACTCGATTTTCGGCCAGTGATCGCCGATTCCGGCAATATCGGTGGCAGCACCTCTCACGAATTCCATGTGCTGGCAGATTCCGGCGAGGATGAGATCGTCTTCAGCAGCGAGGGCGACTATGCCGCCAATATAGAACTCGCGACAGGCGAGCTTGCGGCTCTGCCACGGGATGGCTCGGAGCAAGCAGTCGAGGTCGTCGAAACAGGCAACGCCCACACCATCGAGGAAGTCACTGCACTGCTTGGTGTCGCTCCGCAGAAGCTCGTCAAGACGCTCGTCGTTCATGCAGCAGATGCCGATGGTCAGCGCAGCGACGAACTCGTCGCCTTGCTGCTGCGCGGGGATCAGGAACTGAATGTGACCAAGGCGCAGAAGCTACCGGGTGTGGCATCGCCTCTGGAATTTGCCAGTGACGACTTGATTCAACAACATATCGGTTGCGCACCTGGCTGCATCGGTCCGGTACGTCTGTCCATTCGCACAATCGCCGACAACTCTGTAGTCCCGCTGACAAACTTCATCTGCGGGGCGAACCAGAACGGTCAGCACCTGCGCAATGCCAATTGGGGACGCGACTGCAACTACGATGAGGTTGCCGATATGCGCAAGGTGCAGGAAGGCGACCTGAGTCCGGATGGCAAGGGTACGCTGCTGATCAAGCGCGGCATAGAAGTGGGTCACATCTTCCAGCTCGGCAAGAAATACAGCGAGGCGCTCAATGCCTCGGTGCTCGACGCCAACGGCAAGGCCATCGTGATGACGATGGGATGTTATGGCATTGGCGTTACCCGCGTGGTCGCCGCCTGTATCGAGCAAAACCATGATGATCGGGGCATTATCTGGCCGGAACAACTGGCCCCGTTCCATCTCATCATCGTGCAGATTGATGCTCACAAATCCGAACAGGTGCAGACCTTCGCCGACACCGTCTACAGCGCGGCACAAGCCAGTGGTATCGAAGTCTTGCTCGATGACCGTGATCGCAAGACCAGCGTGGGCGTGAAGTTTGCAGAATCCGAGTTGATCGGCATTCCACATCGGCTGGTGGTTTCTCCCCGCGGTCTGGCAGACGGCGTCGTCGAGTACACCCGTCGCGGCAAGGACGACAAGCAACTCGTGCCTGTGGACACCGTTCTCGGCTTCTTGCGCGAGCAGATCTCTGTCGGCGGGTAATTCAGCCAATAATCTGAAAATCGTCCGGAATCGGTATCTCGACTGCCTCGAGCTCCACCGACCGGACGCGAGCGCGCGACGGCCCCTTGTGCAACCAGCTTACCATCTCGCCCAGTTGCGGCTCAGCACCGCACACACAGAACTCGACATCCCCTGCAGCGGTATTGCGCACCCAGCCTTTGATGCCTAGCCGCTGCGCTTCGCGTGCAGTGGATGCCCGAAAGAAGACGCCCTGCACCACTCCTGTTATCCGACCCTTGAGGGCCTTGCACGGTGCTGACATGGATGCATGCTCCGCAGACGCAATCCCACCGACACCGGTGTGCTCGCCGGCTACAGTAGGTTGCAGTGACAATTTGCGTATAATAGCTGAATTCCGGATCCGAAGAGCGCCATGGCATTGCAATTCAACCAAGTGAAGCAAACCCTGCATGACCAGCGCGTGCAATTCAACCGCTTTCTCTGGCAACAGAATACCTCGTTGCTGCCCCTGCCCCAGCGGCTGCTGATCCGCACTATCCAGATCTTCATCGCGGTGATGCGCGATCTATTGCAGGGTCAGCTCTCGCTGCGCGCGATGAGTCTGGTGTTCACCACACTGATAGGTTTCTTTCCGCTGCTGGCGCTCACCTTCGCCGTACTGAAAGGCCTCGGCGTGCACAATGCGCTGGAACCGACCTTGCTCACCCTGCTTGAGCCACTGGGTGATCGCGCCAATGAACTCACGACCAATATCCTGAACTATGTCGACAACATTCAGGTTCAACTGATCGGCATAACGAGCGTTGGCTTGCTGATCTACATTGTGCTCGACATGATGCGCAAGATCGAATCCTCCTTCAATTACATCTGGTCGGTAAAACAGGGGCGATCCTGGTCGAGCCGAATCAGCGAATACCTGTTTGCGGTCATCGTCAGCCCGTTACTGCTGTTTCTCTCGATAAGCCTGACGTCCTGGGTGAACACGAACTTCTTCGAGACCTTCCTCGAAAAGCTGCTGTACGGCTCATTCGTCATTGAATTTACAGCTTTCATCACCTCCATACTGCTGATGTCGCTGGCCTTCGCATTCGCCTACGTGTTTTTGCCCAATACTCGAGTGCGCTTTTCGTCAGCCTTCATTGGCGGCCTTGTAACGACCATTATATGGAAGCTGATGGGCTCTGTGTTTCAGGGTTTCTTTGTTTCCACCGCGCGAGAATCCATCTATCTCGCCTTCGCAACGGCAATCGCCGTCATGTTCTTCGCCTACATCGGCTGGCTCGTAGCGCTGGTTGGCAGCAGCATCGCCTACTATCACCAGAATCCCGGTAAAGCCCGCAGCGGTCGCGAACGCGCTCACTACAGCATCGCACAGCAGGAAGAATTGAGCCTCACGCTCGCAGCGATTATCATTCGACGTTTTCAGCAGGGACTGCCTCCGCTGACCGAGGCGGAACTGGCGAATGCGCTGAGCGGTAATCCGATCGTCATCGAAGGGCCACTGGAATCTCTCAAGCGCATCGGGCTCATCACCAGCACCGCGGATGAGCCACCCCGATTTCTGCCACTGAAATCAGTGACAGAATGCTCGATTCTCGAGGTACTGAGCGCCCTGCGGCGACTCGAGGCAGATCCGCACAAGGGAGATATCCAGTCTGCCGATCTGCGTGTAGTCCGGGAGTTCCAGGAAGCCGCAGAGACATTGTTACAGCGGGAGCTGGGCGACAAAAAATTTATCGATGCCCCCTGATTGCATCATAAGCAACGTTGTCCCGACAGCATCAGGCCGCTGATTGGTGAGGAACCCAGCCATGAAATCGATCAAGATCTACCATAACCCGCGCTGCTCAAAATCCCGCGCCACCCTGGCTCTGCTCGAGGAAAACGACATTACCCCTGAAATCATCTATTACCTGGATAATCCGCCCACACCGAAGGAACTGAATGCCCTGTTGCGTAAACTCGGCGTGGGGCTGCGCGACATCCTGCGCAAGCAGGAGCCTGCGTACGAGGAGCTGGGACTCGGCGATGAAACGCTGAGCGAGGCAATCGTGTTCGATCTCGTGTGCAAACATCCAATCCTGCTGGAACGACCCATAGTGGTGAGTGGCGATCACGCCATTCTGGGTCGTCCGCCTGAGAACGTGTTACAGCTTCTGCCCAAAACCGGAGACGCCTGAATCCATGACGACACCCTATATTCTGGTTTTGTATTACAGTCGCTACGGTGCTACAGAGAAACTGGCCCAGCTCATCGCCCGTGGCGTGGAGCATTCCGGCAAGCTGGAAGCCCGGATTCGCACGGTCCCTTCGGTCTCTCCAACCACCGAGGCCACCGCACCCACCATTCCGGATACTGGTGCAGTGTACTGCTCAGAGGACGATCTTCGGCATTGTGCGGGGCTCATCGTCGGCAGCCCTACCCGCTTCGGATCCATGGCTGCCCCGCTCAAATATTTCATCGACTCCACCGGCAGTCTGTGGGTTTCTGGTGCGCTTGTGGATAAGCCGGTCGGGGTATTTACCTCAACGTCCACACTGCACGGCGGACAGGAATCGACTCTGCTCTCGCTGGCGTTGCCATTCCTTCATCACGGCATGGTGTACTGCGGCCTGCCATTTACCGAGGCAGCACTCGGCTCGACCCGCGGCGGCGGCACTCCCTACGGAGCCAGCCATCACGCAGGCACTGACGGCAACAATGCGGTAACGGTGGATGAGGAGAGCCTCTGCATCGCTCAAGGCAAGCGCATAGCCGATCTGGCCTGGCGACTCAGGCAGGCAAATCAATGACTGAGACCACCTCCGCTTTGCCGGCGGCTTTACGCCGATCGCGCCTGGTTGTACTCGCCAGTTGTTATGGATTACTGCTGTATTTCCTGATCAGCAGCACCATCGCAATCAACCGCTTTGGATTTACTACAGTGCTTATATGGCTGATTCAGGTCATTCCCGTGCTGATCTTTCTGCCTGGCCTGCACCGTCAGCGCGTACGCAGTTATGCCTGGATGACCTTTGTCATACTGTTATATTTCATGCACGCGGTACTGGTGGCCTTCGATCCAGGCCGACGCATTTTTGGCTTCGTCGAGAACGGACTGTGCGCGGTGATGTTTCTGTTTCTGATTCTCTATATTCGGCAATACCGCGCACATTTCGGCGTGCCTATCTAGCCAGGTTGATTCTGTTCAAGTCGATCCTTGCCCAGTCGAATCCGACCCAGTCGAATTACCAGCCCAGGGCAGCTTTCACGAGTGGAATGGTGAGACGACGCTGCTGGGAGAGCGATACTCTGTCGAGTTGATCGAGGATGTTCATCAGGACAGCCAGATTTCGCTCTGCCCGCTGCAGGATAAATTCCCCCACACTGTCACTCAATTCCATGCCGCGATTGCGCGCTCGCAACTGTAATACCTGCAATTTTTCCCGGTCATCGAGCTCACTGATATGAAAGACGAGACAGGATTGCAGTCGGGAGTGCAGGTCCTGCAGCTGGATTGGCAACGCCGCCGGGGCGCTGTGCGCCGCCAGGATGAGTTGGGTATGGGAGTCCCGAATGGCATTGAACGCCGTGAAGAGCGCCGTCTCCCATTGGGCATTGCCGGCGATATGCTGCACATCATCGATACATACCAGGGAGAGCGAGTTCACGCCCTGCAGAATTTCCGGATGCAGTTCGGCCGCTTCGCGCATGGGCAGGTAGAGGCTGCCGTGCTGCCTTCCTGCTTTCCGGTGGCAGGCAGCCTGCAACAAGTGAGTAAGCCCGCAGCCTGTGCTACCCCAGATCAACAGCAATTGCTCGGAACGGCCGCCACCCGCGAGCGTCGCTACCGCCTGTTCGTTGCGCGCCGCAACCAGGAAATTTTCAAAGGTGGCGTTATCGTCGAGGCTGACACCCAGTGTCAGTTGATCAGGCTGCTGAGGATTCATCGATCAGCGAGTCCAGCGGTAATGCAGGACGGGATCCTCGCTATTTCTGCTGGCGGTAATTGGCAGCAGATCCCGGTCCAGGGCGATCAACTCGAGCAATTGCTGGGCGCTGCCTTGCAGACCCAACTCCAGCTCCAGCCGGGCGCCATCGATGCTGGTCATAGCCACACTGCGCACCAGACCCAAGGTCCGCACGTACGTCAGCAAAGCCGAATACGCCTGCAAGTCATCCACGCCTTCCACGCGCAAGCGCACATAGTTTTGATCGGTCGAGGCAGGCACAATGGCGAAATAACTCGCGAGCTGGTTGGTTATGCGATCCAGTGGCGCGTTCAGATAGGCTTGCAAGTCGACATCGAAGCCATCGAAAACCGTCGCCTGATTCTGGAAGATAAACTGCCATAGGCCCACCTTCTCGCCACTGGCGGTCAGCAACAGACGACCGGAAAGAATCGTATCGGCACCATAACGTTCGCTGGCGATGCGAATGGCAGTTTCATCGAGACTCCACAGCGCATCGACCGGCAGATTGCGGCGGTCCTCAAAATCCAGGACAGGAAAAATCAGCGGCAATCCCCGATTCGTGCTGAATTGCCGAATCGTATCCACGATTTCAGGATCCGTTTCCTGCGTCAGCAGGCGGCGATCACCGGTCGTGTCCTGGATGACCATCCACACCAGTACACTCGGTCGGTTGCTGTCCCAAATGGGCACGCTGGCACCTGTCAGCAGCTCATTGATCAGACCGGCGGCGAACGTAACAGTGACATAGCGCTGCTCGACCGTGATGCTGCGGGCGGGTTCAACGGCGGGCACCGTGGTGTCCGCATCGACTGCTTCGACCGGGATTACAGGCGGTGCCTGTCTCTCGATGAATTCACTGGAGTAACTGATGGCTTCGACATAGCGTTGTGCACTTTCCAGGGCACGTTGCACCCTGGGATCCTGTAGCCAACGTTCGGTGCCGGTGACCTTGACGATCACGGCGGACAGCGCTTCCCCGAAGGCACGGGTACGCTCGGCATCGCTGTCATTGCTGACTGCTACCTGGTAGCTGTACAAACCGGGCACCTGCAAGGCGACTGCGCTCGGCTGCAGGCACAGCACAACGAGCCAGCCCACCACCAGCAATGACCACTTGATTCGATAGCTCGAGTTCATGGGCAGCGATAATACTTGAATTCCCCCGGCTTGGCATTGCTTGTGGCATGGCGCAAAGCCTGTCACCGCGCGAATTTCACTGACTACATTGCTGCTTCTTGCTAAACTGCGCACCTGGTTCCAATCTGGATTTCCCGTCAACCTGCCCACACCATGGTGCTCGACGTAGTCAGCAACGAGGCCCTATTAGACATGACCGATTCACTCAGTTACCGCGATGCCGGAGTCGACATCGATGCAGGCAATGCGCTAGTCAACAAGATCAAATCTGTAACCCGCAAGACGAATCGGCCGGAAGTGCTGTCAGAGCTGGGCGGCTTTGGTGCGCTGTGTGATATTCCCGGCAAATATCGGCATCCGGTACTGGTTTCTGCGACCGACGGGGTCGGCACCAAGCTGAAACTGGCAATGATGATGAACAAGCACGATACGATTGGCATCGACCTGGTCGCCATGTGCGTCAACGATCTGATCGTCTGTGGTGCCGAACCGCTGTTCTTTCTCGATTATTACGCCACCGGAGCACTCAACGTGGAATCCGCCACGGCGGTCGTTACCGGCATCGGCGAAGGCTGCATTCAGGCGGGTTGCGCATTGATTGGTGGCGAAACGGCCGAGATGCCCGGCATGTATTCAGGTGAAGACTATGATCTGGCAGGATTTGCTGTCGGAATCGTCGAGAAGACAGGCATCATCGACCAGCAAAAGGTCGCCATCGGCGACTGCCTGATCGGGCTCTATTCCTCCGGCCCGCATTCCAACGGGTATTCATTGATTCGCAAGATTCTCGAAGTCAGCAAAGCCAAATTGGATGATCCCTTCGGCGACAGCACCTTGGGGGCAACCCTGCTGGAACCGACGCGCATCTATGTCAAGACGATCCAGCGCCTGGCCGAGACTGTCGACATTCATGCGCTCGCTCACATCACGGGTGGCGGCATCACCGAGAATCTGCCCCGCGTTCTGCCTGACAATGCTCAGGCGCAGATCGACCTCTCCAGCTGGACCCGGCCGGCAATCTTTGACTGGTTGCAGCAGCAGGGCAAAGTCCAGCCCGCCGAGATGTATCGCACATTCAACTGTGGCATCGGCATGATTCTGTGCGTGGCGGCGAATGCCGCCGAGCAGGCGCTGTCTGTGCTCAACGCTGACGGCAACAATGCCTGTCGTATCGGCACCATCGGCGACCGGCAAGGCGATGCCGCCGCGGTTGTGCTGAGCTGATTCCGGATTTGATTGGCCATGCCTGAAACGAAATACAGCATTGCGGTACTGATCTCGGGAAACGGCAGCAATCTGCAGGCATTGATCGACGCCAGTCACCTCGGCAACTACACGATCGGCCTCGTCATTTCCAACAAGTCCGACGCCTATGGTCTGGAGCGGGCACGACGCGCCAACATCGCCACGCAGGTGATCGATCACCGTGAATACGCCAACCGGGAAGATTTCGATGCCGCACTCATGGCCGTATTGGATGCCGAGCGCCCGCAGTTGATCGTGCTTGCCGGCTTCATGCGCATCCTCAGTTCAGCGTTTGTTCAGCACTATCAAGGCCTAATCCTGAACATACATCCGTCTCTGCTGCCGAAATACCCAGGGACGAATACTCATCAGCGCGCTATCGATGCCGGCGAAACGGAACACGGTGTTTCAGTGCATTTTGTAACCGAAGAACTGGATGGGGGGCCCGTTATCGCCCAGGAGCGCGTGCCAGTGCTCCCGCAGGACACGGCGAGAGAGCTGGCGGCGCGAGTCGCCGCTCAGGAGCATGTGCTGTATCCGCGGGTCGTCACCTGGTTCGCCGCCGGTAGACTGGTCATGCGCGATCAACGCGCCTGGCTCGATGACCGGTTGCTGCCCCCCTCCGGTGCCTGACAGGAATATGTATGCGCAATTCTGTCCTGACAAGCCTTGCCCTGATGCTGTGCCATGGCATGCAGGCGCAGGCAGACACGCCCCTCACGTATGAGGCGCACTACGAAGCCCACGCCAACGGATTGAGTGCGAAGGCCGAACGCAGCCTCTCAGCACTGGACGATGGCAGCTATCTGCTGGATATGCAGCTGGATGCCTCGATCATGTGGAAGACAGTCGCCAGCCTGGAACAGAGCAGCCGCTTTGAGTTTACCGATGACGGACTGCGCACCCAGGCCTATGACTATCAGCTCAGTGGCATTCGCGAGAACCATCGCAGCGTCGATTTCGACTGGGCACAAGGCCACGCGCTCAGTCGCGAGGATGATGAAAGCTGGGACATAACCCTGGACGGTCAGACGTATGACCCCCTCAGCCACCAATATGAGCTGCGACAAGCCTTGCTGCGTGGGGAACGTGGTGAGCAGGAATACTTCGTCATCGAGAATGACGAGATCGAACCTTTGCGCTATCGCGTCATCGGTGAAGAGATTCTGGAAACACCACTGGGCCGACTCAACACGATCAAGATGGAACGAGTACGCCCCCCCTCCAGCAAACGCTCCACAGTGATCTGGTTCGCCAGTGACTGGCAGTTTCTTCTGGCCAGAATCGAACAAGTGAGTGGATCAGGGCTTCACATTGAGATGGAGCTGGATTCAGCTGAGCTGGATGGGGAACCTGTAACACCGTTGCAATAACGACACGCTACCCCATTGACTGTTGCGGCGTAGCCCCTAATCGGAGTACGCGTCCCTGTCTTCCTCGCTCTGCTTCTTCTGCAGGCTGTATTTGCGAATCTTCTCGACCAGCGTGGTGCGTCGGATGTGCAGCCTGTCGGCCGCACGGGCGACCACACCGCCGCTGTCATCGAGCGCCTGACCGATAAGGCTGCGTTCGAGATTGGCCAGATATTCCTTGAGATCAATGCCATTGAGCGGCAGCAGGGATTGCGCTTCACGCTCCTGCTGCGCCAGCAGGTCATCACTGCCATTGCTTGAGTCAGCAGCATGCTCAAGCTCATGGTCAGACTCGATCAGATTATGCAGCTTCTCAGGCAGATTATTCAGTCCGATGATGCCATGGGGATAAAGAATCGCCATGCGCTCGACAAGATTGGCCAGCTCACGCACATTTCCTGGCCAGCTATACCGGCACAGGGCGGTGATCGCGGAGGAATTGAAACGCACTGAGCCCCGTTTCTCCTTCTCCATCACACTGATCAGTTCATTCAGCAACAGCGGGATGTCTTCGGCGCGCTCACGCAGCGAGGGCATTTCAATAGGGAAAACATTTAGCCGGTAGTACAGATCCTGGCGGAATTCTCCCGCGGCAATCATCTGCTCCAGGTCGCGGTGGGTCGCGGCGAGAATTCGCACATCACTCTGAATTGTTTCCACGCCACCCACGCGCTCGAAGCTGCGCTCCTGCAACACACGCAGTAACTTCACCTGCATGCTGAGCGGCATATCCCCGATCTCGTCGAGAAACAGGGTTCCCCCATTAGCCAATTCAAAGCGACCCACCCGGGAGGCGATAGCCCCGGTAAAGGCTCCCTTCTCATGGCCAAACAATTCGCTCTCCAGCAACTCCCGCGGTATGGCACCGCAGTTTATCGGGATAAAAGGTTTATCGGCTCGCGCCGAATTCTGGTGCAAATTGCGCGCTACCACTTCCTTGCCGGTGCCGGATTCGCCAGTGATCAACACGCTGACCTCAGTATTCGCTACCTGCCCCATCATGTAGCGAATGCGTTGCACGGCAGCGCTGTGCCCGACCAGGCTGCGGAACATATTGTAGTCCTGCACACCGTCGAAATTACGCAATCGATTGTAGTGTTCGTGAAAGACCTTCGCCTTGTGCAGGGCATCGAGTAGCGGTTGGTAGCTGAGTTGGGCTGGCAGAACCGCTGTGACGCGTGACAGCAGTTCCGCCGGGAGGCTCTTGGGCAGGGGTTGATCACCGAGCACGACGAACGGAGTGCCTGCCTCCCACTCATAGAGTTGCGCCAGCAGATCAGGCATGGAAGTGTGAGCGCAGGCGCCAATCAGAGCCACGGTTAATTCCGCACGTTCGGTGAGCATCGCGTCGACGCGCTGTTGCCAGGATTGTGTGGTGGCGGTGATTGCCGATTCGCCGAGGAAGTTCAACACCGTTTCGCGATCGCGGCGTGAAACCTCATCGTCATCGATCAACAGGATCCGGTTTTGGGTAGTCATGGCTTCTAACAGTAGTTTACAGCAGCCCTAATTAGACCTGCAGTCACTGCGTTAGTCAATTGATGGAGGCATTCCGACGGCGCGAAACTATTGTGAAACCAGTCGCAGTTTGAGTCGGGTCTGGGAATCGGCGCCGAAGCCATTGAGGAGTTTTGCGCGAGCGGAATCTTCCGGTTCGGATTTACCCAGGCGTCCCATTTCAAATTGCATGCAACCGATACGTTTGCTGTGTTGAACCGCTTCCCAGATCAGCGCGTGCAACAAAGGTCGCACGGTAGTCTGTGACAGCGCCGACCCGAGGATAAAGTGACAAGTACAGTCGGCGCACAGGAACAGCGCGGCAGAAACAGGCACGTTGCCACGCCTGCCTTCCACCAGAAAAGCCTTGTCTTGTCGAATGAGCGTTTCATACGTTGACTGACTCGAACAGGGTTCCTGTCCCGAGGCAATTGCCGCATTGTAAATTTGGTGAAGCGCTGTCGCGGCATCGGTATCGAAATTTTCACTGCTGACCAATCTGATGCCGAGGTTTCGTTGCCCCCAGTGAATCATCGCGCGCATCCTTTTTTGCAGATTGCGATGCAAGGTAGAAAACGAATGCGACAGGTTGATAATTTTTGCAGTTTGCAGAATGGGTTGAGCCCCCTTCTCGAGCAATACCTGTGTCACCGGAGACATCAAACCGCAGCTGACCGGATCCAGGTAGTCGAGTGAATCAGGCTTGATTTCCTCAATCAGCGCATTGATATGACGTTGGAGGAGAACACTGCTTCCGGTTGAAAATTATTCGAGCTCGATTCCATGCTCTGACGATTGATGTGCGTCGATGCCTCAAACCCAAAATAGCCAAGCCTCTTCTTGCCACCGTCATCGATGTGCATGGTGAGACTGCATGCGAATACCGGCTGGTTCTGATAGACAATCACAAAGGAGCGATTCACGAATCCGAGATCGGGGGGCGTGTTGCCGAGGCAGGCACGAGTGTGTGGTGAGTAGATGGCACTCTGTAGCGGATCGTTGGCAAACAACTCGCTCCAGTAATGATTGAAACTCGAATCTGTTGCTTCGATTACAGCAGGCACGTGCTTGATCTCATCATTGGTTGTATCAGCTTACCGACCCCGATTCCCACTTATTCTGTAGCTAAAAATTCAGCCAGGGCCTGTCTTAAAATATATCGGTCATTACAAACAGTCTAAACACCCAGATCTGCCAATGCAGTCCAATCAACTAAAACAGTCTGGCTTGGCGACAGGAATCCCAACTGATTTTTGTTACTGAACAACATTCCAGCACACTGTCACCGCTGTGCTAGCATGTCGTCGAATTGCACAAAAGTCGAACAGAATTACAAATGCTTGCAATCATTCCCGAGTTTCCGGGATTCAGGCGCCAACTTCCACGACTGTGCTGGATTTTTTCTGTCATACAAAGTCGGACATCTGAATTATGCCCTGGGATCACCCCGCTCCTTTCATCAAATCCATTATCGTGCAACCCGCTGATATTGACGGGTTAGGCCATGCGAATAATGCCTGTTATGTGCAGTGGTGTGAGCAATGTGCCTGGGAGCATTCGGCTCAGCTCGGCCTGAGTGTCACAGACTACCAGAAGCTGGACCGCGGTGTTGCGATCCATAAAGCGGACTATCACTATTTCCTGCCCAGTCTGGAGGGCGCGGAATTGCTGGTTGGTACCTGGCTCACTGCCTGTGACCGTAAACTACGCCTCGAGCGGCGTTTTCAGATCATTGACCCCGAGCTGAAGGCCACCGTCCTGCGGGGAAACTGGTTGCTGATTTGTACGACTCTTTCGACGGGCAAAGCCACGCGCTTCCCGCCAGAATTCCTGCAGATTTATGGTGATGCGGCAGCGGCATTCCGCGCCGAGTAAACGCCGACGCGCCCGCAAAGCGGTGCAACTGGTCTCTGGGATGACCCGGCGATATCGTTGGCCTCCCGAACTTTTCGAATACTGGGGGCGCAGCTTTCGGCGCGCCTGTAACCGTTCCTGTCAGGGTAAAGTGAGCCAGTCTTGCTGCCGTGACCTCTATTCTTAAGCCCGTGGCAACCAACGATTCTAAGTGATTGATATCGTGGAATGAATTTTCTATCCGGCCAGAGACAGGTCTTGGTCACGTAGAGGAAGGTATTAATAAAGCCTTTTATATCAGTGTCTTATATCATCTGTTAGGAGAAAAACCAAAATCCTAACCTGATTTCACCCGCCCCGGTTTCGAGGGCGAATTCGATTTAAAGATATTTTTACACCAGTCGTTATAGTTTAGACCCGCCGCTCATAGCGCCCGGCGCACGGCTGCTGTTATCGGGTTCTCCAGGTTCATGAAAGAGCGACAACACGAAATACCACAACAGATTTCCGGGTGTTGCTGGCCCCTGTATTCAGGCACGCCAGAGACCTCAATTGGATAGTGAAGTAGCAACGCAGTGAACAAACGAAGCAGCAAACCCACTCAACCCGGCAACCGCAAAGGCAAGATTGTGCGCCTCGCCGCCAAGCCGCAACCGCCAATGGACGTTGCCGCCCTGTGGCAGGCTGAAGGTCTGGATCTGGAAGGGGTCACACAGGAACTCGCGCACTTGCCAGAGCTCAATGCCACTCGCGTCGTCAAGCTGCATCAACGTCTCAGCGCCGGGGAATATGTGTTACATAGTCAACGGGTGGCGAGAAAACTGCTCGAATTCGAGTCCGAGCTGACCCGCTAAAGCCCCAGCGCGAATTAACGCCCTGACCCCTGTCTGGCGCCAGCTCCCGGCCCTCAGCCCCACACCAGCGGCGGTTCTAGCGGCGGTTCCAGAGTCGATAGACGCGGCAGGTCCGCAGCTGTGTCCACATCCCACAACTCCTCCAGACACTCCACACGCAGCCCCAGAGGGCGCAACTGCGCCAAAGACTGCTTCAGCACCCGCTCGGTTCCCCACTCGATATTTCGGAATAACTCGGGGATGACGCGGCGCAGGCCGAGCAGGACATAGCCACCGTCCTCTGCCGGCCCGAATACAACTTCCGCACCCGTATCAAGATGGTCGAGTGCCGCCTGTAGATACTCCGGCCCCAGTACCGGGCAATCGCTGCCCACCAACACCACACTCTCCACAGCGGCCTGGGACAGCATGGTGGTCACGCAATGCTCCATTCGCTGCCCCAGTTCATTACCCTGCTGAAGATATATTT
>Ga0222714_10002857_pt1 | contig 17982 bp, 16 predicted proteins | sample C33_3DmetaG_FD_165048 | JGI IMG/M metagenome (GOLD analysis project Ga0222714, IMG submission 165048) | Estuarine water microbial communities from San Francisco Bay, California, United States - C33_3D | ecosystem: Environmental > Aquatic > Marine > Unclassified | place: USA: California...
AACTATACTGCTAAATTTAGATACCGTCAAGAAGATCATGATATTTACCTTGAAAAAATAGAAGATTATTTATATCGCGTCACCTATCCTCAAGGGATTAAAGCAGTCACACCTGGTCAATTGTGTGCGATTTATCAAGGTGAATTATGCTTAGGTGGTGGCTTCATTAAGTCTGTCTATAAAAAAGGAACTCTTTGTCCATATGCCTGAAATTAAAGGGACATTAAAAAGTATTGTTTATCGTAATGAAGATAATGATTATTCAATTGTTAAAATTTTAACCGAAGACGATCTTGTAGAAACGATTACTGGCTATTTTCAAAAACTAACAGAAGGTGTAACATATACCTTTTTTGGCGATTATACAACGCATCAAAAATATGGAAAACAATTCAAAGTGACGTCATACCAAAAACATGAAATTCAGCATGAAGATGGTGTCGTCAGTTATTTATCATCCCATTTATTTACAGGTATTGGACCTAAAACTGCTGAAAAAATCGTTGAACTATTAGGCATTGATGCCATTGAACGCATCATTAAAAATCCTGCTGTTTTAAAACCCGTTGGATTATCTGCAGTCAGAATGAAAAAACTTCAACAAGAACTTATTAAAGAGCGTCATCATGAAATGATTTTAGTGAAACTTTATCACTATGGATTCACTTCAAAAATGGCAATGAAACTCATTAGCGAATACGGACTTCAAACGGTAGAAAAAATAGAAGATAATCCATATCAAATGATTGAAGATATTGATCAAGTAGGATTTTTAAAAGCCGATTTAATCGCTAAAATCATTGGCTTTGAAGACGATGATCCTAAACGTATAGAAGCAGCAATCATTTATACCTTTGAAAGTCGCGGTTATCAAAAAGGTGATACGTATTTAACGACTGAACAAATTGATATGCATTTAAATGCCTCACTACGTGTTCATGTTGACATTCAAACATATTTAGAACGTCTTATTAATCGAGGTAAACTTAAACAAATTGATGATAAGTATTGTTTAAGTCATGCCTATTTTAGTGAGCTGTATATTGCTGAAAAAGTAAAAACTTTAAGTATTCGTGATCTTTTAGATGAACATGTCTCGGATGTGATTGAGCTTGTTGAAAAAACAAAACATATTACTTATACCAGTGTCCAAAGAGAAGCGATCGCAACCGCACTTGTTTCACCCATCTCAATCATAACAGGTGGACCAGGAACTGGTAAAACAACGATTATAGATGGGATTGTCTCGTCTTATTTACATCTTCATGAACTTAAAAAAACGGATCATGAGGTTGCTACTAAAATTGCATTGATGGCACCAACTGGACGTGCAGCAAAACGTATGAAAGACATTTTAGAACTTCCTGCAAAAACCATTCATGCATCACTAGGATATGGCTATGATGGTAGTTTTGAATATTCTAAATTACTACCGATGCCTTATGATTTAATTATTATTGATGAAGCATCGATGATTGATATCTTTTTAGGACACCGGTTGATGGATGCCATTCATGATGAATGTCAAGTTGTGATTGTTGGGGATGTTGATCAATTACCATCGGTTGGACCAGGTCAATTTTTAGAAGATCTAATCAATTCAAAAAAAGTTGCAGTCACCTATTTAACTCAAATTCACAGGCAAGCGGAATCTTCTCAAATTGTGAAGCTTTCTCAAAAAGTCAATACCAATCATTTAGAAGAAGACGATTTAAAAACAGAAGATGATGTGTTTATGTATCAGTGTTATGCCAATCAAATTGCATCTGTGCTTATCAAGCAAATACAAGGCGCACTTGATCAAGGTTATGATTTATATCAAGACATTCAAGTTTTAATTCCTGTTTATAAAGGTGAATTAGGCATTGATCATATGAATCAAGTCCTTCAAGATCATTTTAATCAGAAACAATCATTAGGGATGACTTTTGGCGATAAAACGTATTATCAAGGAGATAAAGTCATTCAACTTGTTAATGATCCTAAACAAGGCATCATGAATGGTGATGTTGGTATAGTTAAAAAAGTCATTAAAAATAATGAGGGTCAATTCACGATGACCGTTTCATATGATGATTTAGAAATCATTTACAGTAAAGATGATATGGATCAACTGAATTTAGCGTATGCGATGAGTGTTCATAAAGCTCAAGGTTCAGAATATGATATTGTCATGATGCCCCTTGTTAAAAGCTACATGCATATGTTTAAAAAAGAACTGATTTATACTGCAATGACACGTGCAAAATCTCATTTGTTATTATTAGGTGAAATGTCACTACTTATTTACGCTTCTAATCATCAATCAGAAAAAAGACAAACGTTATTACAGTTTTTACTCAATCAAGAACACAAAGAAGAAGAGAGGGAACTTTCTCCTTATGATTTTATGTGATAAATAGAGTGTCATTCATTTAAAATAAAATACCTTGGCGTAAGCCGAGGTATTTTATTTTAATGTTGAGCCACTTGGAATCTCTTTTTGAGTAAACATTGCTGATTTAAAGATACGACAGTTTTTACCGATATTCGTATCACTAGGAATGATGGCACCTTTTTCAATGACGGTAATACCTGAATCTAATAAATCTGGTTTTTCAATATTGGGTGTATCGTCTCCATGACCAATAGAAGTATGGCGACCAATTACAACTTTTTTATCAATAATTGCTTTTTTAATGGTGACATAATCACTAATGATGACATGATTTAAGATGACACTATCTTCAATGATGGTATGTTTACCAACGCGAACACCAGGTGATAATACGGAATTAATCACGGTACCTTCAATAATGCAACCATTAGAAATTAAGCTATTTTTAATGGAAGCATCCGCACCGACTTTAACGGGTGGTAAATCTTCAGATTTTGTATAGACTTTCCATGATGGATCATATAAATCTAAATCGATGGCATTTTCATTTAACGCTAAATTGGTCTCTAAATATGAATCATAAGTTCCAACATCTTGCCAGTAATCTTCAAACTTATAGGCAAATACCGCTTTTGACGTTTTATCAATAATATGCGGAATAATATGATGACCAAAATCTAAATCATCTTGAGGCAATTCAATCAATACTTGTTTTAATAATTCAACATCAAATAAATAAATACCCATACTTGCTAAATTAGACGTTGATGTTTTAGGTTTTTCTTTAAAGGCTGTAATTTCATAATCATTATTGACTTCCATAATGCCAAAACGTGACACATCTTCAAAAGGAACAACTTTTGTTGCGATGGTAAGTTTAGCTCCCGTTTTAAGATGTTGATCGACCATTTTACGGTAATCCATTTTATAAATATGGTCCCCAGATAAAATTAAAACCAAATCAGGATTACGCTGATCAATAAAAGAAATGTTTTTTCTTACTGCATCCGCAGTCCCTAAATACCAATAATTATGAGGTTGTAATAATGTAACAGAAGAGTCTCTTCTATCTAAATCCCATGCCTTACCACTTCCGATATGAGAGTTTAAAGATAAAGGTAAATACTGGGTTAATATACCAATATCATAAATATTAGATTGACTGCAATTGGATAACGTAAAGTCAATAATTCTAAATTTTCCACCAAATGGCATGGCTGGTTTTGACCGTTTGTTAGATAATAAATCAAGTCTTGAACCTTTTCCTCCAGCTAAAATAAGCGCAAGTATATTCATCTTTTAAGCCTCCAACATTTTTTTATATAAAGCGGCGTAATGATTGGCCATCGTATCTAGATGAAATGATTTTTTCATGGCTTGTGTTTTTAAGTTATTAATAATTGCTTGATCTGTGATGTATAAATTGGATACATCAAATAATAAATCTTTGAAAACTGTTGCATCATAATTGGCAAATGTAAATCCTGATCCTTCTAAACTATATTTGTTGTAAGGTGTGACAGTATCTTTTAAACCTCCTGTTTCATGAACAATCGGTAATGCCCCGTAACGCATCGCAATCATTTGACCAAGACCACATGGCTCATACACAGAAGGCATCATAAAGAAATCAGATGCAGCATACGCTAAATGCGCGATTTGTTCATTAAATCCAACATAGACTCTTACTTTATCAGGATATTTATGTAATAAATAATGAAAGTAATCTTCGTAATATGAGTTACCTGAACCCATTAAAAAAAGTTTAATATCAGCATGGGCTAAAAAGTCATCAAGTGTCTGTTGGAAGATATGAATCCCTTTTTGAGATGATAATCTTCCAATATAGGTAAATAACTGTTTGTCTTCACCAAAATCAAATTGTTTAAAGAGTGCTTTTTTGTTTGCTTTTTTCCCTGAAATATGGGTTTTGATGTCATAAGTTTTAGACAAATAAGGATCAATTTCAGGATTAAAAATAGCTTCATCAATGCCATTTAAAATGCCAGAAAAATCTGCTTCACGGTATCTAAGCATCCCGTCTAAAGAAAAGCCTTTATCTTGAAGTAAAACTTCATTTCTAAAAGAAGGTGATACCGTGTTAATTTTAGTTGCACGTGCTATCCCAGCTTTTAAAAAGTTGACTCTTCCAAAATGAATATAAGTCTCATCAAATGTATGATTAAATAAGCGTGCTTCATTTTGATCATAATTACCTTGAAACTCTAAATTATGAATGGTGAGTAATGTGTGCAAGTTTTGATATGTCGTATTTATGTGACGATAATGTTCATCTAATAAATAAGGAATCATTGCTGTTTGCCAATCATTTAAGTGAAGAAGAGAAGGCTTCATTTCAAGTATTGAAATCAGTTCAAGGATTGCAAAAGAAAATAATGTAAACCGTGTTGCATCATCAACATACCCATAAAAATGATGACGCTCAAAATATTCTTGATTTTGAATAAAAATAAAGCGATGTCCATCTTGAATTAAACTAAAATAATGAACAATTTTTTCTATACCAGCCATCACAATGGTTTTTGTTCCAAGATAATCCATTTCATCATGTTTTGACGTTAAACTTTTGTAATAAGGAGAAACAATATCACTTGTGAATCCTTTTTCTTTAACGGCTTTTGGTAAAAAAGCAGCCATGTCCGCTAAACCACCTGTTTTAGAGAATGGAAAGACTTCACTGCTACAAAATAATACATGCATGAAATTGGCCTCGCTTTTATTTTATTATACCATGATTAAGAGTCGTTATTCAATGTCATTTTCTTCATTATTTTTTAATACGCGTATGTTATAATGTGTGTGAGGTTTGATATGCAAGAAATATCCGCAGGTTCAGTGATTTATCGTAAACATAACCACGAGATTGAATATGTCATTATTCATCAAATTAATGGCAATCATTTTGGGTTTCCAAAAGGCCATATAGAATTTGATGAATCGATTGAAGAAACGATCAAAAGAGAGTGTTTAGAAGAAGTTGGGATTGACGTTGATATTCTTGGATATCCAATGGAAAATCACTATCAAATCAACAATTCTATAAATAAAAAAGTCATTTATATGTTATCCGAAACTCAAGCAATCAATCTTACGTTTCAAAAAGAAGAATTATACGATGCATTATTTTTAACCTATGAAGAAGCTATCAAAAAACTTACTTATCAAAGAGATCAGGAAGTACTTACATATTACCATCAACTCATCAAGGAGATTATATGATCATCGGTACTGTTAAAGAAATAAAAACCCATGAATACCGTGTCGGTTTAACACCAGCTTCTGTTTTACAATATGTAAAAGCTGGACATCGAGTATTAGTAGAAAAAGATGCAGGACTTGAGTCTGGTTTTTCTAATGAAGCTTACAGTATTTCAGGGGCTTTAATTATTGATCATGCTAAAGATGTTTGGAAAGACGCTGACATGATTGTAAAAGTCAAAGAACCATTAAAAGAAGAATACCCTTTATTTAAAAAAGGATTACTTCTTTATACATTCCTACATTTAGCAGCTGATGAACCACTTACAAAAGCATTATTAGAGTATGGTGTGACATCGATTGCCTATGAAACGATAGAAGAAGCTGATGGCTTATTAACATGTCTAGAACCAATGAGTGCAGTTGCAGGAAGATTATCAGCAATTCAAGGTGCAAAATTCTTAGAAAAACCACAAGGTGGTAAAGGCATGTTAATTTCTGGTGTACCAGGAACCAATCAAGCACAAGCTGTTGTGATTGGATGTGGTACGGTTGGAATGAATGCTATTCAAATGCTTATGGGATTAGGGGCAAAAGTCACTGCTATTGATGTTGATATTAGAAAATTAGAAAAAATTGATCAATTATACCGTAATCAAGTTCAAACCTTGTATTCTAATGAACTTCATATCAAAGATTCATTAGAACAAGCAGATATCGTGATTGGTGCAGTTTTAGTAAAAGGTGCAAAAGCACCAAAACTCATTCGTCGAAGTTATTATGCCAATATGAAAAAAGGCACGGTGATCGTCGATGTTGCCATTGACCAAGGTGGTTCAACTGAAGTCTCAAAAGTAACCTATCATAATGATCCGATTTATGTTGTCGATGATATCATTCATTATTGTGTTGCAAATATGCCAGGTGCTGTACCCCAAACCTCAACCGATGCGCTTAATCATGCAACATTAAAATATGGACTTAAAATTGCGAATGAAGGTATTATAGAAGCGTCTAACTATATGCCGATTTATAAAGGGATTAATACCCATCAAGGGCGTATCACCTATCAAGCAGTTGCTGAGGCATTTGATTTACCCTATCAACCATTTCATACACTAAAATAAATTAGGAGTATTCATGGGTCTACTTTCTGAGGTAGGACGCATCGGGATTAAAATCATGTTTCACTATCGCTTTGATTTAAAATATACATATAATGATTTTAACCCCAAAACATCGTCCCCCTATTTATTGATTGGAAATCATGCAACTCAACATGATCCCCTCATTGTCGGTATGGTTATTAAAAGATATCCATATCCAGTTGCCAATTCCTTTTTATACACCAACCCAATATTTAAATGGTTATTAACAAAAGTTGTGACTTCCATTTCAAAAAGAAAAGGTCAATCGGACATGCAAACGATTCGACTTATTTTAAATGCTACTCATAAAGAAAAAAGACCAGTGATGTTATTTCCAGAAGGGAATGCATCGTATTTTGGAGAACAAACCAAAACAGATTATTTACCTACTGCAAAACTTATAAAAAAATTAAACGTTGATGTCATTGTCGCTAAAATAAGTGGCGGTTATTTAGCCCATCCAAGATGGGGTTTTTATCGTAAAAATGGACACTTCCATACGCATTTTTATCGTTTATTTAAAGCGGATGCATTAAATGAGTTATCTGTTGAAGCGATTCAAAAATCCCTAGAAGAATCCTTAATCTTTAATGATTTCAACTGGAATCTAACGCATCAACATCAGTATCGCTTAAAAGGTCGCGCCAATGGTATAGAACATTACTTATATTACTGTCCAATGTGTCAAAAAACGCAAACACTTTATGGAAAAGATGAACATATACATTGTAAAAACTGCGGTATCATCGCAACATTTGATAAAACATCAACACTTACAGGACACTATCCCTCACTTGTTGAATGGGGAGATGAACAAAAAAAAATCATTCCAAAACGCATCAATGAACCCATCATAACAATAGGCAAGTTATATGAAGTCAACAATCTCAAACAGAAAAAATATAAACTTGGGATTCATAAAGTTATATTAGAAAATCAAACATTAATGATTGATACAAAACCAAAAAGAACCTTTCATATACAATTCATCAAGGGAGAAGTTATTACTAGAAAACATAACTTCTCATTTGATTATGAAGATAAAACCTATAATTTTTTACTTAAAGATCCAATGCTGATTTTAAATACCATATCATATTTAAAGGAGAATTAAGATGGAACAATGGACAACAATTATTTATTTTTTACTGATTGCAGCGCTCATTTTTGTCGGTAAGTTTTTAAAAACAAGTGTACCTTTACTCAATCGAATTGTCATACCAACTGCACTTTTAGGTGGAATGATTGGTTTAGTGATTTCGCTTGTTTTTGCACCAATAGTATCAAATCCAATTTATATTGAAGTTGATCAACAAGGTCGCTACATTGAAATCATTGACCAAGATGACGTCATCAATATGAGGGAATTAAGTCAAGATGAGTTTGAAGTTTTATTTATAAATGATGATGCAATTAACAAATTTACAGAACTTTATAAAACAAGCTACTACAACCGAGAAGTAACAACCTATTATCAATTAGAGGATGATAGAATTGTGTTGTTACTCTCAAAAGAAACAACGGTTTTTAATGTAAATGTGATTGAATCTATTGTGTATCACGCACTTGCAATTGGATTTTTAGCACTCGCTTTAAAAAGATCTGAACAAAAAGAAAAAGGAAAGTACTGGTCAACAGGAATGTTGATTACATCGACTTATGCACTTCAAGCAGTGATTGGTATTTTACTTGTTTTTATCTTCTTTTCAGATCAATTCATTGGTTCAGGAATGCTAGTTGCCTTAGGATTTGGACAAGGTCCAGGACTTGCGATGTCTATTGGTAGTGGTTGGAATCAATTTTTAAATGGTTATGGAACAACACTAGGTGCGTCTTATGCCTTTTTAGGATTTGTCTTTGGTGGAACAGTGGGTGTTGTCATTATTAATATTTTTAGTCGTCGTAAAGGCTTTGTTAATTCAAAACAATACGATGAGAGTCCAAGTCAAGCAAATGTGACCATTGATACAGTGAGAGAAATTAGTTTACTTGATGGACTGACGCAACAATTTGTTGTCATTGGTGTCATATATGGACTTGTATATCTTACGTTACTTGGATTAAATATTTTACTTGCTTCCATAGGTGGCGCTGGTGCGATGATTTTTGGTTTATTAAGAGGCTTTAACTTTATTATTGCAATCTTATATGGACTTGTGTATAAGAGTGTCTTAAAAAGGCTAGAAGCAAAAGGTAAAAATATTCGTTTCTTAACTAATAACTATGTATTGTCAAATATTGCATCCTTTGCATTTAATATTATGATCACAGGATCAGTGCTTGCGATTACATTAGCCTTTTTATCAACATACGGTATCCAACTGATTACAACCTCGATTTTAGCGGGAACTGCAACGTTCTTTTACTTGAGATTTATGACGAAGCGAATTTATAAAGATTTTCAAGATGAGTTCTCTATCGGTCTATTTGGAATGTTAACGGGTGTTGCATCTACTGGATTAGCACTCTTAAAAGGACTTGATCCAGAATTAAAAACGCCCGTTGCTGAAGAAATGGTTGTTGGTTCTGGAACCGCAATATTAATTGCACTTCCACTATTTGTATTACTCTTTATTCCTAGTTTTACTTACGGCACAGATAATGAAACACTTTTTAATTTCATTACCTTCTTTGGGATTTTGTTATATGTCATCATCTTTGCTTCAATTCTTATTTTTAAAACAAGAAAAAAATAATCCAAGTTAACGTACAATAAACACCCACATCAATTATGAAGTGGGTGTTTTTTAATAGTGTCCTAAAAATCGTACATCAAACATCGATGTCATATGAATCAAGATATGTTCAAGTGCGTCTTTTGAAGATGAACTTAAATCAATTTCAATATAAAAGTGATACTTTTTTTCAATCTTTTTATTGGGTCTAGATAAAATCGCACTTAAATTGATATGATATTTTTGAAATTGCCCTAAAATATCATAAAGTAAGCCAGGACGATCAACATGAGGCGTTATAATTAAAGATGCTTTCTCATAAGCAAGGTTTCCTTGATTCATTTGAATCCAAGCAAAACGTGTTTCATTGTAAGCATAATCTTCGATATGATTCATATGAGGTAATGTCTTTTCTACCATATGCATCGGGACAATCGCAACAGCATCTTCATGAACATATGTCATGGATTCGGAATTGGATGAGGTTGTGATAATGTCTAAATGCACATGATTTTTTAAGAAGATTTGACATTGTTGTTGTGTGACAAATTGAGCATAAATCTTTTTAGCCGTTTTAAGATTGCCAACACATGAAAAGTGAATCGGAATGGTAAACGTTTTGACAATGTATCCTTGTTTTGAAATGAGGCCATCAAGGGTTTGATAAACATAACCATCGGTTGAATTCTCTAATGGAATTAAAAGATCAATCGTATTAGAAAGATGGTCAAAAATATTGTTAATACTTTTTTCATACTGGATGTGATGTGTGTCGTTAAAATGTGTTTTTGCGCATAAATCTGAAAATGAACCTTGAGGTCCTAATGTAACAAGTGTTGTCATATATGAAATCTTCGTTTAATCGCTTCAAAGATGGCACCTAAATTGAAAAAGATGAGTCCGAGAATCACACTTAGTGACACAATAAATGTTATTTGCGTGGGTAATGGTTCTTCAATCCAACCTAAAAGTAAAAATCCATAAGGCAATAAACCGAGTAAGCTTAATAATAACACATGAAAACCATCATCATCTTCACGGTCTTTTTTAAATAAAATCACAACTGCATAAAGTAAGATATTGACAGCTAAAACAACAGGAATGACATAATCAAGTGCCCATGTCGATTCTCTAATAAGTAAACCAATACTTAATAATAGAATTAAAGTAAGAAGAAGTATTTTGGTGACTTTTAACGTCCAAAATTCTGATAAAAAAACAAATGATGCCATGATGATCGCATATAAATGGATGACACCTGCAATGAGTGAAAAATCAATGTTTTGATTTTGAATGTCAATAAAAAATAAAACAATAAAACTTAACACGTTCAAGTAAATAAAAGACTTAAATATTTTGTGGTATGCTTTTGGTGTTTTAAAAGTTGGGAAATAACTCATTGTTTTTTTGTTATCTTTATCCAGTACTTGTCCACATAACACACATTTTTGTTGAGGTGTCTCAAAGTGGATATGACATTGTTTACAATATGGCATCATAGTCCTCCTCATAATTTGAAAAAACATGCATCGTTAAGTGATGTTGATGAAAGGCATCAACGATTTTTCTCATGATTGAATGATCTTTTAGACGTGTTGCTAAATTAAGTTGCAAGGTATCTTCGTAACTAATGGAAGAAATACCCAATCCAAAACCACCAATAATAAAATTGATATCAGAAATATATGGTTTCATAGATTCTGGTAACTTCGCCTGACTTAAGTTTGAAAAAGAAGCCGTATTAATTTTTGCACCTAACATATCATAACCAATTTTAAAGGCAATGTTTTTAATGAAAAATGGCATCATTCTTAAAATGAGTGCTTTTTCTAATGAAACATAACCGGATAACCTAGAGACAAGGGATTCTTTTGTCAATTGTACTTGAAATTGAGTTTTTGTGATGTCAATGATTTCTTCGAAAGAAATACTTGCTTGATTAGGATAAAAAACAGTCTTTAAATACATAGAGAAATTTCTTAAAGTGACTTCATGAAAATAAGGTCTTAAGTTTATGGGGATAAATAATTTAAGTGGTTTTTTTTGTGTATTAAAATTTAAACTTTCACGCATCAATGCATAAACAATCACTGAAGCTAAATACTGTGTGATCGTTGCACCATATGATTTTGCGACTTTTTTAACTTCTGTTACCGACATTTTTAAACTAAAAAGATGCGAAAATTGATGTTTATAGGTTTCGTTTTTTAAATGAAAGGCATGCTCCTCACGCATCTTTTTAACGAGTTTAGGATCATAATTAGAGATGAAAGCATCTTCACTTTCTTTAGGCTGTAATGGTTTTCTTCCGAGAATCATATCTTCAGGGTCAATTTGATGACCTAATAATGTTAAATATTCATAAACAATTGAAAGTAAAAACTGATACGCACCACTTCCATCTGTCAAAGCATGAAAAGTTTCTAATGTGATACGGTTATTAAAATAATAAACTTTAAACAAGTAATGTTGATTTTTTCTTGGATGAAAATATTGCGTAATCACTGCAGGTTCTTGCTCAACTTTAAAGTGCTTTTGATTAGAATCAAAATATTGCCAAAATAATCCTGTTTTGATTTTGATCGCGAAAACTTCAAATCGTGGCAAAACAAGATTGACTGCTTGTTCTAAAAATTGAGAATCAATGTCGTCATGTAAAGACATGCTCAAACGAAACACATTTGAGCGTTCTTGATTAGAGATTGCTGGAAATACCTTACCAGCATTATCAATTTTAAACCAGTAGCGTCTTTTTTTCATCTTGCCTCAATGGTAATATTATACCTTTTTTTAACATATTTACTTAACATTATACTAAAGATTATAAAAAAAGTATTAATTTGAGATAATAAAACCAGAGGTGAACTTATGTTACAAACTCAAGGCATTCACCATGTCACTGCGATGACATCAGATGCAGAAAAAATCTATCAATTCATGACGAAAGTATTAGGTCTCAGACTTGCTAAAAAAACAGTGAATCAAGATGATATTCATACGTATCATTTATTTTTTACAGATGCGATTGGTTCACCCGGGACGGACTTAACTTTTTTTGACTTTCCAAACTCAAGGAAACGGACTACAGGAAAAAATAGCATTCAAACGATTGGACTTAGAGTAAAAAATCAAGATGCGCTTGTTTATTTTAAAACAAGATTTGAACGTTTAAACGTGACTCATGAAGACATTCAAACGCTTTTTGATATGACTATTCTACCTTTTCAAGATTTTGATGGACAATACTACATGCTTGTTTCAGATGAAGGCATTCACGTTGAAGATCAAACACAACCATGGCATGAAACTGATATTCCTGAAGATTACCGCATCTTAGGCTTAGGTCTTATTGAATTTATTGTTCATGATTTAGAAGTCATGACAAGAGTCATGGAAGACATGATGCATTTTAAGAAAATTCAATCAGAGAATAATATCGCATTATTTGAAACACATCGTGGTGGAAACGCCTCAAGAGTGATTGTAAAAGAAGATGCTACTTTACCACTCGCTATACAAGGTTTTGGTGGCGTTCACCATGTTGCCTTTCGTGTTGAAGATGATGATGCTTTAAATAAGTGGATTCATCATTTAAATCAAATACCAGCAAGACACTCAGGGTATGTTGACAGATTTTATTTTCATTCGTTATATACAAGACTCCATCAAGGCATTCTTTTTGAATTTGCAACCGATGGACCAGGTTTTGAAGATGATGAAGAAGATGTAACAACACTTGGAACAACACTCGCATTACCACCAAAATTGCGTCCATACCGAAAACAAATTGAAGCTCAAATTAAACCGATTCAAACTGGAAGTAAATCATGATTCATCATGTAGTCGCTGAAGGTATCAATGAAGATGTGATTATTTTGCTTCATGGTACAGGTGGCAATGAGAATGATTTATTGACACTTTCTAATTACATTGCTAAAGATGCCACTAAAATTGGAATCCGGGGTCGTATTTTAGAAAGTGGTATGCCAAGATTTTTCAAAAGACTCTCACCAGGTGTTTTTGATATTGAGAATTTAATTGAAGAAACGCTTTGGTTAAAACAAGCCATTGATACATTATTAGATCAATATGAATTAAAAAATAAAAATCTTCATGTTTTAGGGTATTCAAATGGTGCAAATATTGCATCATCATTAAATTTTTATTATCCTGAGTTATTTAAAACGAGTCTTTTATTTCACCCAATGATGCCTTTTGAAACATTTGATTATCCATTATTAAAACATCAAAATATTTTTATTGCAGCAGGAAAAAACGATCCGATTGTTCCTCATGAACAAACCATAGAACTTGCAACAATTTATCAAAAATATGGTGCACATGTCGATGTATTTTGGTCGTATAGTGGCCATCAAATTACGCAAGCATCGATTTTAGAAGCACATCAGTTTTTTCAAAAAATCAACCCATCCACATAAAAAAAGACACTTCATTTAAAAAATGATGAGGTGTCTTTTTTTAATGATTAAAGTATCGATTGAATAGAAGTAAACGACGTTTCAAAATAGGATGAATCATTTGGAACATGAATAAATCCTTTTGGCTTAAGTATATCTAATCTCATGACTCTATAAAAGAAATCATTACACACATAGGTACCGGCATGATAACTATCTAAAAAGGGTAAGTTCTCTTTTTCTAATATGTCTTTAAACATGGTTAGAGGGAGTGTTGAACAGATACCAATTGGACCCTCGTCAATCTTCTGAGATTTTGGTTGATAACCATTTGCATCTGGGATGCGTGCATGCATGATATTTAAAGCGACATGTTCTAAGTGATCTTTCAGTTTAAGAAAAGCATCTTTGAATACAACTGGCAAAACAAAAGTATCCACACCCTCACCCTCTAATCGTTTTAAGATTTGAAGGGACTGATTATCATTTCTACCATCAAATGGTTCAAAAGCTGTTACTAATATATTCCTGCGCGCCACGTAATTAAGTGTACATAAGGAAATCCAGTCGCTCCCATCAAATAAGGCATCAGAAGTAGGATAAAAAAGTCAATGGTCATAATATGAACAAATTGATCATTTAAAAATAGTTGAGAGTAATCACTTATGTTGCCAAACAGAATGCCAACAATACTCATGATAAGTAATGTCAGTGGAAGCAAAATAAAAAACCGTTCTTGCGTTTTAGAGAGTGGCTTTTGATTACCTTTTAATAAGAGTAGTCCAGGAATGGTTGCAAATGCACCAAACATAAAACTGAATCCAAATAAAACATAGACATACCATTTTTGTCTTTCATAAGTAGATGCCACTAAAAGATAATACAACGGAAAAACACCTAACATATTAAATGTCATCACTAATAAAGCATCACCTTGAAGTTGAAATAATGCTAAAAAATCTAAAGTGACTTGCCTATTAAAAAACATACTTATAATGGAATATGATACAAAAATGATATATAAAATCACTAATTTTTTATTCATTGAAAACTCCTTTTATTGTTTTCTTTATCGTATTTTATGTGAAATCCATTGAGAAGTCAAATCATTTTAATGAACATGCTATAATTTGAGTGAAAAGGTGAGTTATGAGGTTCATTGCGTTTATTCGACTTTTTAAAACTATCTTTAATAAAAAACATTTACCAAATCTAGCCTGGATCGAAAAACAAGGGCTTCTTTTTGTAAAGATTGCTCAAACTTTTGCACTTAGAATTGATTTTTTAACTCCTGAAACAACACTTCATCTTCAAAAATTGTATACACATGCATCCATCAAGTTTCATACGATTGAAGACATTAAAAAACAATTACCAGAGAATCTATTATTAGAAATTAAGTCATTAGAAGAAACACCAATTGGTGTTGCATCGATTGGTCAAGTGCATCGCGCAACATTAAAAAGTGGCGAGATTGTTGCAATTAAAGTGATTAATAAACATTTAGAAAAACGATTTTTAAAAGATGTTCGTTCATTTAAACGTTTCATTGGATTCATCACATTTTTTTATCCTAAACTTCATAAAGTTGCAGATCCTCTTGGTATTTTAAATCATATTGAATCTTATACGCTCGCAGAACTTGATTTAACCAGTGAAATTAAACATACGAAGATTTTAAAAGACATTAAAGAATCTTATGTACAAACATTTGATTTTAAGTCTTTAGCATTTCCTACATACGTTGAGTCATTATCTTCTAGACACGTCTTAGTATCTAGTTTCATTCAAGGAAAACCTGTGGATCAATTACTAAGAGATCAACAATTATCTGAAAAAGAGATGTTAGATATTTTTAGGTGGCACGGATTTTACATGTTTATTGTTGGTACCTTTCATGGGGATATTCATCCAGGAAATATTATCTTTCATAAAGGCATTCATACCCTTGTTGATACGGGTGCACTCAGTCATGTATCTGAAAGAATCCAAACAGGTTTATTTGAATTTATGAAAGCTTTATCTTTATATGATTATCCAATGTGTGCAAGAAAGTTAAATGAGATGGCATCGGTTTCTATTGATGGTAAAGCTTATGAAAAATTTGAAAAAAAGCTTTTAATCTTATATAAAGATTTTGCACATAAAACCGTAAGTGAAGTCAGCTTAACAAAACAGATGATGCATACAATTCGCCTAGGTGTTCTATCAGGAATGACATTTGAAAAAGGAATGTTTCCCATTATTAAAAGTTTAATGTATTTAGATGGTATCGTCTTACAAGGCGCACCCAATATGATTCTTATGGAAGAAATGCGTCAATATATTGTTGCATTTGAAGAGGCGAAACAACATGTCTAATATCGCAATCATTGGTGCAGGACCGGGGGGTCTTGCAGCTGCACTCATTTTATTAAATCAAGGACATCAAGTGACTGTCTATGAAAAAGATGCGCGCGTTGGTGGACGTTCTAAAAGATTGTCTTTTGGTGAGTATCATTTTGATTCTGGTCCAACATTTTTCATGTATCAACCAATTCTTAGAGAAGTCTTTGAAAAAGCAAACATTGATTTTGATCAACACTTAAAGATGCAACCCTTAGATCCCCTTTATACGCTTTATTTTAAAGAGCGTACCCTTCAGCCATCTGCAGATATTCAAAAAACGAAAGAAGTCTTTGAGTCTGTCTATCCAGGTGCAGGTAATGATTATTTAAAATGGTATCAAAAACAAACAACAAAATTTAAGCGTGTGATGCCAATCCTACAAAAACCGTTTCCAAATATCTTTCATTTTTTACGTGCAGATGTCTTAAAAGGCGCACCGGTATTACATCCATTTCAATCGGTTTATAAATATTTATCAAAAATGATTCATCATGAAGATTTAATTCACACCTTATCGTTTCAAGCCAAATATTTAGGAATGGCATCTTTTGAAGCGCCATCTGTGTTTACCATCTTACCGTATTTAGAACACATGGGTGGGTTGTATCATATAGAAGGCGGACTAAATCAAGTCAATGAAACCATGGCAAGACTCTTTGTTGAAAAAGGTGGAAAACTTCATTTGAATTCAAAAGTAGAATCCCTATGGATTGAAAAAAATGCAGTGAAAGGGATTGTAACTGAACATTTAAAACAAGCTTATGATGATGTTGTATTAAACGCTGATTTTGCATATAGTATGCTAAGGATGACCAAAGAAAAAGAAGTTAAAACATACAACCATCAAAAAATCAAATCGATGTCATACAGTGTTTCAGCATTTATGCTTTATATTGGACTGGATACCATCTTTGATTTTGACCATCATAATGTCTTTTTCTCAGATAGTTATGAAGGCTATTTAAAACGATTGATGTCTGAATCCAATGATTTAACAGATATGAGCTTTTACATGCATAATCCTTCTAAAATCGATACCACACTTGCACCTCAAGGACACAGTAGTTTATATGCATTGGTCCCTGTTCCGAATTTAGATGCTAATATTGATTGGGTGAAAGAAAAAGATGCACTCAAAAAACAAGTCTATGATATTATTTTAGAAAAAACAGGTGTTGATATACGTCCGCACATTCAAATGGAACAAATATTAACACCTCAGGAATGGCAAGATGATTTTCATGTTCATAAAGGCGCAGTATTTAACTTAACACACGGGTTTAATCAAATGTTACATCTGAGACCACAAAATAAATTCAAACAGTTAAAACACCTATATTTAGTAGGTGGTGGGACACATCCAGGCAGTGGATTACCAACGATTTATCAATCTGCGATCATTACATCAAACTATTTAAAAAGAAAAAAGCGTATATAATTACGCTTTTTTTGTTTTCCACTTGATATTAAGTAGTGTATTTGTATGATGCCATAAGTGATCTTGATTGGAGTTGTTTAATGCAACTTTTGTTGGTTTACTTGGTTTTCTATCACTGACGTATTCATGATCTTTTAACGTGCCATTGATTAAATCAACATAGGTTTGTGTAGAAGCTTCTGGGGTGATGCCGCGTCTTGCAAGAAAACGCCATACTTTTTGCATCATGCCTTTGGTGTCTTTACCACCTAAATCTGTATTCACAAGTCCTGGATGAACTGCACAAGCAAAGACATTGGTATCAACAAAACGGTTAAAC
>Ga0222714_10002859_pt1 | contig 17967 bp, 16 predicted proteins | sample C33_3DmetaG_FD_165048 | JGI IMG/M metagenome (GOLD analysis project Ga0222714, IMG submission 165048) | Estuarine water microbial communities from San Francisco Bay, California, United States - C33_3D | ecosystem: Environmental > Aquatic > Marine > Unclassified | place: USA: California...
GTGGTCGCAACAATGGGTACCACTTTTGTTATTAATCGGCAGTTAACTCTCGTCAGCTTTTTGGCTTCTGTTGTTGTTGGTTGTCTCGCATGCGCTTTATTGGCTGTCAACAACTTGCGAGACATTGCCGGCGATGCAACTTCCAACAAACGAACGCTTGCGGTTCGTATCGGCGAAAGTGGCGCACGCAAGTTTTATATTTTGCTATTTATTGTTGCCGGTTGCGCCGTGGTTTCGATTGCTCTGTTGCATCCGGCAGCGATGATTGCAATGCTTGGCTTAGCAGCGGCTATAAAACCAATCAGACGCGTTTATTCTGGGGCAACTGGGGCTGACTTGATAAATGTTCTTGTTATGACTGGCCGCGTGCAAATTCTTGTTGCTATTGCGTTGAGTGTTGGTCTGCTCTTTAGTTAAAAGAACTACTGAGTCGATATAAAATTCGACAACAAGTCTTGAAAGATTTCGGGCTGTTCAAGATGCGGGGTGTGGCCAGAGTTTTCAACTATTTTCAAAGTTGCATTGTCGCCAATTTCTGAAACTAATCTCTCGGCTAGGCGGCGGTATTTTTCGTCATTTGCGCCAGCGATAACTAAAACAGGCATTGTCAGTTCTTTTAAGCGAGACCAAGTTGGTTGTTGTCGCCCCGCACCGCAGAGCCGCAGACTTGAACTTAATCCGATTGCTGTGTTTTTTAAACGAACCCCACGTTGATTCGTCTCGTTATTGAGTCCCGCGAATAACGGTTGGTTTAACCACTCGTCAATAAATTGATTAACGCCAATCTGTTCGATTCGTCTGGCAAGTTCTTCGTCGTTTCTTATGCGTTCTGAGCGCTGCTCTTTGTCTTCAATGCCTGCAGTTGTGCTTATCAAAACAAGCCGAGAAACTAGTTGTGGCTCAGCGAGAGCAAGAGTTAGACAAAAACGGCCACCGAGTGAATAACCGATATATGTTGCATTGAAACCAACTTCACCGATGGCTTTTGCTCCTGACTCTAAATTGAGAGAGATATCGCAAGAGTCGCCATGATTGGGGGCGTCGACCGCGATGACCTCGAAATTCTGTTTGAGAGAGTCGATGACATCCACCCATGTTTCATGCGTTTGAGTGAACCCATGCACGAGCACGGCTCGCGGGCCATTGCCGAATTGCTTGTTACTCAGCATTGGCGAAAGTCGTCGGGTGCGATCTTGTGCGGTTTGCCACACGCCGCAAACTTTTTGTTCTCATTGCTGCCACGATAGAGGCATGGGTTCTTCTGCGGCGACCACGGCGACCTTTTGCGCGACATTGGTGGATGAATGGCTTCATTGTGGTGTTCGCCATGCCGTCGTATCTCCTGGTTCTAGATCAACGCCAATTGCGCTCGAAATTGCCAATCGGCACGAGATTGAGATGCATATTTTTCACGACGAACGAAGTGCCGCATTTGCTGCCCTCGGTATCGCTAAAGCCTCTGGGGTTCCGGCGATCTTGGTGTGTTCGTCTGGCACGGCAGCAGTCGAGTTTCACCCAGCGGTAGTCGAAGCGCATCACAGTGAAGTTCCAATTTTGATTTGCACGGCTGATCGACCAGCAGAACTGCAAGGTGTCGGCGCGCCGCAAACGATTGACCAGCAAAATCTCTATGGAGTCTCAGTACGAAAGTTTGTTAACGCCGAGGTTGCCGACGATTCAGAAAATCAGACCTGGCGTCCAACCGCGCGTGATCTTTTTGCGACAAGCGTGGGCAAAGTGCGAGGACCAGTTCATCTCAATCTGAGATTTCGTGAGCCACTCATGGGTGCTGCGATAGATCTGCCGCCAAGACACGAGAAATCTACGGTGATCAAAGACAAAGTCGTGTTGCCGTCGGCACGATCGCTTCGTGAGTTAAAGAAAGCGCTTAATTTCAAAAATGGAGTGATTATCGCCGGGCCCGAGAACTATCGGAGCGAATCTATTTTGCATCTGGCTGAATCTCTAAGTTGGCCCGTGCTTGCAGATCCGCGAAGTGGTGCACGCGTACCTAGCAAAGTTGTAGTTGCTGCCGCCGACACGATTTTGCGTGACGAGGGTTTTTCGAAAAAATTACAACCTCAAGTAGTTCTTCGCTTTGGCACTCTTCCAGCTTCGAAAGTAGTCAACTCTTGGCTGGCTAATTGCGGTGCGAAACAAATCGTCATTACGACGACGCCAACACTCGCTGACCCAGACCAGTTGTGTGCTCTGCACATTGTCGGTGACATCGATGAGTTGTGTGCCGGGCTGATTTCTGAGCGTTCAAACGAGCAGGCTCAGAAAGATGGTTTCTCGTGGCTCGATCTATGGAGCAGTGCTGAAACTTCAGCCCAGAAGTCAATTAACTCTGCAATAGCCGATGAGCCGGGCCTCACCGAACCAGGCGTTGCGCGCGCGATTTACACACTGTTGCCTGAGGCATCCCATTTGGTTGTTTCAAGTTCGATGCCAATTCGTGATGTCGAGTGGTTCGCCGCTCCGCGAACTGGACTTCGTGTTCATGCCAATCGCGGCGCGAATGGCATCGACGGCGTCGTGTCAACGGCAGTGGGTATCGCGTTAGCAACTCGTCAGCCAACGACTCTTTTAATTGGCGACATTGCCTTGCTACACGACGTCAATGGCTTGATCAGTCTCGTAAGTCGCGAAATAGATTTGCGAATCGTCGTCATCGACAATAACGGTGGTGGAATTTTCTCGTTCTTGCCCCAGGCGCAGACCCTTGATGCGTCAAAATTTGAAAAGATCTTCGGCACGCCGCATGGTGTCAACATAAAAATGCTTTCCCAGGCGCACCAGATCAATACCCAAGAAGTGGCAAACATGTCTGACCTCGCTGAAGTTTTATCTCAGCGGGGCCCGTGGCTGGCTCGAGTCGTTACCGACCGACAAGAAAATGTCAAGGTCCATGAGCGCATCAATCAGATGGTGGCTTCAAACTTGCGTTGAGTTTTACGGCGAAAGCCCTACGGTCGAATTAGCGCAGCCAACATCGCCTGAAACTTGGCTTGAGTTTCAGCAAGTTCGCTAGTCGGGTCACTATCGCCAACAATTCCGCCGCCAGCAAAGAGTCGGGCAGTCATGCGCGTCGAGTCGAGTTCTGCGCAACGAATGGCAACAGCAAACTTTCCGTCGCCAGATTTGTTGACATATCCGACAGCGCCACCATATCGACCACGATTCATTCCCTCGACAAGGGCAATTTGCTCGAGAGCCTTCTGTTTTGGTGCACCACCAAGTGCCGGAGTGGGCGAGAGTGCATAGGCAAGTTCGAGAACACTGGGTCGAGGTTCGCTCAGTTGTCCAGAAATTTCTGTGCCGAGATGTTGGACATTGGCAACAGCGACGATTGTAGGTTCGGGTTGCCAATCAAGAAACGAACACCAGGGCAATAGCGTGTCGTGAACCATGTCGATCACGATGCGGTGTTCGAGTTGATTCTTTGTGCTGGCAATAAGTTCACTAGCAATTTTCTGATCGATAGTTGGGTTGCCAGTGCGTGGTGCAGTGCCGGCAAGAGGATGACTCGAAACTTTGTTGCCTTCGACAGCAACCAACAATTCAGGCGATGCACCAAGAAAGCCATCAAACAGATATCTGTAACTCGACCCAAAAGATGCTTTCAAGCGCTGCAAGATTGCACGAATATCGAACGGAAAATTAGTCGTGACGAAAATGTCGCGAGCAATGACAGCCTTGTCAATTTTTTTCTCACGTACTGCTTGGGCAGTCAAGCGAACCGCTTCAAGATAGTGATCTACAGGTATGCCGGGGTTAACCATGAATGACGCGGCGAAGGGTCGAATTTCGTCAGGTGCACGAAAGTCAAATTCGGCATCATCTATTGTCGTCACCCAGTGCTGGCCACCAGATGTTTTGCCGACTACAACTTTTGGAATCACGAAATCATGTGGGTTACTGCTAATGAAGGGAATGCAGCCAATCGCAATCGGGCCAGCCTCGGCGATGCCACTTCGGTTGTCATCTTCCATCGCAGACAATGTCGCGGCGATCTCACTTCGGCCTAGTCGTTTTGCAACTCCTTGTCCGGCGACTCCGACACCATCGCGAACAAACAAATAGCCATCATTGCTCGCAAAGTCGTTTAGGTCGATTTGCTGATTGGTTACCGCTGAGAGCAACTGAGTAGTTGAGCGCATTTAGTTTCGTGTCGCCACAAGAAGTTGCGTTAGCCCGCCAGAGAGTTGAGTGTGTTTAGCGTCGGCAAATCCTGATTGTTTCAGCATTGCGATCAATTGTTCAGGCTCAGGAAGGTATGCGACACTTCGTGGCAAATATTTATATGCGGCCCGATCTGAAAATAAACCACCGATAATCGGCACGATACGTCCGAAATAGATTTTGTTGCCGAATCGGATGAAGCGGTTAGTCGGCACGCTCACATCGAGTAGAGCAATTCGTCCACCATGTCGCGTTACACGAGCGAGTTCGACGAAGAACATTTGCAAATTTTCGAGATTGCGCAAGGCGAACCCGCAAGTGATTCCGTCTACGCACATATTGGGTATTGGCAACTTCAAAATATCGACTTGGGTGCGGGGCGCACCACTGCGATCGGCGCTCAACATGCCAAACGATAAATCCATCGAGATGGGGTCGTAACCATTTTGTTCAAGTTCAATGCATAAATCGCCGGTGCCGCTCGCCAGGTCGAGAACCCGTGAGCCCTTGGGTAGGTTCAACGCGGAGACAGTCTTTTTACGCCAACGTGTATCCAATCTAAAAGTCATGAGACGATTGACAAAGTCATATCGAGGAGCGATTGCATCGAACATTTCGCGGACTGCTTCTACTTTTTCAGCACCCCTAGGCAGATCTTCGCGGTCCCATTTGTCGCGCTTGCGAATTTTCGCTGTCACGCAATTCAGGCTAGGGCAAACCAGTTATGGTCGCCCTAGTAGGGGGTTTGTGACACAAGTCTGCCAAACTACTCAAGGGAGAAATTCGCCTTGATTGATTTTTCATTTACGCCAGAAATCGAATCTGTTCGCTTGAAGGTTCGTGAGTTCATGGACACCGAAGTGCGACCAGAGTGGGATGCGATCGATCAAAAAGATCGCGCACAAGTGGTTCGCACAATCGTTAAGTTGCGCGGTCGAGCTCGCAACCACTGGAACTTATGGTTGCCACATATGCCAACTGAATGGGGCGGTATGGATCTTGGTCCTACTGCAATGGCTGCAGTTTCTGCGGAAGCAGCCAAAGTCAGTATTGGTCCGTTCGTTTTGAATGCCCAGGCACCTGACGAGGGCAATCAGCACACACTTTTGCATTGGGCAACAGATGAACAAAAAGAAAAATACTTGCGCCCTCTTTGCGAAGGCACGGCGAGAAGTTGCTTTGCGATGACAGAGCCAGACGTTGCTGGCAGCGACCCCACTCTGATTAAGACGCAGGCATATCAAGATGGCGACGAATGGGTTATCAATGGCCACAAGTGGTTCATTTCGGGTGCACGTGGTGCGCAATTCGCACTTCTGGTTGCTCGCACTGAAGATAATCCTGATATGCCACAGGCTGCGAACTCGTGTTTCATCGTGGACATACCAAGCGAAGGTTTCAACATTGTTCGTGATGTCGAAACAATGTCGGGTGGTCACAATCACTGCGAGATTTTGATTCAAGATCTTCGTGTTCCGGCAAAAAATATGTTGGGCGGTCGCGGTCAGGGTCATTTGCTCGGCCAATATCGACTTGGACCTGCCCGTCTTGCGCATTGCATGAGGTGGATTGGCCAAGCAGAAATTGCTCTCGACATGATGGTCGACCGTGCGCTACAGAGATATTCGCATGGCTCAATACTCGCCGAGAAGCAAGGTATTCAATGGTTGATTGCAGACTCTTCGATGGAGCTCTATCAGTGCAAGTTGATGGTCTTGCATGCGGCTTACAAAATTGAAAACGGACAAAGTTTCACTTCGGAAGTATCGATGGCGAAGCATTTTGTCGCCAATAGTTTGTGGAGAATTATTGATCGCGCGATTCAGGTTCACGGGGCGCTCGGCTATTCGACTGACACGCCTTTGGCGCACATGTTGCAGCAGGCGCGATGGAGTCGCTTCGCCGATGGCGCTGACGAAATTCATCAAATGCGTATCGCTCAACGCACGATCGCTGCTTACAAAGATCATGGTTCAACGAAATCTGCGACTGGAGACCTGCCACTGTGACGACCAAACAGCTCACAACATTCGGCGTTTTTATTCCGCAAGGCTGGAAGATGGAGTTAATTTCCATTCCTGATCCGGTCGACAAGTGGAACAAGGCTGTAGAAATTGCGCAGTTGGCCGAAGAACTTGGTTTTGACTCGATTTGGGTTTACGACCATTTCCATAATGTTCCGCGTCCAGCACACGAAGCAGTTTTCGAATGCTGGACCACGATGGCGGCAATCAGTCAGCGCACAACAAAAATCAGACTCGGCCAGATGGTCGGCTGCAACTTATATCGAGAGCCCAGTTTGCTTGCAAAAATAACCTCAACGCTTGACGTCATCTCGGGTGGGCGACTCGATTGGGGTATTGGCGCGGGTTGGTACGAAAACGAATGCCGCGGATATGGCTACGACTTTCCTGAACCAAAGGTTCGTATTGCAATGTTGCGCGAATGTGTAGAGATCGTTCGATCAATGTGGACGCAAGAAGAAACAAATTACAGCGGCAAGTACTACAACTTGGTGCGTGGCAACTGCGACCCAAAGCCGTTGCAAAAACCCCACCCACCAATTTGGATAGGTGGCGGCGGCGAGCAACTAACTCTTCGTGTTGTCGCGCGCTATGCAGATTGCTCAAATTTTGGTGGCAGCCCAGAAGAGTTCGCTCGCAAGCGCGAGATTCTCAAGGGGCACTGTGCTGCAGTGGGACGAGATGAGTCAGAGATTCGCAAAACATGGTCACCAGATATTTTTATTCGACGTACCGAAAAAGAGATCAAGGCTGCAGGTTCACTTAGTTTGCGAGCCGACCCTTTTGACCAATGGCAAGCGAGCAATCTCGTGGGCACCGTCGAACAGGTGACTGAGAAGGTTCAAAAATATATTGACCTTGGTTGCAGTGGCTTTATTCCGTGGTGCGCCGATTACCCGAGCTCTGAAACAGTCGAACTCTTCGCCGAAGTTATGAAAAACTTCAGATAGTCAATTAGTACTTACAAGTAATAACGAAAGACGACTTCAGCGACACAAGAAGGTTTCTTGGCGCCTTCGACTTCGAAAGTCGTCTCAAGTGTTACTTGAACACCGCCGGTTACGTCTTCGACATTTAAAAGTTTTACACCAGCACGAAGTTTTGAGCCGACTGGCACTGGTGACGGAAAGCGAACTTTATTTGTTCCGTAATTCACTCCCATTGCCACACCTTCCACGCCAAAAATTTGTGGCAGAAAAACCGGACCGAGCGAAAGAGTCAGATAGCCGTGGGCGATTGGTCCACCGAATGGGCCTGCTTTCGCACGCTCAACATCGATGTGGATCCATTGATGGTCGCCAGTCGCATCGGCGAAAATATTCACCTGTTCTTGCGTGATCGTTGAGTAGTCCGAAAATCCGAGATGTTTTCCAATCAAACTTTTGAGTTCGTCAACACTTTTGATAATTAGTTTTGGCATATATCAAGTGTGGCAGGTCGTTGGGCTTCGTGACGAAATGAACTAGCGATACCAAATCTTCTGGTGGCTTCGGCTTTGCGGATGCAAAATAAGAGCACACAAAGCCACTTCAAAAATCAGACTCAAGGTGCTGCCACCACTCAGCTTGCGATAAAGCGTTGTGCTGATACCACTTGTGTTTTCGAGATCGGTATATGCCGCAAAGCGAAGCACGAATGGCGAAAATGCTGCGGCAATCGCGAATTTGTAGCCAAGTTTGAGGTCGTTGGCCATGAACAAGCCCGATAACGCGTGCAAAGCCACGACGACCAAGCCAACTATGAGCCCGAGTGCAAAACGATTGCGTAGATAGCCCAAATAGTCGGTCGAATCTATGACGCTTATCAAAGCGAAAAAGCCATTTAGATAGAGCAACATCGCCGCAATCTGCAGCGTTTGGGGTTGCATTCGATCAAACCATTTGCGCCAATCAATGTTTAGCATTAGTCAATTGTGGCAGATCAAACCATCTCGTCTCGGTAGCCTTCTTTCGTGCGTAGCGGCTTTGTTTCGTTAGTAGGTCGGCCCAATGTTGGCAAGTCAACGTTGATCAATGCTTTGGTTGGCAAGAAAGTCAGCATCGTCTCAAACAAGCCACAAACCACACGAACTCGCGTACGGGGCATTTTAAACAAAGACGACACTCAGTTGGTTTTTGTTGACACACCTGGATTACACAAAGCAACAACCGCATTAGGCGAGCGAGTCAACGCGACAGCGCTTGAGTCGATGAGGGATGTTGACATTGTGTGTCTGTTGATTGACGCGACGCAAACATTTGGCACCGGAGACCAGTGGGTTAGTGAGCAACTCAATATCAAAAATGCAATCGTCGTAATCAATAAAATTGATGCAGTGTCGCCTGCCAAATTGCTGGCTCAATTGAGTGCGATTTCGTCGTTAGGCGCTGCCGAGTATTTTCCGTTGTCTGCTAAAACTGGAGAAGGCGTCGACCAGTTAGTTGCCGAACTTGTTAAGCGTGCACCACTTGGTCAAGCGATGTATCCGCCTGAGATGACATCTGAAACGCCTCAGGCGCAGTGGGTGGCAGAGCTTGTGCGAGAACAATTGTTGGCCGTCACCAGAGACGAGTTGCCGTATTCAATCGCCACACGCGTCACTGAATGGGAGTGGCCACGAGTGCGTTGCGAGATAGTCGTCGAGCGAGAAAGTCAAAAAGGAATGGTCATCGGCAAGTCGGGCAGTGTTCTCAAGTCGGTCGGCATCGAGGTGCGCAAGCAAATGCCTGAAGGCGCGTTTCTTGAGCTGTTTGTCGTCGTCGATAAAGACTGGCAACGTCGCGCTGATCGCGTCGAACGCCTCGGCTACTAGATTTTTATTATGAAATTCAAACCGCGACTGTTGATTCCAACAGTTTGGTTCGGATTTGCATCATTAATTTATATCTCGCTGTTCTCTCGACGAACCGATGTAATGAGTGGTGATGCCCAACTATCGGCGATGTTGTCTTCTTACCAGATTTCAGACTTTGGAAAGACCCTCAGTTTGCGTTCTGACCTTCTTTTTGGTGCTGGCGGCTTGCAAGGCGGCTTCTTGTTTTGGCTTGATCCTGTCTCGGTGATCGGATCAATTGGTAGTTCGACCTATAACCACTTCTTGGTGGCGTTGGTTTCTTCGATTGCTGTTTTTGTTTTAGCGGCAAAAGTATTTGAATCGTTTGACGTTTCTTGGTTCGCTGGTATTTCTGCGGCTGCCTTCACTTCGATCGCGACACTGTGGGGCTACTCGGTGGCCTTGGTTGATAACGAACTCTTTGGCCATGTACCTCAATATGCCTCGCTCTTAATCGTTTCGTTAGTGATCTTGGTTTGCTTTCTGCAGGTCAACGCTAAAAGTCGGGTGCGAGACTTGATGTTCGGTTCTGGGTTCGTGTTTTCAGTTTTGTTTCTGTTTGCTGTGCTGCCACACCTTTTAGTTACTTCACTGCCGTTTTTGACAATTGTCGGCGCTACTTCAATGTTCAAATTAATTACTCGGCGAGAGCATCGGGCTTTGATCAGCCAGTTTGCACTGCTGTTATTTTCAACACTGCTTTTGCTTTTGCTGAAGGCACCGACATTTCTAAATGGTTTTTATCGGTACACAGCCGCTTCAGAGTTGCCGCTAAGTGCTTATAACCAGCCACAAATTTGGCCGATTCACAAATTTATCTTTGAGGCGTTCTTTCCCACTCCCTCTGCTGAGGGCAATCACGTGTTTCAAATTCTCTGCTTTTTCATGCTTTCGATTTTCGTAATTCGTGGCGTCGTAGTGTCAAAACGACGCAGTCATGTTTGGGTTCTGTCTGTTATCGCAGCACTGTTTTTATTGACTTATCGCATCTGGCAATCAACTTGGCAATTTGAAAGTGGTCCACGAATCAGTTATTTCATTTGGATGCTTAGCCCACTTTATGCAATAGCCATTACTTCGTTCATCTCGGACTTCGCTCAAAGAAATTTAAGAAATATTTACAACAATCTAAAACAAAAAAGCAACTTGCTTGTCGCAACTCTGGCTGCACTGATACTGGTCACGTTGTTTGTCTCGCCGATCACATCGCTCAGATTCTCACTTCAAGAACCAATGTCGCGATCGCTTGATGATCTCAGTGTGGCACCTGAACTTTTTAATCGTGTTTCGCTTCTAGACGGTGAGCAGTTTCGCGGTCGCGTAGCTTACGTTCTTCAAGAACCGGACTATCCATTGAATATTTCGGGACGAATTCCACTTCTAAATGAGTATTCGCATACTTTGACGCCTTTGGCTTTCAAATTTTATGAGAGATTTCTTCTCGACGAAGATTCTCCTCAATTGCGCAACCGATTCGTTCTTGGCCTTCAGAATTTTGACATCTATCGCATGGCAGGTGTGCGTTATCTTGTCGTGCCAAGAGAGATACTTGATTTACGAAGTGAAACTTTGGTCGACGAAAATATCGTGACTAGTGAACTCGATGATGAAAATGTGTTAATTGATTTGGGTCAGTCGAATCTCGGTACATTCTCACCAGTCTCGGTCAAAAGCGCAGAATCATTGTCAAGTATTTTTAAAATTATCGACGAAAATTCATTTGATGCTTCGAAAACTGTAGTTGTTGACGGAAATGCACCGACAAATTTGGTGGTTGCAAGTTTGGTTAAATTCGAGTTTTCAGATGGTGACCTTGCAATTTCTGCCGAGTCGCCAGGTCGTTCAATGATCTTGTTGCCAATCGAATTCAGCAATTGTTGGAGGATTAACTCAAAGGGTGAGGGCATCGCTGAAGCGACGCTTGTTCGTGCCAATGGCTTTCTGACTGGTTTGATCTTTGACAAAGTTTTTGACGCGCAAATAAAACTTAGAACCGGCCTGTTTGATAACCCGACTTGTCGCGATAAAGACCTGAAAGAATTTCGTTTACTAAATAATTAGCCGGCAAGGGCGACTATTAGCGAAGAGTAGTCGTCGAAACTTACAGTTGCTCCGGGTTTGGCGAGATCACCGCGACCCCGCGGCACGGCGACATTCTGTCCATCGACTGTAAAAATAACCTGGCCGACGCCAGGGCGACGGGTGAAAGTCAAAACAAGTTGAGCGATGGCTAAACGCTGATCAATTGGCGAGAGCTCAGTCAAGAGTTCCGCAATTGTGTTGATCTGGGCGACACCTTTTGAAACATTGATCTCGGCATTCAGTTCGTTGGGTAGCGCGCTTCGTAAACCGAGACCGTTGTCGCCAGTTGGTGGTCCGGCGAGTAGTGCGGCCAATACTTGCGAGATAGTCGCCGGGCTAACAATCGATTGAGTAGTCGCGACGAGCCGACCATCGCTGATGTAGTAAAGCTCCACAGGCTCAGAGAGCACTTCGCTTGTGGGCTGTTGAATTTCTTTGACCGATGCGTCTGCGGCGACCGTAGTTGAAGTAGTCGTAGTTGTTGGTTGTTGATTTAGTTCTTGTGGCAATTCTGACGCAGATATTTCAATGATTTTGCTTGCTCGTGGCACACCGCAACCAGCAATAGATACAACAAGTAAAACAGCGAAGACTCGTTTCATAACATCGGCTTGGTTAACTCGGTTGAACCGCTGCGCAGAATCGAAACCATGAACCTTGCGCCTCCGCTGGTGCTTATCTCGACCCACGCCTTACCCCCGAGAGCGCGTGCGTGTTCTTGCACAATTGCAAGTCCAAGTCCGCTTCCGGTGCTGTTTCTAGATGCCGTACCCCGAGCAAACCTTTCGAAGATTCTTTCGCGTTCGCTTTGGGCGACACCTGCGCCAGCATCTTCTACAGCGATTCGCAGTTCTCGTTCGTCGCCTGTAACCGAGATTGCTGTGGCACCACCAGCATGATCACGTGCATTTTCGAGGAGATTCAAAACGATGCGTTCAATTCGTCGTTTGTCGAGAACAGTTTCATCGGGGTCGCCAAGGTTGGTTGCAAACGGAATTTCGGCGAAACCATGTCGTTGCGCAACTCGTTTTACAAGATCAGCGAGGTTGACGGTTTCTTCTTGGGTTTTGCCGGCACCTGCGTCTAGACGTGAAAGTTCGAGTAAGTCGAGCACCGTGCGATCGAAACGACGTACCTGACTTGCGATGATGTCAAACGCCTGCTTGTTGCGATCACTTAGGTCGTCGCGCCGACTCTGCATCACTTCGACAGAAGCCGCAAGTGCGGTGATTGGCGAGCGAAGCTCATGACTCACGTCGCTAGCGAATCTTGTTTCTCGTTGAATACGAGTTTGCACGGCGTCAACCATGTTGTTAAACGAGTCGGCGAGTCTTGAGAGTTCGGGGTCACGTTCATCTTCGAGACGCACATCTAAACCACCAGATGCGATATCGGTCGCAACTGATGCGACTCTGCGCAACGGTCTCAGCACGCTGCTGCTGCTTGAAAAACCAAAGATGCCGCCGGCAAGTGTGATCAAGATGATGCCGAAAGTGAGCGTTGTTCGAATCGTATTAAGCGTGCGCTCAACGTCAGTTAACGGAAACGCCTCAAAGTAGTGTCCGGAAATCGCCGAGATTGAAATGCCGAGCGCTTCGTACGGCTCACCATTAAATTCAAAGCGTTGTCGAGAACTTTTACCACCGAGAGTTCTTGTCAATAAATCAGTCGGTAAATTCGATTGTGTGAAACGCAGTGGCTCTTGTGCAAAAAATGAATCTTCATCGTTTAAATAAAGAATTGCGTAGCCGCCGGCCTCGGTGCGAATGTTGGTAACAATGTCGCCGGCATCTTGTGGGTTAACACCGACGAGTGTTCGCAATAGTTGTGCGTTATTAATGGCTTGACTCGTCGCAAGTTCAGACCGTTGATCAAGAAGGTATGCCCGCGTTGATGCGTAAGTGACGATGCTCAAAGAGACGGCCGCTGCAAATGCGCTGAGACTGAAATAAAGCACCATGCGTCCGCGAAGACCACGAAGGTTGTGCCTGAACACGCCTAAACGTGAAAACACATTTCTTCGGTCTGAGCTAGGTGTTTCAGATCGGCCTTGCACACCTCAAGCATTGCGGGAATTTCGTCAACCCCCACCGGCGGGAGTCAAGGGGGAGCAAGACTTCCCGCCGGTGTGACAACCCAATACTGCTTGGCCTGTTTGACGGAACCCCGATAAATCTGTGACTTTCTGGTAACAAAATTGAACTTCAGGGCAGAATAGAGCACCGTGCAGACTTTGCTTTTTATAGAAGATGACCGCGCCATTCGCGCAGCATTGCGGCTTGCACTCGAAGATGAGGGTTACAAGGTTCTCGAATCACCTGATGGGCAATCGGGCTTAAATACTTTTGCGTCTGAGACTGTTGACCTTGTGTTGCTTGATTTGAGATTGCCGGACATGTCGGGTTTCGATGTTTGCCGCGAACTGCGAAGCAAAAGTCTGGTACCGATAATTATGGTCACAGCACAAACTGACACTCACGATTTAGTCGCTGGTCTCGAGGCCGGCGCCGACGACTATGTGACAAAACCAGTCGTGGCAAAAGAACTCGCGGCACGAATTCGCGCAGCGCTGCGTCGAACAACTCTGTTGTCGACAAATTCGGCAACGATCGACCGCTTCACGGTGCGTGATGTTGAGATGCGCAGCGATCAAGGGATCGTTTTAAAAGCAGGAGTCGAGCTTCCGCTCACAAAAACCGAATATCGACTTTTGCATATATTCATGGAAAATGCGAACAAAGTTCTGTCGCGCGACCAGTTGCTTGAACTTGTGTGGGGTTACGAATATCTCGGGGACAGTCGGCTTGTTGATGCACATATCAGGCGCTTGCGTTTGAAGATAGAAGATGTCCCCGATGAGCCAAAAATAATTGCGACAGTTCGAGGAATGGGCTATCGACTTTTAACCGCGTAACTTAAAAACTCTTTCGCACGCTCTGGTTTGCTAGTGAATTCCATTGGGGGCAACATTTCGATGATTGATTTGCCGTAACCCTTTGTGACGAGTCGAGGGTCAAGCACCGCGACGACACCGAGATCAGTTTGTGTTCGAATCAGTCGACCTGCAGCTTGTGCCAATTTGGTTGCGGCAATCGGTATGTCGATCGCTGTAAACGCCGACTTACCGTAGGCGTCACGTCGCGCACTCATCAACGGATCAGTCGGAACAGGAAACGGCAGACGATCAATAATTACGAGACTAAGAGTTTGCCCTGGCACGTCGACACCTTGAAAAAAACTCTGCGTTGCAAACAAGCAAGTTGATTCATCTTCGGCGAATTTTCTAAGAAGTTCCATTTTTGGAAAATCATCTTGCTTCAAAACTTTAAAGTCAAGTTTGTTCTCAAGATCGCTGTATGCAGCATTGAGGCGTGCATAACTAGTGAATAATGCCAGAGTTCTTCCGCCCGCAGCATTAATTAACTCTTCGATTTCGCGATGAACGGCCTTGTCACGCGGGCCTTGAGCAGGGTCAGGTAAGTGCGAGGCGCAGTACAAAAGCGAGTTGTTTTCATAGTCAAACGGACTAGCAACGTGGCATGCGTCGAAACTCTCAGGTACAAGCCCAATTCGCTCGGGCAGATTCGTGGGTATTGTCGCACTGGTCAAAATGGCTGTGCGTTGTGACCACACGGCTTCATGCAGTGTTGCACCGATATTCAGTGGTCGCATCTCGAGCGAACAACGATCGGGTGTGCCGGCAACATATGCGACATAACCACTGCGGTTAGTCAGAGCAAGATCAATTTCTTCGATGAAACGAGTGCATAGAGATTGCGCGCGTAGTTTGCGTTGCTTGGCAGATTCATCGTTGGTGGCGATAGTTCGTAATGAATCAAGTGCCTCATTCGCACGACCGCGCACTTCGACAAGAGTCTCACGAGATTCGTTATCTAAGGGCAAAACGACGCGCTTGTTGATGTGTGGCACGAGTGCATCTCGTAATCTGGCGGCGCTCTTTGCAAAGCCACCTGACATGGCGTCGTCGCGGATGATAGATCGCATCGCCGAACCAATTGATGTGATTCGGCTTGGCGAAAGTGCAAGACCTGCCGAATCAGTTACAACGTCTTCAAGTTCGTGAGCCTCATCAAAAATTACGACATCGTGTTCGCCGATGATCGTGCCTTCAGTGACAATATCTAGTGCATATAGCCAACCGTTAACGATGACGATGTCTGAGGATTGACTCTCTGTTCGCGCACGTTCAGAAAAACAACTTTCACCATGCGGACATCGAGATGCGCCAGGGCACTCTTCGCTTGTAACGCTGACCATTGACCAAGCATTGCGTTGAGGTTGCCAGTCAAGTTCGCCTTCGTCGCCAGTTTCTGTTGTGCCGGCCCATTCACAGAGTTTTTTGACATCTGATTTGGTTCGTGCAGAAACATCGTCAAGTTCGAGTCGAGATTGTGCACGGTCGGCGAGTTCGGCAATTCGTTGTCGGCAAAGGTAGTTGCTGCGACCCTTAAGAACTGTCCAGGTCAACTTGTGATCAAGTGTCGGGTTCAGCGCCTTTGCCAATAGTGGCAAATCATTTTGCGAGAGCTGATCCTGAAGCGCCTTTGTGACGGTCGATACGACGACACGTCGACCCGACATGATCGCCGGAACCAAATAACCCAGAGTTTTGCCGGTACCCGTGCCTGCTTGAACGATGAGATGTCGATTCTTGCGTAATGCACGGCCGACCAGAACTGCCATCTCATCTTGTCCTTGTCTTTCTTCGGCATTAGCGAGTTCTGTGGTTACCTGTCGTAAAGCATCGAGAATCTCTTGATCAGCGTTGTTTAGTGGCACTTGAATCTCTCGTTTTGCGTTGTGATCTTGTCAACTAATTTTTGGCTAATGCAATTGCGGCATCAAGTTCGACGGAGTCAAAATCGGGCCAAGGTCGGTCTGTGAAGTAAATTTTCGCCGCGTTTATCTGCCAAAGCAAAAAATTTGAGATTCGAGATTCTCCTGAGGTTCGAACAAGTACGTCAACTGGTGGCAAAGAAGCGTCGTAAAGATTGAGCTGTAGATTCGCGGGTGTAAGTTCGGTTTGGTTGGCCACGATTCGCTTGGCTGCTCTGGTTAGTTCGCTGCGCGAGCCGTAGTCAAATGCCACCGTCAACACCATGCCGGTATTCGTTTTGGTTTCGTCGATTGCTTTTCGAATTGCTCGTTGCACATACAGGGGCGTGCGCGAGTCTGGTTCATCGAATGGGCGGCCTATCCAATTGACGCGAACATTATTTTCATTCAGTTCGGCGATGCGGCCGAAAAGTTTTTTATGCAGGCCAAGAATATGACGCACCTCTGCCCGTGGTCGCACCCAGTTTTCGGTAGAGAATCCAAAAACTGTCAGATACGCGACATCGCGCTTAGACGCCGCACGCACAACATCGGCGAGTGACTCTTCGCCTGCGGTGTGGCCAGCTGTTCGTGGCAGGCCACGTTTTCGAGCCCATCTGCCGTTGCCGTCCATGATGCAGGCGACATGTAGAGGTTTTGAACTCATTAATTGAACGCTAACAACTCTGGTTATCGAGTGGGGTCGTTTGAAAGTGAGAGAATGTCACAGTGGTTAAGACCTCTCGCGACACAACTGGTGATTTGGCTCATGTCTTAGTGTGTGCGGGCACCATCGCTGAATGGCTCGAAACAACCCCAAATGAGTGGAAGCTTCAAATTGATGCACTCGTCAAGTCGGTCGGTGGCGTCGGTGTTCGATGGCTATCGATCTATCCATACTCGGGGCACGCAAACGCGACCGAGCGCTCGGTGATTTGTAATTCGATTATCTCTGTTTTTGGGGGTCAGCGCTCAGGAGATCGTGTTTCGGTGATCGGCGAACAAGGTTTGATGGTCGTGGTTGATACTTGTGCTGACGGACAAGAGCGATTTGTAAACGCGGTGGCTCAATTGGGTAGTCAAGAAATAGACGAAGACAAACTTGCCGCAACCTTGCTTGCGCCTGCATCGGGCGAACCTGATTTAGTTTTAATTTTGGGTTCACCAACACAGGTTCCCGAATCGCTGATGTGGGAACTTGCATATAGCGAACTTGTTTTTTTGAATGTTCCATGGCTTAGGTGTGATGTTGAACATATTCAAATGGCGATTGATGACTTTCAACGCCGCGATCGTCGCTTCGGAGGAGTTGATTCATGAGTTTGTATCGCGACAAGGCGATTGTCTTGCGCACTTACGACTTACGGGAGGCTGATCGCATCATCGTGATGATGACTGAAGAGCACGGCAAGGTTCGTGCTGTCGCAAACGGTGTGCGCAAAATGTCGTCACGTTTTGGCGCGCGCTTAGAGCCGCTCAGTCACATCGATGTTTTATTGAGCAAAGGCAAAGACCTCGACACAGTTAGCCAAGTTGAACTTGTTACGAGCGCGCGTGGTCTGTATACCGATTTAGACAGGCTCACACGGGGGCTGGCAATGCTTGAAGCAGTTGACCAACTCGGCATGGAGGCCGAGCCGACACAGCATCTTTACAAAATGCTGGTGGGTGCATTGCAGTGGCTCTCAGAAAATGATTCGGCTCTGGTGCTCGCGGCATTTTATTTTAAGTTGCTCGTTGTTGAAGGTGTAGGCGCCCATGTCGAGAAGTGTGTGGGCTGCGGGGCGCCTGGCGATCAAATTGTTGCCTTCGACATCTTTCGCGGTGGTGGTCAATGCCAAACTTGTCGCAGTGGTGCGTCTCTTTCGAGTGCTGCGATAAAGATCATTCAGAACATCGTTGGCGGGCAACTGAATTTGGCTCTTTCTTTGCCAGAAAGTGCTGCAACAAGAGAGGTCTCAGATCTTGCAACAAAATGCATGGAGCATCACCTTGAGCGTCGTCTCAAGTCGGTCGCAGTTTTTGAGC
>Ga0222714_10002860_pt1 | contig 17967 bp, 20 predicted proteins | sample C33_3DmetaG_FD_165048 | JGI IMG/M metagenome (GOLD analysis project Ga0222714, IMG submission 165048) | Estuarine water microbial communities from San Francisco Bay, California, United States - C33_3D | ecosystem: Environmental > Aquatic > Marine > Unclassified | place: USA: California...
TTGGTAAGTCTGAAGAATTTAACCACCATGATTTACGCCATTTACCTGTATGTGCCGAACATTCCTGTGGGTCACGTCCTGAACATACAAAATCAGGGCTTCTATCGGATTTTTTATCAAACCTATTGTCATAAACTTTACCTTTACAGAAAGGACAAGTTAAGTCATTTCGGATTGATTGATTATTTTCTGCCATATCTATGACACCTCCTAATACGCCACTAACTCTAGTAATCAAATCATCTTCATCATCTACTGCATGTGCTGTAGACGACAAACCTAACTTTAGTTTACCTAAGTATGCGTCAATTTGTTTATCACTCCACATAGATTTATTAGGGAAACGCTTTACCTTTGCATAATTATCTGCTAAGTCTAAAGCGAATACTGCTGTCTTTTCGTTAACCCCCTCTAACATCTGTTCAACGGTGTGATTGATAAATTTTACTTTATCATCAGTAGGTTGAGAGGGTTCACTAAAAGGTGCTTCTTCCTCACCTATCTCATCTAGTGGTCTAGCTACAGGTTCAGGTAGCTTATTTTCTTTTCTACGCATATCTACTTTTGTGACAATAACGTTATCAACATCAGGGTCACTAAAAGAAGCAAGTGCTGTGTGTTCTTCTTCTGTTACATCAGAACCAGACCACAGTTCAACTCCCAAACCGAACCTCATACAAGCTCTTTTGAAAGCGTCACTCTCTGCGTCTTTAAGATTTGTTCCGTCATTGAACTTGGTATTGTCTAACTTGAATGTATCAACATCACCAAATCCGTCATAACTTCCCATATCTTCAATAGTTATTGTGCCTTTAGCACCAACTATTCTGTTCTCTCCCTTGTGCATACCATATACAGGTTCACAAGACCAAGAGTATTTCACACCACTATCACGTAATCTTTCTACATAATTAGCGTGTGGTACATAATCCCCAAACTTTCCTGCAGGTGCTTTTCTTACAAGCTCCTTTGGAAAAGGGGATAGCAATTTAATTGGCTTATCTGCCATAGATTTTCCTTTCTTAATTATTTTTAATGTCTTTCATTCTGAAAGACTTAAAAATTAATTATTAATTTTGTTTGTCTAAACGTAAAACACCACGTTGTAGTTTCTCAAAGTGAATTTCTCCACTTTCAGCTTTGAATATGAGTATAGGTTGGTCACCTGTGTACTCTATTCCTATCAACTCATGTGATGGTTTCACATCTTTGACATTTATGTTTGCCATATACTATCCATTATAGTTATACATCTTTAAGATTTACAAGGTATTCAGCAGTAACTCCGTGATTTGGCTTACAAAAAAGTAAGTATTGACACGGTACTCCCATACTTGCTAACTGTTCTAGTGCATAAGTGTTATAACTTTCAGTACTTCCATTAATCCATAACCTTACATCATTAATGTATTGTGTATTGGGTGTATGAAAATGACCTGCAATAGCATAATTAAAGTCAGGCATTAGTCCATTACTAGCTAATGTTTTCCAACCCATAATTTTTTTGCCAAATCCATACCATGGAAATCCACCGAAACCACGAACATTATCGCCATGCCATAGGAAGAACTTACATTTTTCTCCCATATCAGCAATATCAAACCAATGATTATCGCCTTTAGTGTCAGGTATTGTGAATGAAATACGACTTTCTTTTTCGTATATCATGTCCATAATCTTACCTAACATACGGTCAGCATTACTATCAGGGTGATAGTTTTTACGTGACCTACCACCTAAATGACCATGATTACCTATAACCCAATGAACTTCTACTTCATTAAAGTTTGCAAGTAATATGTCAAAGAATTGTGTCAATATTCTTGGTGCGTCTACTGTCACTTGACTGTACAGAGAAGCGTCTATTAGATGTTCTTGCCCAGGAAAGATTAACTCTCCCTCAACAATATCACCTACAGCAAATACTGCACACTTCGTAATGTTTGTTGCATGACGTTGAATGTTTGTTAGTTCAACGATTTTTTCTGCGTATCGTACAACACGTTTCTCAGCTATTTCCGTATTATATGTTGGTGTAACCTTAGCAAGTTGTACGTCTGACAATACTGCACAAGCAATTTCTTCACCTTTAGCTTTTTTTACAGGAAGTTTTGGTTTAGGTATATTGCCTGAACGATATGTCGTAATGCTTGTTTTAACTGCGTCATATACAGCGTCTACAAGCGATTGTGTTTTATTTTTAGATTGCTCTAATTGTTTTAGTAGCTTTATATTAGTTTGTTCTAGCTCAAGTATTCTATTACTTTCAGCTTCAGCTAATAATCTAGCTATTTTTTTATCTACCATTTGAAAGACCTCGTAAGTATCTTCGCATAGCACTATCTGAAATCTCAATACCAAACTCACGGTCAAGTATTTTAATTACTCTATAAGGCTTTACGTCATTACCATTTTGTACACGCTCTTTAATAGCGTTCCAAAAAGGCATAGCTTCTTTAGTAATTTTTCGTTCAACGAAATTACCTACTTCGCCATGCTCGGCTTCCTCTAGTAATTTATCTATATCTACCATAAGATAATTGTAACATAAATGTAAGACAAATCTAGGTAAATATAGATAAACGTAAATAAGGTGTTCATGAAGGGAACAAACTTTGCAAGAGTTTAATAATGAAGTACTTACAAAGAAAACAACCCGTCTGCAGTTCTCCTACAGCTCTATTCCTCACTTACTCATTATGTATTACATGCGAAAGGTAACATGTTTCAGTTGTCTGATAACATAACTGTTCTTATTGTAATACATTAAGCTGTTTAGCGAATTGTTTTACCTCTTTTATATCTGCAAGACGCATGATATTATATTTTTTCACAACGTCTATACATTGTCTAAGTGCTTCTTTAGATGTACCATTCGCAGCAACTACTTGCATGTCTGATACCCATATACGTTTTGGTTCTTGTTTACCAAGCCATTCAAGTGCAGGTAAGTCAACTACGTTTCCAAACCCACTATGCTTGTACAAATAATCATCACTAACTCTACGTCCATTTCTAGCAATGATACGTAATACACCACCAGAACCATGTCCATTGTACATAGCTATTGTAACTGCAGGAACTTCACTCATTACATCAAGTATATCTTGCCCGTCAAAGTTCATTGACCCTGAAGCGTCTATGAGAACAGTACCACCATATATTTTCTGCTTACGTGAAAATACTTTCTTGTCAACGCAATAACGTTGCAGATTATTAGGTGTTTGTCCATAGTTTTTAGGTACATTAGTGTAACCTTGACGTAACTTATTTGATAAGTTAATTGTACAAGACGGAGTATGAATTTCCATTTTACCCCAATGTGGTGCATCAGATTTTTCTTGATACCTCAATGTCATTTTTCTTTCATCAGATTTGTTACGTCTATGTAATTCTTTAATAGACATTGCTTTATCTAAACCTGCTTCTTCATACGCTTCTTCTTGACTTAGTTCATCATCATCTTCAAGAACTTCTTTGAGTTTGGATTGTTGTTCTGCTGATAACAAAACTTCATCTTCTTCAGGTCGTTCATTGTAAATAGCAAGAATGTTAGACAATTCTTCTGCATATTTTTTCACTTTTTGAAATGAAATCTTACTTGCATAAGCATTTGTCTTTGTACTTACAGTAACTATTGCGTTATGAAAGTACCTTGTTTGCTCTATGACAAACTCTAAGTCTTTTATACGTGAGCTAGTCAAAGTATTACTATCAATGAAATCTTCTATAGCTTCTAACGTAGCTTCTAGTTCATAAGATAGTTTATTTTTAGCATGTTCTCTGTAATTTTTACGATAAGCATTACCATTGAAATAGTATAATCCTAAATTACGAAAGAATGCACCTGCTAAACACCACTTCAAAAGTTCTGAAACACTAGCTTTTTCTACAAGCAATCGTGTGTTTGCTTTAACTTCATCTAGGCATTTATGTGGTGCGTTCATAGGTATTTCATATTTTGTGAGTAAATGGTTTACTCTTATTTCTTCAAGTAGATGTACAGCTTCTTCTATAACACCTTTCTTGAGTTTACCCATAGACTTTGGTGACCACTTAACATGTGCTAACTCATGTCTACGTATTACTCTGCCATGTTGTTCACCACATTTGTGACAATCATCATCAAGAGGTACGTACATTTTCTTATTTGTTACGTCAGTACGTGGTCTGTCATTTTCTTCAAAGACTTCCCAATCTAACTCACCTGTAACAATTTCAGGAAATGGTCTGTGTTTCATGATTTTCTCTCTTTCTTATAGAACTTGACAACAAACTCATCTTTGTTTTCGCTAACAAATTCCCAATCTGTATGTCCATACATACTTTGTAAAGCTTCATCAAGTACTTTTGTATTTACAAACTCTATCATTATTCTTTTACGTCAGATAGTTTTATAGCGTCAAGCAATTCTTCGCTTCTGTCACCAAAGACAAGTTGTCCTGCAATATCCATATCAAGACCTTGCTCATCAGTAAGTCTGAAAAATTCTTCCCATTTACGAACTGATATTCTTTCATACTCATCATTGGTTGTAGCTGTATCATTGATAACCTTACGCCAACTCTCAGGGAATTGTTCCAATGCTTTAGGATTAATGCTATCAACATTTATAGCTACAGGAAATCTATCTTTAACTGCTTGTGGCAAGCTCTCAGGGTCTGCGTTACTTGTAGCAACTACCTGAAATCCCTCTGCAGGATATACAGTTTCCTTTTCTCTATTGTTCAATGTGATACCTGCAATAGACTTGTCATCAAGTATTGCATGTAAGAAAGTCATAGCGTCAGGTGAAGCGTGGTCTATCTCATTGATAACCAATCTACCACCATTACGCCATGCTTGAATAGCAATGCCGTCATGCCATACAAACTGTTGGTTGTCACCTATTTGGTAGAAACCCATTAAGTCTGCACTTGAACTTTCTTCTGTCATGGTAATTTGAAATACGTTTGGCTCTCCATTGATATTCAATGGTGTATTTTCTTTTACAGCAATGTGTGTCTTACCTGTACCTGGAGGTCCATATAAGAGAACTCTGCTTGATTTACCTACTACGAGTTGGGCTAAATCCCAACATGTTTGTTTTTTACTCATTTGTATTATCCTTTCGGTACGAACCTGCAATACAAGTCCACACCCATTGTTTCATTTTTTCTTTGTTTGCACTCAAAAGAACCTTTATCTTTTAAGTGTGAAATGTTCTTTTGTGTCATGCGTTGTATATTTTGCACAACACCACTAGACCATTTCTCTTGTGTAGCTACTACGTACCACGTGTTTGGATTGTTTAACAACACTTTAACTTTGTCTTGTGACAAAATTTTAGGTTGTCGTCCACCACGTTGCGTAGTGCTTGGTGGTTCTTTACGAACCATGCCGTCAGGTAACATACGTATCACCTTTCCTTTCATGTAGACAGCTTGTGACACACACAGTTTCAATCAACATACAATTTTTTACTTATGAAACAAATTAAGCATGTATCACAAGCTATCTACTATAACTTTAACGTGTTATATAAAACCCACGTGAATTAGGTTTATAGATAGCTTATTTTTTTACTTTAGTGCTAACTTATGTAAGCGAGTGAAACAGGAATTAGTTATTAACTTTGTTTATATCACTTTTTCGCCTAAGCGTTCCTACCTTTAACTTACATAGATAGCTTGTAACACACAAACTTCGTGTATGCCTTGGTTCGTTATCATACTTTGAGTACTCTAAGCGATTGGTTTATGTGCTACAAGCTACCTACTTACACTAGGCTAATCAAGGAAACCCCGTGTTTATTTCAGTAGCTCTCTATAAACGAAAGACTATTTGTAAGGACAAATATCTCTCTTGCTATATATAGCTTAGTGCCTACCACAGTACATACGTACTAACAAAAGGGCAATTTGGTAAGTGATAGACACTAAGCTATGCACACACCCCCGTATATCTAGTATACGGATATGGAGAGTGTATGCAATAGCTTACCTGTTGGGCATTATGCGTTGCTTATAAACTTTTTCATTGATAACAACGTTATCTCTGTCTGCAAATACTCGTTGTGTTGGTTTGTTTACATCACCATATGTGATAGTTGTTTTACCAAATGCACGAGATACTGCAATAACAGGAACGCTTTTATGCCCGATAGTTATTAACTCGTCTTTTTCATCAACATCTTTTGCGTATCTTGATACGCCAAATGGACAACTCATAACAAATCCTCTCTATTCAATATATTTAATCCCCTTAATAAATTAAGGGGTTAAATATTATTGGTTATTCATCATGGACATGAACTCTTTGCTCAATCCCTCGTTTAAATGTTTTTTCATGTGATAGTAGTTTAATAATCCGTCAATTATTATGCCTACTAATACACCGAACATAAAGGTTATAATTAATCCTTGTACACTAAACATTATTCCTCCTCTTTAGAAGGTAGCAAATCGTTTAATAATGTAATTCTTGCGTAGTGCCAAATTGCATTATCTATTTCGCTAAAATCCCATTTTCTTACAGCATCAAGAAATTCTTGTGCGTCCATATTGACAAGATTTAATTCAATATCTTTAGAATTATCATACTGAAAGAAACCCTTATCAATATAACCTTGCAAGTTTGCTATTTCTTTATCTATAAGTTTTCTAATTTGTTCTTCCATTATTCCACCTCTTGTTTCTTGCGTAATTCTTCAATTACAGGTAGGTAATCATACTCAGATAATTCTATATCCCATGTGTATATGTCTACGAAATATGTACCTCTATCATCTGCAATGATAGGCATATCATTAGCAGTTGGTAGTTTATCTTTGAAGTCATCAGCATTCCAATTATATACGCAAGGTTGCATACCATTTTTGATAAAGCTAGTAAGCAAATTAGGAAATACACGTTCAACTTCTACACGCATACTTACTTGAAATGATGTATCGCTAGTATCATTTTCATACAATCTTTGTACTTCTTGTATTACTTCTTCAACATTTTCACCACCCCAATGAGTATAAATTACAGGACTGTAATTAAATACTTCCTTATCACTTAGGTTAGTTGTTGTTCGTCTTGGTAGTTTTTCATATAAAACTACGTTGGCTCTGTCGCCCATTTGTTTCTCCATTTCTTGTATATGTGTGTACAACGTTATGTCATACACACATGTACATTAGTCTATATACAAACTAGCTTTAACTTTTGCTAGGTCGTATGTTCGTTTTTTATTTCTATGTATTCGTTTAACTTCCTCAAAATACTCACTTCTATAATTAAACAGTTCCTTTGGGAATGTAAAATTATAATGTTTGTGGTATCGTGGGGAATTTTTGTCGTGTATTGTCATAAGTTCCTCTTACTAGATTGCTTTTTAACTGTGCGATAACCACATGAAAAGCATTGTACCATTATATGTACATTGCTTTTGACATTGCTATGTATACCTATGCGAGAGTAATTGTTTTGTCTACAATTATCGCATAACATGTCATTATCGTTCCCACTTACACGGACACTCATAAAACTAAATTCCTTTCATCTCTCGCATAAAATGTATATCGTCCCAATCGCATACGTACTTATCAACTGACAAGCGAAAAGAAAACAATTTGCTATCTCCCTCACAGTCGCACAAAGCAACAGGCGTTGCTGTTTTTTCAGACATGGGATAACCTCCAATCTAATTAATTAATCCCCTTAATAAATTAAGGGGTTAATTAATTACTTGTTGTACGGGTAAAGACCATTTTCTTTTTTGTACATTTCATACGCATATCTTCCCCTATGTACGTGACATATTACTTTATCTGTACATTTACAATTCATTATTTAAATCCCTTAATTTTTTAATTGTTTCTTTAGTTATCCATTTACTTTTCATTATTTATCCCATGATAAGTAGTCGGCAATAGTGTTATAGTTTTCTCTAATTACATTAGATACACCTCTAACTTCGTACACAGTTTCGCTATCTTTGTGTGGTTTTGCCCAACTAGGTGCTTTGTATAAATCAAAGTATTTATATCCATACTTTTTTTGTATTTCCTTTAATGTTAAATAGTCCATTACTTTTCCTTTCTTTAGAACGGATATTTACAGTTAATATACAGTTAATGTATATCTTACACCCACCATCTCAGGTGGGTGCGAGATAAACACTAGGCGTTAGCTTTAACTAACTCCTTTTTCTTTGCCCATGCTTTTTTACCACGAGCTGAACGAATTGCAGTCAATCCCTCAGGTGTGATGTGCTTGAGTGTCACATCTGCACCTAATAACAACACCATATCTTGTGCATCTGCGTAATTCTTAGTCATTGGGCTAACGATATTATCTTTAGATAATTCGCTGACGTCTTTGACTTGTGCATTAGTCACAACGTATTCTTTGGTTGCGTTATTCTTAACTATGAAATAGTTAGGAATTGGTTGGTTTTTATCGTTTCTTACGTTATACACAGTTGTTGTGTTTGTATTTATCAGTTTGCTCATTACAAGCTCCTCTCGTATGTGTGTACACTTGGACACGCCCCACATACATATAGGCATGTCCACCTGCACACGCAGGTACACGTTGCTGATACGTGTTTTAGCTCCACCTTTTACGGCTCATGCTTTGTTTTTTCATCAGCAGTAGGATATTTAATCCCCTTAATACCTTAAGGGGTTAAATATTCCTAAATTCCTCTTGCTCGGTAGTCGTAAGCTGTTGGGTGTTCACGCACAAACGCCTCACACGCAGTTATGCTCGTGTCTGTGCGATAAAGTCCTACAGTAGAACAGTTATCGTGTATGAACTCGCATGTCAAACTAGCCATTTTTTGCTCCTCTCAATCGGCTAAAGGTTTTAATCCCCATACTCTGTATGGGGTTAAAACACTTTAAATTCCACCTTTTCGGCTCAAAACTTCTTCACGGGTATATGTGTCATAATGCGAAAAGCTCCCGTCACAATCACTTCCATAGTTTACTATGGACAGCTCTGTGAGTTCGGGTGACACGTGCATAATGAGTGCAGGTAGAATTGTATAACAATTCTTTTGTGGACATGCGTATAATTCTACGGCATATTCGCCACAATCTTGGTAGTGGTAGAACGACACTACTGTGTTGCTTACGCCCTCGTCTACACGATTGTTGCACCCACATGCGAGGAACATATCTTTTTGCTTGATTTCAGCCATTTTTTCAACCTTTCACACACGGATTAATGTATTTAATCCCCTTACTAAAGTAAGGGGTTAAATACTATTACCTCTCGGCAATAACCACTACATCTAGTGGCTCATTGGGAAACCACAATATCTTGTGTATCGGGCTACTTTCTATTCTATAAGAATAGTGTAAGAGTTTCAATCAGTTGCAAAGAACTTCATACTACTACATATAGTAGTATTTAAAAACCATACCCCCATATCTCGTGTCATGTACACACACACGAACACATGCACATGCCTACCCACACATTATGTGTACGGGTACGGGCATACACGTGTACACACACATGCGTATGACCTACAGGTGTTAATCTGCGTACCCCTACCTGTATATATGTAAGTAGAAAAAAATATTCTAGTAAAACATAGTAACGATAAGGGTTGGAAGTCTTTTTGGACATAACGGGCTATATAAAAAAAGAGTTTATGATTGAGAGTTTTCTTTAATCCTTGAGTACTCAGTTTGTGTTTCTGCTGTACTGTGTTACCAGTCCTGAGCTTTCGGCACCCCGATTGCCACTTCACTTGTAATTAATTACTTGTTCCCAATGTTTGTAATTTCTACTACTATACCATATAATAATCATTACACAAATCTTTACAAAAAAGATAGGAAAATATGTCTAAGAAGATATGCCACGCTACTAACTGTAGAAAACGTTTACCAGAAAACAAATCAAAGTATTGTTCTACTCAATGTCAGCGTAGACAGTATATGAAAGAATATAGACATAATAAAAAACAAGATAAACCTATTAACAGTAAGTATTCAGCGTTAACTCCAATGAAAGGTAAACATTATCAAGAGTATGTTTCTAGTGGTTTAGCTGATAAAGTTATGAATAGTGAATTAACTGCAACTAAGGCAGCAGAAGTAATTGGTTGTCCAATAGCAACTATCTCTAAAATGAACGCTGCTTATCAAATAGATTTACAGAATAAGTTAGATGCAGAAGGTTGGCAAGTTCCTGATGAAGCACAAGCAGCACTTGAGAGCTTTTCTGCTTTTAGGAATAAATACTTTGCTACTGAAACAGGAGAGAAGTATGATACTGCAAACTTTCATACTGACTGGATAAATAAAATTATTCATGCTATAGAACATGGAGATGAATTATTAATCTTGTCACCACCTCGTCATGGTAAAACAGAATTGTTAATACACTTTGCTGTTTATCAAATATGTAAAAACCCTAACGTAAGAATTATGTGGGTTGGTGGTAATGAAGATATTGCAAAGAATGCTGTATCTGCTGTACTAGACCAATTAGAAAGTAATGAAAGATTACAAGAAGATTTCTGTGAACCTGGAAAGAATTTTAAACCTGATAACCGTTCAGGAAAAATGTGGGCTTCTAATCAATTTACTGTAGGTACAAGAACAGTTCCTGGTATTAAATCACCAACTATGGTTGCTGTAGGTAAAGGTGGTAAAATTCTATCACGTGACTGTGACATAATTATTGCTGACGACATTGAAGACCATCAAACAACTATGCAACCTGGTGCTAGAGAAAATACAAGGCAATGGTGGACTACAACTTTGTCATCAAGAAAAGAGGAACATACTGCTGTGGTAGTAATTGGTTCAAGACAGCACCCTGATGACTTATATCATCATTTATTAAATAACGATAGTTTTGAAAGTATTGTAGAAACAGCACATGATTTAGAATGTGATTTACCTGAAAGTGCAGAAGAAGAACATCAAGACTGTATGTTATGGGCAGGTAAGAGAACTTATAAATGGTTACTATCAAGAATGAAAGCTGCTGAAACAACAGGTGGTAGACAAATATTTGAAATGGTTTATTTCAATCAAGCATATGTTCAAGGTACACAAATATTTAATCCTGATGCAATAGACAGTTGTAAGAGAACAGATTTAGTTGTAGGACATATTCCAAAACAATTACAACTTGTTGCAGGACTTGACCCTTCAGCTAGTGGTTATCAAGCTGCTGTATTATGGGGTATAGATACTTGGAACTCAGAACTTTATTGTATAGATATAGATAATCAACAAGGTGGTGGTGTTAGAGCTGCTGCACAAATAATTAGTGATTGGTGGCATAAATATGATTTATCACATTGGATTATTGAAGAAAACGGATTTCAAACTGCAATTAGGCAAGACGATAATATAAAAGAATTTGTATTAAGAACAGGAATATTACTACAAGGACACTTAACAGGCAAAAATAAACACGACCCACTATATGGTGTAGGTGCAATGTCTGAATTGTTTGAAGCAAATAAAATTCATTTACCTTATGGCAATTCTGAAAGTCAAGCTAAAATAGATAGTTATAAAAGACAATTAGTGTACTTTGATGGTAAACCTGTTTCTAGTAGGAACAAGCATAAAACTGACATTGTTATGGCAGCATGGTTTCCAATGAGAGTATTTAGACGTGTTCAGAAAGAACACTTAGCAGAGGTAGGAATGGACTACAATCCAAGTTTTAGTGGTTATAATATAACAGAGATGAATGATGCACCATGGCAATAGATTTAAATAGAAAATCTGCACAGGAAGTTATTGACGCAGCACAAGAATTAGTTGCAGGTACTCCTAGTGATACAAGACAATTAAATAAATATAGAATACGTGCAATCTTAAATGGTGGAGCTGATGGTATTCGTGCATTGTTAGGTAATCAAATGGATACAGCAGATGCTGATTTGTTACCTGCACCAAACCTTTTACAATCAGGTATTGATAGACTTGCACAAAAAATATCAGGTGTACCACAGGTACGAGTAGATATTTTAAATAATAACGATAGTGAACGTGCAAGACTTAGAGCAGAAAAATTAGAACGTATTGTTGCATCTTATGATGAAAAACAAAGATTAAATTTACAATTAGCACAAGCTGCTAGGTGGTTACCTGGTTATGGTTATTGTGCTTGGATATTAACAAGTAAATTAGATAAGAATGGATTTATTTATCCTACAGCAGAACTTCGTGACCCATATGATACATTTCCTGGAAACTTTGGTCCTGACCAAAAACCACAAGAGTTAGCAATACTTAGAAGTGTACCTAGATGGAAACTTGCACAAATTTATCCTGAATATAAAAACATAATTTTAAAACCAAATGAAAAGAAAAAAACAGGTTCAGTTGGAAATGCAAGTACTTCTCTTATTGGTTATGACAGAGGAAATGTACAAAGAGCAGATTGGGAAGATAATACTGGTCAAGGTGTAGACATAATTGAGTACTATGATATTACAGGTACTTACATTGTTTATCCTGAAACAAGACAATTATTTGACTATATACCTAATCCACTAAGCACAGTTCCATTTGTGTTTATGAAAAGATTTAGTTTTGATGAACTCAAAGGTCAATATGACCACACTATAGGTCTTATGGCTATGATGGCAAAAATAAATATTATGTCAGCTATAGCTATGGAAGATGCTGTATTCACAGAAACAAATATTTCAGGTGAATTAGAAAGTGGACAATACCGTAAAGGTAGATTTGCTGTTAACTATTTAGCACCAGGTACACAAGTAAGTAAACCTGCAAATAACATTCCTTATCAATTATTTCAACAAGTAGATAGATTAGAACGTCAACTTAGATTAGTAGGTGGTTATCCAGTTACTGATGACGCACAGTCACCTGCAAGTATTGCTACAGGAGCAGGATTAGCAGAACTTAACTCATCTATGTCATTAATGATTAATGAATATAGAGAAATAATAAAAGTTGGTATTTCTGAAATGGATAGTAAACGACTTGAGTTAGATGAAATAATTACACTTGAAACTGGTGCAGAAAGTAAACCTATGGCAGGTTACTTTAATGGAACAGCATTTTCTGAAAACTATAAACCAATGAGTGATATTGGTGGTGACCATAAGACAAGACGTATTTATGGTGTTATGGCAGGATTTGATGAACCACAAAAAATTGTAACTGGTTTGCAATTACTACAAGCAGGTGTTATAGACGTAGAAACTTTACAAGATAACATTGATGGTTTAGAAAATATTGCAAAAGTACAAGAACGTATACGTAAAAACAAAGCAGAAACTGTTTTGTTTGATAGTGTACTTTCTAGGTCAGCACAAGGAGATGCTGCTGCAACTATGGCAGTAATAGCAATTTATGAAAATCCTAATGCTATGACAGAAGTATTAAAACAATTTTATACTCCTGAAGAACCACAGTTAACACCTGAACAAATGGCTATGATACAACAACAACAAATGGCACAGGCGTTACCACAACAAGCACCAAGTATTCAGGAAGCATTTGGACTTATATAATGGACCAAGAATATGTTGAAGCAGAGTTTTGGAATTTAATTAATAAGGAATATGGAGATACACAAATTATTAATTTTGACCAAGCATACGAAATTATTAATCCATATCCAGGAATTTATATAGTAATAATGGAGGGTTATGGCGAAGAAACGTTCTAGGGGTGGTTATAGAGAACCAAGTAAACCTGCAGCAGTAAGTGGACCAGGTGCATTATCTGCACGTACAGATGGAGGAGCAGGTAGTAAGACACAACCTATAAGACGTATTCCTGGTCAAGCATATGGAGAAGGACAAGCATTAGTTGAACAACAACAATCTGCTCCTTTACCTGTTGCACGTAAAACACAACAACCTACAAGATTAAATATATTTGCTCCAACTGAAAGACCTGCAGAACCAATTACTGAAGGTGCTATGTTAGGTCCAGGTTCTCCACCTGCACAAGCTATTGACGAAGATGCAAACATGCTTTTAGCTGCTATGTATCAAGTTTTTCCAAGTTCTTTAATATCGGAGTTGATAAATCAAGGAAGTAATTAATGTATTTCCCTGACCCAGTATTTGAAGAAGATTTATTAAAACAGAACGAAGCTAGACAAAATAAATTTAATAATTTAAAACAAAATTTAAATAAAAATGTTATACAAACATTAATTAATTTAAGTAAAAAATATCCTAACTTACCTAAGTCAGTATTGACATCTATGTCTTTAGTAGGTGTAAATCCTGATAGTAAAGCTGTAGAAGAAGTTGCAGATAAGTATGCTATTAATCAAGCAGAGTATGGAAAGAAAGCATGGGAACTTGCAAGTACTGATGCTAATGGAGAATATTTATATCCTGAACATCAAGATATGACTTTAAACTTTCAAAAAGCACTTAAAGGTGATGCTGAAATAGGAATATGGGCAGCTTTAGCATTTGAAAGTGCAGGAGAAAAAATACGTAAAATAAATAGACAACGTAAATATGTTGCTGATTTAATGTTTTATGATAAATGGTTACAAGAAGGTTATACACCTGAAGAAGCACAACAAAATTTACAAATGTTTGTTTCTAATACACAAGTGCCTGATATTGGTAAAGATAAAAATATGTGGGGTGAATTACGTTCTTATGTAAATATGTGGAGTGAAGCAAATAAATTAGGTGGTAAAACTGCATTTGCTGTTGCTTTTAAAGAAGCATTAGAAGGAAATCCTGTTAACTATCAAAAAGAAGGTAGAAAATTTTTATTTGAAAGTATATTAGCTGAAGATGATGCACGTTATCACAGACTTGTTGATATGGGATTTTCTGAAGAAGAAGCTAAAAAAATATTTTATGAAAATATTGGAACACCTATTAAAGCTAATGAAGCATTAGGAATACAAGAATATACGTCTTTAACTGACCCAAATAAAATTATGTTTTACGAAGGTAGAAAATCTAATTACTCAGGACCTGGAAATAATATTAATGATTGGTTTAGTATTTCAAATTGGTGGAGAAATAAAAAAGGATTAGATACAGGAGTATTACAACCATATAGTCCTGGTAGAGCTGTAACTTATCAAGTATTGTCATCAGGAACAAATGCTGCTAATAATTTGTCAGGTCTTATAGATGCAGGTGTTATGTTAGCTTCTGATATTCCTTTGCAAAAAGGATTTAATGCTATAGGTAGATTAGGTAAAGCTGCTGTATCTGTAGATAAATTATTAGATACTAGAAATGCTGCAAAAGTAGATAACTATTTAAATTTCTTTAATAAAAATATTGATGAACTTGCAGAAACTGTTGACCCATTTACAGATAAAAAAGTAAAAATATCAGGACGTAGTGGACAACTAATTAGAACATTATCTCCTCAAGATAAAGCAGATTTAAGAGCAGGACGTAAATTATATAAACAAGCAGGTGTAATTGGTGGTACTAGAAAATCAATATGGAAAAATAGTGCTAGAGATTTAATGAACTCTCCTTATGGTAGAAAAGTTACTGAAGCATTAACTTATGAAAATAACGTAGCAAAGATATTAACTACTCCAGGTTTAGATGAATTAGATTATACAGTTGCTAAAAGAATTGCAGATGCAAATAATTATTTAGATGTAAGAAATGTATTAGATGAATTATTTGATACAGGTGTTATTACACAAGTACCAGGTAAACAGTCAGGATTAACTAATGCAGTACTTAGACAATCAGCATTAAAAGGACAAGAGTTATTACAAAGTTCTAATTTAATTAAACAACAAGCAGGTAAAGCATTAACTGCTTTTGGTAAAGAAGATGCAGCATTTAGAAGCGTAGGTTCTTATATTGCAGGTGGTGCTAAAAATTTAGTTAATGTTTTAAAACAAACACCTATTGAAGGTGACCAATTTGCTGAACTTATGGGATTTAGTGCAACGTTACGTTCAGGATTTAAACCTTATTGGAATAAAGTATTAAGTGTTACTCCTGAAGTTGGTTTATCTTTTACAAATAGAAATCATGCAGTTAAAAATTTAATAGCTCATATGCAATCTACAGGATATACATTTGATGACATGAAACCTGCAGTAGATGAACTTATAGATATTGCTGATGGTGATTTTGAAGGAATACAACGATTTGCTTATCAACAAATATTAAGAGATGAAGCAAGAGCTAAAGCTAGTGGTAAACGTTTACCTGCAACAATGATTGCTAAAAAAATATTTGAAAATAATGCTGATATTAGAAAATACTTTATTGATAGTTTAACTGGTGAAAATATGCCATTTGTTGGTGATGTTGTTGAAACAATATTTGAACGTGGACCAAATGGTGAAAAGATAGAAATGTTAGTTCCATCATTACATTTATTAGCAGAAGGTTCAGAATTATTTGCACCGTTAATGGATTACAGATTAATTAACAGAGCTATGGGTAAAGTATTTACAACTTATGGTGATGAATTTGAAACAGGATTAAGAGCAAATCTTAAACATACAGGTAAAAGCGTAGTTCAATTATTAAAAGGTGATACTAACTACAAAGGATTAATTGCAAGTAAAAATTTAACAGATGATGCTTATACATTAACTCTTGATTATATGACACGTAATTTATTTAAACCATTAGTACTTCTTAGAGGTGCTTGGTTTGTAAGAGTATTTTTAGAAGAAAGTTTAAGAATGGCAGCATCAGGTATTGATAGCATGTTTACTCACCCTGTTAGTTATATGGCATGGGCTAGGTCACATGGACATGCAGGTAAAATATCTAAAAAGTTTTTAGGAGATGTAGCAGGTGGAGTTGATAGTTCAAGACTTAGAGAAAGTTTAGAATTTGCAGAAGTTACTAATAGTAACTGGTCAGTAGGTGCATTAAAAGGTAGACCTACACGTGGAAACAAAATGGGTAGAGATTTTATTGCACTTAAAAAAGGTGATGATAATTATGTACAAGGTATAGGTTTTGAATTAATGCAATTAAGAAATGACCCTATTGCTAGATATTTAGCTGAAAACGGTTATAACAACAATTCAAAAGTATGGTTTAGAAGTAAAGAAGCATTACCACTTAGACAAGAATTAGCAAGAATGGGTGGTAAAAAAATGCAAGGAATACTTTATAATACAAACGATATGGACGCTTATCTTGCATCTGTAGAAGCACGTATCAGAATTAAAACAGGTGAAATACTTACTGAAGGTAAAAACTATATAACAGGAGATAAATATAGTTACAAATTTGGTACTTATGGTGGTGACCAAAGATTAAGAAATGCAATATGGTCAGGTAAATTAGAATTACCAAATGGAAAAACTATTGGATTTATTCCTGATGTTACAAAAGAATATAATAAAAAACATTTGGCAGATATATACAAAGGTTTAAGTTATTTCTTAGATGAAGGACTTGAATTAGGACTTGTTAAATATCACAAACCAATGCCAGAAATTACAGGATTTTTAGGTAAATTAGAAAATAGATTAGATGTCATTACAGATATAGCATTTAAACATTTAATGACAAAACCAAATGCTTATCTATCTAGGTCTGTTGTTTTTAAACAATATAGATGGCAATGGATAAGTGATAATTTTGGAAGTATGTCAGATGATTTACAAAAGAAATTTATTCAAGAAGCTAAAGATGCAAAGATACCTAAAAAAGTTATTGAAGAAATGCAAGGTCAATTAGGTATAACTGCTGCACAAAAAATTGATGATTATGATTTAGCAAATGTACAAAGTAAAGCATATGGTTTATCTGCTACAAAAGCATTGTTATATGATGCTTCTAAAAAACATTTAATATCTGATATAACTAGAAACATATTTCCTTTCCCTGAAGTATGGTTTGAACTTGCACAAACATGGAGTAAGTTATTAATAGCTAATCCATATAGAGCAAGACAAGCACAGTTATTTGTTACTGGTGCAAGAGGTGCTAGTACTAATGAATATACAGGAGAAGGATTTTTTGCACCTGACCCTAATGGTAGTGGTAATGAAATGT
>Ga0222714_10002861_pt1 | contig 17966 bp, 15 predicted proteins | sample C33_3DmetaG_FD_165048 | JGI IMG/M metagenome (GOLD analysis project Ga0222714, IMG submission 165048) | Estuarine water microbial communities from San Francisco Bay, California, United States - C33_3D | ecosystem: Environmental > Aquatic > Marine > Unclassified | place: USA: California...
CGGGAAGCGGGAATCGGGAATCGGGAAGCGTAAATCGTGCATCTGACACCGGTCATCGGAGTTGTCGTCATCTGGGTCGCTGTCTTCGGGCAGGTGGGGCCGGCTCCGCCCGCGCAGGATCGGCCGGCGGCACCAGCGGCCATTGAGGAGGACCTGCGCGTCCGGTTCAAGGTCGTTGCCAGGGCCGACCAGACGGTGCTGGCGAGGGTGCGGGAGTATCTGGAACTGATTGTGATCAGGAATACGCAGCTGTCGAAGTTCGCATTGGGTCAGCGCCGCGGCACGGTGCCCGAACTGGAACTGGTGTTGTTGTTTGAGCCGTACCCCAAGCTGCCGTCCAATCGCCGCGACCTCGGCACAGTCAACCTTCGCCTCGATCCGACGGAGGATGCCGCCGCTATCGAGTACTGCCTCCGCCGGTGCACCGAAACGAACGCCGACGTGGTCCGCTACGAGTCCACCCTGGACGAATTCCTCCGGAAGCTCGACGCGCAGTCGGCCGTGCTCGCGCGGCGGTACAAGTAGAGGGCTCATGACCACACGGGTTGTTCTCGCCACCGTGACCGGCGCCATCTGCGCCGCAGCCGGCCTCGCCGCCGCGCAGGCACAGGCTCCGCGCCAGCAGCCTCCTGTTTTCCGCACCAACACCGAACTCGTTGAAATCGACGTCGTCGTCATCGACAGCAACGGCGAGCGGGTGCACGGCCTGACGAAGGACGACTTCATCCTGCGTGACCGGCGGCAGCCGCAGACCATCGAGACGTTCACCGAGGTGCGGCGCGAGGTCGAGCGCCTGGTCGAAGGGCCGCGGCTGCCGTCCACGATTCGCGTCGACGTCGCCTCCAATACCAGCGCGCAGGCCGGCCGCCTTGTGGTGCTGGTGCTGGACGACCTGCATGTGTGGCAGGGCCGCACCGACACGGTCAGGGAGATCGCCCGCAAGATCGTCAGCGACCTCGGCCCGGAATCGTCGATGGCGCTGATTCAGACCGGCGGCGATCATTCCACGGAAGTCACCAACGACCGCACACGGCTGCTCGAGTCCATCGAGCGCTTCAAGGGGCGCAGGCCGGTGCGACGGCCGCTGCAGGCGTGTGACCCCGAACCCATCAGGCGTGGCCAGGAGAATCCGGAGGACTTCGATCCCGGGTGCGACATTCAGGAGGTCAGCGCGAACCGCGGGCTGTATCAGTCTCTTGAAGACGCCGCGAATATCCTCGGCGCATCGGACAGGCGCCGGAAGGCCTTCATCCTCGTGTCCGAGCATGTCGCCAAGGACATCAGCGGACTCTTCGACGGCGGCGAGCAGATTCCCGGCGCCGCGATCAACCAGGCATCAGTGGGTCCTGCATCGGCGCACGACTATGCGCTCCTGGACATGATGAACCGCATGCGCAGGGGGAACGTGGCGACCTATGCCATTGACCCGCGCGGCGAGGTCACACCGCAGAAGATGCTCCAGGAATGCCTGCCTGGCCGATCGAGTCGACGTATTGGCGAACTCGCCATCGGTCCGGATCCGTGCGAGGTTGGCCCTGAAGACGTCACAGGGCTGCCGCAGTCGAGGGTGTCCTGGGTGCGACAGGCACAACACGGGCTGAGCGTGATTGCCGAAGAGACGGGCGGATTCGCCGTCGTGAACACCGACGACTTCACGTCGGGCATCAGCGCGATCATCGGCGACATCGACAACTACTACCTGCTCGGTTTCTACGCCGCGGACCTCACGACGAAGGGGTACCGGCCGATCCGCGTTGAGGTGAAGGGCCGGCCGGATCTCACACTTCGGTATCGCCAGGGCTACGAGATCAGGGCCGCTGATGATGCTGCGGCGGCGGAGGCAAGAAGGAAGCGCGACCCGCTGAACGTCTTGGTCGACGGCGCCCTGCCGACATCGGACCTGCCGATGCGGCTGCATGCCCTTCCAGTGCCGGGAACGAGTCACAGGGCGAAGGTCGCCATCACACTCGAGCTGACATTGCCGCGAACTGCGCTGGCCTCGGAAGACTCGGATCGCCTGCTCGACGACATCCGCTACGGCGTCTATGCAGTCGACCTGAAGGGCGCAAAGGTCCGCGAGCATCTCGGGTCCGGCGCGCGCGTGGCACTGCGACCGCGGCCCGACCTGACGGTTCCACCCGATCGCGTGACGTATCAGATCGCGCTTGAACTCGAACTGCCCGCGGGGCGATATCAGCTGCGCGCATCTGCGCTCAGCGAGAAGCTGAATGCCGGCGGCTCGGTGTACCTCTCGCTCGATGTGCCCGACTTCTCGAAGGCTGACCTTGAGTTGACCGACCTGTTGCTGGCATTTGCCGACGGGCCGCGTGTCCCGGTGGCCCGTGTTCGCCGCGACAAGATCATGGTGACGACCCAGGTGGCCGTCCCAGCCGGCTCCACATTGTTGGGCACGAGGGGGCCTCGCCCCTCCGTCGTCGAGAATCTGCCCACACCGCCGATATCCGCGCTGCCGTTTGAACCCGCGCTTGACCGCACGTTCACGGCTTCAGATACGCTGCGCCTCTTCTTCAAGACCGCGCAGCGTCAGCGCAAGCCGCTGCTCGCCACGGTGTCAGCGCTCACCGCCGACGGCGCAACGGTCGTGACGTTGGATCGCGACCTGCCGAATGACGGCGCACTCGACATCCGGCTGCCGCTCGCGCAGCTGACGCCGGGCGCGTACATCCTGAGAGTGGTTGTCAGTGATGGCACACGAACCGCGCGGAAAGAGCTGGGGTTCGTGGTGGAAAAGCACCCTTATTGAGGATTGAGGATTGAGGATTGAGGATTGGGAATTGCCCAATCCTCAACCCTCAATAACGCCGCGCTTACTTCAACGTTCCTGCGTAGCCGGTAATTGTCGCGATCAACGACCGGTACTTTTTCGCGTCGATCGGGTTCGCCTGCTTGGCGTCCGTCTCGAGGCCCTGGATGAGTTTGGTCAGCGCCTCGGCCGCCGTCGCGCGCGCGGCGCCGGTCGCCTTTTCGGCGGCGGCGAGCGCGTTCGCCACCTCGGTTCCCCGCGCCATGGTCATCCCACGGCTGCGCGTGAGCTGGTCGATGTAGGCGCGCGCCACCACCGGGCTGTTGGGCCACGCCATCTTCGGCTGCGACTGCGCGTTGAACTCCTGCATCCGCACGAGCTTCGCGGCGTCAATCTCGTTCTGCGACAGGAATTCGCTGGGCTTCAGCTCAAGCACGTCCACGCCACGGGCGATCTCCGAGCCGTAGATGTGGCCGTTGTACCAGTACACGGACCAGTAGCCGGCCGTGATGAGCTTCTCGGCGCTGACCGGGCCGCGATCAAAGAACGCGATTTCGACCGGACGGGTCGCGTCGGTGAAGTCGAACACCGAGAGGCCTCCCTGGTACCACGCCTGCACCTTGATGTCGCGGCCGGGCACAGGAATCAGGGACCCGTTGTGCGCGACGCAGTTCTCCGTCGCCGTCTGCGCGGCCGGCAGCTTGAAGTAGCTGCGGAAGATCATCTTCTTGTTGTGGATCTCGAAGATCGCGTTGGCGCCCCAGCTCGGCAGGTCCGTGTCGCGGCAGCGCGGCGACGTGCCGCCGCCCCACTCGTCAGTGAAGATGACCTTCGTACCGTCGTTGTTGAACGTCGCCGAGTGCCAGTAGGCAAAGCTCGGATCGCTGACCGCATCCAGACGCACCGGGTTCACGGGGTCGGACACGTCAAGCAAGATGCCGTTGCCCGAGCAGGCGCCGGCGGCCAGGCCCAGCTCCGGGTACACCGTGATGTCGTGGCACTGATTCGTGGTCGACGTGGCCTGGGTGCCTTCGCCGTGCCGTCCGCCGGGCCACAGGCCCGCGATGGCGCCCGTGCCGTAGTCCTGGAAGATGCGGGGGCGGGAGACAATGCGCGCCTGCTCGGGGTTCTTGAGCGGCACTTCGATGACGTCGATGCTGAAGAGCGCGGTCTCCGGGTTCTCACCGGGCGCGCCGCCCGAGCAGATCGCGAGTTCGTCGGTCTGACGCACGCCGCTCGTGCCTGACCCGTAAACGTACAGGACGTCTGGATTCTTGACCGACGGCACGAGCGAGTGCGTATGGGACCCGCGGCAGGTCTGCACCGCCGCCACCTGGCGCGGCTTGTCGAGGTCGCTGATGTCGAAGATGCGCACGCCGCGGAACCGCTCGGGGTTCGGCTTGCCCATTTCGCCGGTGCCCTGTGTGCCGCAGTCCACGCGGCCGTTGCCCTGCTCGACCGACATGAACAGCAGGTTGCCGTAGACCGACAGGTCGCCCTGGCCGCCCGGGCACGGAATCGACGCGCGCAGCCGGATCTTACGCGGGTCCTCGATGTCGTAGAAGTTGAACCCGTAGAAGTTGCCGAGGAACAGGGTCGTGTCCTTGAACGCCAGGTCGGAGTTGGCGAAGTTCAGGCCACCCGACATCGGGTCGCCGAAGTTCTCGGGACGCGGCATGTTCGCCAGCAGTTCGATGTTCTTCGCCGCCACCCCGGCATCCTTCAAGCCGGCCTTCAGGCCCACCCGGGGATCGGTCGGCGACGGCGGCGCCTGCTGTGCGGATATCTGTATCGCCCCAACGGCCACGACGGCCACACACACGGACCACATCAGTCTCTTTGTCATCTGCGTCATATCCTCACCCTGTCGTGGGAAGCCTCAACCCAGGGCTGCCCTGCGTACCCAACCTGACCCACCCCTACTTGAGGTCCTTGAGCATTTGCGTCATGCGCGCAATTTCCATGCGCTGATCCGAGTCCACGTGCGACGCGAAATCAAAAATCTCCGGCTGCTGCGCGGCGCCCGGCGAATGAAACAGCTCCTCGACCATGACCAGCGCGCCCATGTGGTGCTTGATCATTCCTGTGAGAAACAACCGATCAAACGCCACGCCTTTCGCGGCCGCAAGCGTCGCCATTTCGGCATCAGTCAGCATGCCCGGCATCATCCCGCCCGGCATGTGATGGGCGTGTTCGCTCGGCAGCGGCTGCTTGCGTTCCTGCAGCCACCCGCGCATCCAGCCGATTTCATCGTTCTGCGACACTTCAATGCGCAGCGCCATCATGCGCATCGATTCGCTCTCCGTGCGCGACTTGAGCAGGTTCACCATTTCGATGGCCTGCGCGTGATGCGTGATCATGCCGGAAATGAACGCGACATCGCCCGGCGCAAACGGCAAGGTCACGCCCGTGCCGGCCGTGCTCATCGGTGCCGTGGTGCTCGCCTCGCCCGGCCTCCCCATCGTCACCACGACCGGTGCGCCCGCCTGCCCAGCCGGGGCCATCGTCTGGCACGCGGACAAGGTGGCGGCGGTGACGGCCAGACTGGCGATCTTCCACAAATGAGTGCGCAGGCTCAAACTCCGCTCAAGAGAATACCTGATGAATGGCCCACGTGGTTCATGGTGCTGTTTCCGGGTTCAGGGGGGCCAGGCGCGGGGTTCCGGTTTCGGGCCTCCAAGGCCGCTGTGGGCAGGCGCCGCGACAGCACCCAGAACCCCGGAACCTGGAACCTGGAACCTGGAACAGAACCACCGAACCATGAACCGATGAACCATGAACCCGATGTGTGTACCATCGCCGCATGCCCACTCACGCCGACCTGCTGAAACGCACCGCTGATCACGCCATCGTCTACCTGGACACCATCGGCGAACGGCACGTCGGCGCGATGTCGTCGGCCGATGACCTTCGACGCCAGTTGGCCGTGCCGCTGCCGGACTCGGGCGACAGCGAGGACGCGGTCATCGACGCGCTGGCATCGGCTGGCGCACGTGGCACGGTGGCCACGCAGGGCCGCCGGTACTTCGGGTTCGTGGTTGGCGGCAGTGTGCCGGCCGCGACCGCGGCCGACTGGCTCGTCTCGGCATGGGACCAGAACGCAGGTGTCTTCGTCCTCTCCCCGATCGTGTCCGTCGTGGAAGACGTCACGGCCGGGTGGTTGAAGGATCTCGCCGGGTTGCCGGCGGGGTGGAGCACCGGATTTGTCACGGGGTGCCAGGCCGCGAACTTTACAGCCCTGGCCACCGCACGCCACCACGTCCTGAACCAGGCTGGCTGGGATGTCGAGGCCAGCGGCCTCTACGGCGCCCCATGGGTACATGTCGTGTGCAGCGAGGAGTCGCACTACACGATCTTCAACGCGCTGAAGCTGCTGGGATTCGGGGCGGACCGGGTCACGCGTGTTCCCGCTGACGAGCAGGGCCGCATGCGCGCAGACGAACTTGCGCGCACACTCGCCGCGGTCACCGGCCCGACGATTGTCTGTGCGCAGGCCGGCAACGTGAACACCGGCGCATTTGATCCGATCGACGAGATTGCCACCATTACTGCAGCGCACGGCGCCTGGCTGCACGTGGATGGCGCGTTCGGGTTGTGGACAGCCGCGAGTCCCACGCGAGCGCACCTGGTGGCCGGCATTGCGCGCGCTGACTCGGTCGCCACCGACGCACACAAGTGGATCAACGTGCCGTACGATTCCGGGGTCGTCTTCACCGCACACCCGGCGTCACATCGTCGGGCGATGACGTTGTCGGCGGCGTACATCATCGAGTCGGCGAAGGAACGTGATCCGCATGAGTTTGTGCCTGAGGAATCACGTCGCGGCCGCGCCGTGCCGATTTATGCGGCGTTGAGGACGATGGGCCGGAAGGGGTTTGGGGAGCTCATCGACCGCTGCTGCAATCACGCGACGCGCCTTGCGGCCCGGCTCCGCGCAGATGCACGGCTCGAAGTGCTCAACGACGTGGTCATCAACCAGGTGCTGGTGCGCGTGCGTGGCACCGACCCCGATGCCGCCACACGCGCGATGGTCGAACGCCTTCAGCAGGAGGGCACGTGCTGGGCCAGCGGCACCACCTGGAAAGGCATGGCTGCGCTGCGGCTCTCGGTCAGTAACTACTCCACCACCGATGCCGACATCGACCGCACGGCCGAGGCGATCCTCAAGGTGACGACGCCCTGAGCACATCGGCGTGTCTTCGGAGCAGGGCCGCCCTCCACAGCATGTCGACCGGAACGTACGCCGGTGTGGCGCGCCGGGGGGTGTAGCGAAGTAGACAGACACCGTCCTCCGGGGCCACTAGGCTGGTCCTGAGGTAACGGTGAACGCCGAACAATTCAACACGCTCAACCTGTGGATGGCCATCCTGGCAATTGCCGCGGTGGTGCAACTCCTCGCGATGGCCGCGATCGCCATCCTGGGGTATCGCCTCTACGCCAAAGCCAGTTCGACGCTGGGGGACCTGGAGCGACGGCACATTGACCCGCTCACGCAGAGCGTCAACAAAGTGCTCGACAACGTGAACGCCGAGGTCGCCCGGGTGCGACACCTCGGCGACAAGGTGGAGCGCACCGCCGAGGCAGTGACCGGCGGCATCAGCAGCGCCGCGTCATCAGTCAGGGACGCGGTGTTGCCGGGCTACGCGGTCACCCGTGGGGTGTTCGCGGCGGTATCGGCGTTTCGCAACGGCGGCAAACACGCGCGGCAGCAGCAGCTGGCACGGCGCGAGAGTGATTTCGATAACAACCAGGCAATCAACGAAAGAAGGCAATGATGCGCGAAATGAAGACGAATGACACTGAAAGCCGCAACAGCGGTTTTGTGATGGGGATGCTGGTCGGCGCCGCTGTGGGTGCGACCGTGGGTCTGTTGCTGGCCCCGAAGTCCGGCTCGGAACTGCGGCACCGGCTGTATGAATCGACCGGTCGTCTGCGCCAGACGGCGGTGAAGGGGTACGACGCCGCCGTGGAGACCGTCTCGCACGCCGTGGACAACGTCGTCGAGCGGGGCAAGGCAGCCGCGCAACAGGGCCAGGAAGCCTACGACAACGTCCGCAAGTCGGCCGCAAACGGCGCAGACAACGTCGCCAAGGCCGCAACCGGCCGGCTGTAGCACCGGTCGTCGGTGTTATTTGGCGCGCCGAGGGGGCACTGGCCCCCTCGGCGTCGTCGCGTCTGTGGGCCTGCGTTAAGCTGAACAGATGCGCGCCTTCACGCAAATCGTCGTCGTACGCCTCACCGCCGCAGCACTGCTTCTTCTGGCAGCGGCCTCGCCGTTCTCCGCCCAGTCGCCCGCGCCACAGCGGGACCTCCGCAACGGCTGGGAGGTGCATCGCGAACTCGTGGTGCCGCCGCAGGCGCGGATCGAGGCGCCGAAATACTTTCCGAGTTTTTTTGAGTACCACGACTTCGTGATGTTCCATCCGACCGTGGGCTACTACGCCGCCGGTCGCGTGGACTTCGTGGATCACTACCGCACCTACCCTGTCGTGCTGGCGCCGCTGTTCGGCCACATGATCGCGGAGCAGATCTTCACGATGTGGAACGGCATGCGCAAGGCCGGCACGCTCACGCCGGGCGAACGCTTCACCATCGCCGAGTTCGGCCCGGGCGACGGCGCCCTGGCCGAGGCGATCCTCGACTACCTCGTGCGCAAGGCCGAGGGCGACACGGCGTGGCGGGCCTTTGCCGATCAGGTGCTCTACGTCTGTTACGACCGCTCCCCATCCCTCAACAAGGTGCAGCTGGAGCGGAACAAACGATTTGGCAGGCGGTTCGAGGCGCGCGTCGCCGATGCCACCAACATGACGGCCACGGTCGCTAAAGGCAGCCTGAAGGGCATCATCCTTTCGAACGAACTGCCGGACGCGTTCAGCGTCCACAAGATCATCCTGTCGGCCGACGGCGTGGCGGAAGTGGCCTTTGTGGTGCCCTCGCTGCCTGCGGACACCTGGCGGACAGTGCAGCCGCTGCTGCCGGCGGCCGTGGCGCGGGCGATTGACGGCGACGACCGTGCGATCGAAGACCGGTTCCTCGACGGGCAGCGCGAAGGGAATGTCTATCTGACCCGGTCATCGTTCGTGACGTTGCTCGAGCAGCTTCGGACCAGCCGCGTCTACGACGACACCGCAAACGCGATGCAGTTCCGTGAGCTGTACGCACCGGCAGCCACCGTGCCGGTCGTGGCTGACCATCTGAGTCGCTACGCCGACCTCTACGCCGGCGTCCTCGCGCGAGACCGGCGTGGCCTTGTCAGCTACGTCAACCCCGGTGCTGAGAGCTTCATTCGCGAGTCGGCCGCCGTCCTCACCGCCGGGTACATGTTAACGATTGACTACGGCGGCAACTGGGAGGAAATGCTGAATCAGCAGACCTACCCGCGTTTCCGCACCTACGGACCGTCACAGCAGACGGGGGCGCACCTGGCGCCGAACCAGATCGACACCTTCGCCCCGTACGTCGGGCCGACGCTCAACGACTTCACGACCGACGCCAACTTCACCCTGCTCGCCGCCGAAGGGGAACTCGTCGGGCTGCGTCCGATCTACTACGGCGCCCAGCGCGCGTTGCAGGCCGGCACCAGCGTGTCGCTCGACACCGTGCCTGAAGCACGTGTGCGCGAGGGCAACACGTCCGAATTCCAGGGTTGGGCGCAGAGCTTCGCCGGTCCGAGCGTCTACAAGATGTTGCTGCAGCAAAAGGCCGGCACCGATCCGGCCTACCGCTTCGCCGGTCAACACGCCGAGCCACTTGCACTCGACATGAGCACGTTGAATGCCGAACAGCGGGCACGGGCGGAGGCGATCGCGCTGCGCCTCAAGAAGAAATAGACGGCCGGTCCTCGTCGTCTTCCGTGTCCCACTGCCGCCGCAAGGCGGCGGTGCGCTGACGCCGCCGATACCGGGCCATGGCGCCAAGCGCGATGATGACGAGCCAGACGACGGAGGAAGACGCCAGGAGGGGGACCCACAAGGTCCACCGGCGCTGACGATCCCAGAAATCAGCGGCGACAGACGTCAGGGGGCGGCCGGTCAGCGTCGCCATCGCCACGTCGAAGGGTTGGCCGGATGCCACGTGCTGCAGGACCGTCGCCGGGAATGCCGGACCGTGGGTGGCCATGAGATCGCGCACCACCGCTGCGGACAGCACATAGCCGCGGGCACTCGACTGCGGAGTACCGTCAAACAGCGCGTCAATCTCCGCCAGCGAGCGCCGCGGGCCCGAAAGCATCGCGGACGCCAGACGCGCAGCGTCGCCAAGCGTCGACGGCCGTTCGGCAGCCTCCGATAAGCCCTCGTGAAACCAGCGCGGCACCGGATGTCCGCTCGCTGCGCGATCGATCAGAATGTGTGTGACCTCGTGCCGCAGCACATCCTCAAGCGTGTCATGCGGCCACGCAGGCGCTCGCGAGGGGAAAAGCACGATGAGATCGTGCGCGCTGACCGCGTATCCACCCACCCAGGCGGGGACTCGCCGGGCCTCCGCGCTGTCGTCGGTCGCCAGCACCACGCGAATCGGATCGCCGGCGTCACGGAGCCCCACGAGGGCGACGATGCGCCGGAAGCTGTTGAGGTTCCATGACTCCAGGCGCGTCTGCACAGGGCGCAGTGAAGGCGACGCCTCGAACAGCAACACCGGGACCGGCTGGGCCGACGTCACCGAGGCGGTCAGCAGCGCGATCACACACAGGCACGTACGCGGCACTATGAAAGCTCGCGGGTCATCTCGACCATCGTGGGACTGAAGCCGTGTGCGGCAAACAGCTTGCGCGCCTTTTCGTTCGGCGCGGCGGTCCACAACAGAACGCGAGGCACGCCCTGTTCACGCAGCCAGGCGACGGCGGCCTCCAGCAGGCGCGGCCCCACGCCCGCTCCGCGCGCATCGTCGGTCACCAGCAGATCGTGAATGTAGCCCGCGCGTTCGCGGAGTTCCTTGAACGACTGCGGTTCGATGCCGGCGTAGACGTAGCCGGCGATGTCGCGTCTCCCGGGCTGACGCCCGGGCGCTTCATCAGATCGCTCCGCGACCAGCACGAGCATCGCAGGGTCCCGCAGTTGTGCATCGAGAAATTGCGCGTAGCCGTGTTCCGGCTGATCACCAGGCGCCATGAACCGGCGCTCGTTGAACGCAAAGTGAATACGCATCAACGACGCGCCAAGCAGCCCCAATGCAGGCAGGTCTCGTTGTTCGGCGCGGCGAATGATGACGCCGTCAGATTCGCTCACGAAATCCTCCTGCCAGATACAGCGCCACCGACGTGCCCAGTGACGTGATGAACGGATACGGCAACGCGATTGCCGTTGCGCCCGCGTACGCGGCCAGTCCCCCAAGCAGGGTCACCACGGCAGCCCGAGCCCCGCCGTAGCGTGTGAACAGACCGAACGTCACCACCACCAGCGTACCTGCCGTGCCGAATGACGACGACTCCTGCACCAGTTCGGCAACGCCGCGCCCCCCAAGGGCGAGATACAACGCCACGATGCCGAAGAACAGCACGCCCATCCGCGCAAGCCGGAGCCTGGTCCGTTCGTCAGTCACCTTCAACAGGGGGCCGACCAGGTTGTGCGCCAGCAGGCCGCCGGCGACGAGCAGGATGGTGTCCACGGTGGAGAGAATCGCGGAGATGAGCGCGCCAAGGAACACCACGTACCCGGCCGTCGGCAGAAGTTCGAGAGCCAGGGCCGGAAGAAACTGCTCGGCATCCGGGAGGTTCGGGACCAGGCGCGCGGCGGCGAGGCCGAGCACGACAGGAATGACACCGATCAGGATGTACAAGCCGCCGGCCACCACGGCCCCGTTGCGCGCGACCTCGGGGCTGCGCGCGGCGATCACGCGACTCAACAGTTCGACGGCCACGACCGACCCGGCGATCGGAATCGCGTACTCCTCAAGCATCCCGAAAAACGTCGGGGTGACCTCGGGGTTGACGATGGTGATGCGCGAGGGGTCGATGGCGGCGAGCGTGGCGGAGACTCCGCCCAGGGAGGTGACGGCCACGGCCAGCAGGACACCGAGACCGAGGATCAGCACGGCCCCCTGGATCAGGTCGGTGATCGCATCTGCCAGCAGGCCGCCAAGCACGGTGTAGACAATGCAGAACGCGGCGGCGATGGTGATGGCCATCCCGATCTCCATCGTGGTCACCGTCGTCAGGACCTGGCCGAAGCCGCGCAGCTGCGCGGCGGCCCACAGGACGCCCGGGGGGATCAGCATCAGAGCCGCGACCTTCTCGACGCGCGGGTCGAATCGCTGCCGGAAAAAATCCGCCATCGTCGTCAGCTTCAGGCGCCAGATGGGAACGGCGAAGATGACGCCGGTGAGCATCAAGGTGATGCCGTAGGCAAAAGGCTCGGCTGAGGTCAGCGAGAAACCCTCTTCGTAGGCGCGGCCGGCCGACGCGATGCACGTCTCTGCACCGAACCATGTCGCGAAGATCGAGAAGATGGTGAGCGGGTAGCCGAGCCGCCGGCCCGCGACCAGGTAGTCGGACTCCGTATGGATTTTCGGCGCCAGCCACGCCCCGATCGCCAACTGGATGGCCAGGTAGCCACCCAGGGCCAGTAACACCCAGTTCACGGGCGCTAGTCTACCCGGCCCGCAGGCGGATGGCGCCCAGGGGCTTCAGCCCATGGGATACACTGGGTCTCAGTCGGGGCGTGGCTCAGCCTGGTAGAGCGCTCGCTTTGGGAGCGAGATGTCGCTGGTTCGAATCCAGTCGCCCCGACCATTCCCGCCTTTTTTACCGCTCTTTTACGTCCGCGCGTTAACCGCGGGTCTTCCGGCGTCGTCATATCTGACAGAACGGAACGCGGTATGCGACTCAACATTGTGCTCATCGTGATTGGCGTGGTGCTGGCCCTGGGCGGACTCAGTCTGCTGGCGGCCTCATAGCCGGCGCCAAGCACCGCGTGCAGATCGCCCTGCCGCGTGTGACAATGGCGCCACCATGCGCACGTTCAGACTCCTTCTCGTAGTGGTGGTGGCAGCCGTGTTCGTGGCGGCGCCGCTGGCTCAGACGCCGGCCCAGCCGGCAGCGCCCCAGGTCACCGAGGGCGATTTCATTGTACGGAACTACACGTTCCAGTCGGGTGAGGTGTTACCCGAGGTCCGGCTGCACTATCGCACGCTGGGCACACCACGCCGGGATGCGGGCGGCCAGGTCACCAACGCCGTGTGGATTGGCCACGGCACGGGCGGCACCGGCACACAGTTTTTGTCGCGCAACTTCTCCGGTGAGCTCTTCGGCCCCGGACAACCGCTGGATGTGACGCAGTACTACATCATCCTGCCCGACCACATCGGCCACGGAGCCTCGAGCAAACCGTCGAACGGCCTGCGCGCGAAGTTCCCGAAGTACGGGTATCGCGACATGATCGACCTGCAGTACCGGCTCGTCACCGAGGGGCTCAAGGTCAACCACCTGCGCCTGGTGATGGGCACATCCATGGGCGGCATGCACGCGTGGCTCTGGGGGCAGATGCATCCGGCGTTCATGGATGCGCTGCTGCCGCTCGCGAGCCTGCCCACACAAATTTCCGGCCGGAACCGCGTGTGGCGCCGGGTGTTGATCGACGCCATCCGGAACGACCCGGCGTGGGACAACGGCAACTACACGACGCAGCCGCCGAGTCTGCGCGTCGCCGCACAGATGTTGTGGCTGGCGAGCAGCAATCCGGTGCGGCGACAGAACGAAGGCCCGACACTCGCGGATGCCGATCGTGTCCTGGACAACTACGTCGCCAACTACATCAAGACGGCCGACGCCAACGATGTGCTCTATTACTTCGAAGCGTCACGCGACTACGACCCAGGGCCCGGCCTCGAGAAGATCGTCGCCCCACTGGTTGCGATCAACTTCGCTGACGACATCATCAACCCGCCGGAACTGGGCATCTTCGAACGTGAGACCGCGCGAGTAAAACGCGGCCGCGCGGTCACCTATCCCGCCACCGAGCGCACCGCCGGCCACGGCACCCACACCATGGCGGCGGTCTGGAAGGACGAACTCGTGCGACTGTTAAAAGACACTGCACGGTGAGTAGCGAGGTGCATGTAGGGCGTTGTAGTGCGCCGTGATGGCGCGCTCAAACCCAGCGCGCCCTGCATCAACTCGCGCACGGCCCGCGCTCCCCGTGGCGTCTTCGTCTCGCCGAGCGAATCGAGTCGGTGCCGGTACAACGCCTCATCATCGGTGCGATTGTCATCGACGCCGTGGGCCTGGGGCTCAACCTCTTCATCGGCATCATCGTCTCGACGATGCAGGAGCTGTCGGTCCTGCCCGACCAGACCGAGGCCAACCGTGAAACCCACGAACTCCTCGAACGCATCGAAGGGGACCTGGCCGCCTTGCGGAAACAGATCCGCAGCAGCTCCCTCAGCGGGCCCACCAATACGTAACCTTCACCGCCAGTGAGCGCCCGCGCGTCCGCAAATCGCGGGGGCCCGGCGCATCCGTCTCCCATCCCTGGTTGTAGACGATGTAGAGGTCGCTGCCGGGGCGATAGATGTACCAGAACAGCAGGTTGAGGCTGGAGGTGCGCGTGGTGTCGTTGTACTGGACGAAGCTCTTGACGAACAGGTCGGGCGAAAACGAATAACTCACCCGCGTGCTGAGCACGTTGGTGATGTACGGCGCAGCGCCAGGCAGCACGATCCGGTTGCGGGTGTAGAAGTTCTCAAGCAGGAGCGTGTCTTTCGGTATCAGGGAGACCTCGGCCCGGTACGTCTGTTTGTCGCCGTTGTAGTAACCGCCGATATCGACACTCGCGGTTCCGTACACGCGTCTGGACTGCACCGAGGTGTAGGACCCGCGCACGTTGCGCCAGGCGTAGCCCCCGCGCGCGAGCACGGTGCCCGCCGTGGTCCAGTCAGCCGGCAGGTTGTCGAAATGTGAATCGACACTGACACGAACGACGGAGCTGTCCTGTCGCGTCAGGCTGACATCCAGCCCGGTGCTCTGTGATTCCTTCCGGCCCGCGTGGTTCTCGAAGTACGACGTATCGACGTTCAGTCGCAGCTGGCGCACGCCCGGCCACGCCGGCCTGGGAGCCCATGCGGCCTGGGCCTGCACATTGCGGATGTCGGTGCGCGGCACGAAGCCCATCTCCGCATTAAATCGCTCGCCGATATCGGCGTACGTCACCGACGCGTCAAAGACATCCGCCGTCCACTTCGCCTTGGTGAGTGCGGCCCAGTCCTTGCCGCGCCGGCCGGGGTTGAACGTCTTCGCCGCGAACGCGACCCACTCGAGGTGTTTGCCGAACGTGAAGATCCCATCGAGTCCGATGGCGCGATGGTCCGGGCGCCCGCCACCGGTGCGATTCACCACGATGCCCCCAATCGTGGATTTCGACAGCACGTCCTGCTTGACGCGCACGACCGAGTAGTTCGCCCGGGGCATCGGCGTGGTCCCGACCGTGGCGGCATCCGTGGTGATGCTCATGGCGCCGATGGTGGTGTGGCCGGTGCGGCCGGTCACCCGCGCACCGCCGAGAATCGGCACCTCTCGTCCTTCCTGCAGACCGATGCGCCGGCTGTAGAAGAGTGACAGGAGGCCCGCGCCCACACCGGAGCCGGCGTTCTGGCTGTAGTCGAAGATGCCCGCGCCTTCGGTGAAGAACTGCCGCTTCTCCGGGAAGAAGAGACTGAACCGCGACAGGTTGACGACCTCCTGATCGGCCTCCACGTGCGCGAAGTCCGTGTTGTAGGTGAAGTCCGCGTTGAAACTCTGCGACAACCCGACGCGCAGGTCGAAGCCGACTTCCTTCGTCGTCCTTGTCGGCGTCCCGGCGTCGTAGTTCCGGGAGACGTGCGGACTGGCAAACGGCACAAACTCCAGGCGCCGCCTGGGCTGCAGCCCGCGCAGACCGGTGAGCAGGCCCGAGGCCGACATGCGCGCGAACCCGAGCGCCAGCCATTCGCGGGGATAGGGCACCCAGTAGGACTCTTCGTTCTTGCGGATGATGATCCGGCAGATGTTCAGCCCCCAGACCGTGTCGCCCGGGCCGCCGGCGAATCGCAACTGGCTGAGGGGTATCGCAATTTCGACGTACCAGCCCTTGTCATCGATCGTGGTGCGATTCTCCCAGACCGCGTTCCAGTCGTAATTGATCGTCCGCCCCTCCTCCACCGAGTGCGCATCCTTGAGCGCGCCCAGAGGATTGGTCGAGAAATAAAACGCGTTGCGATGGTCGTGAAACGTGTCGAGCACAATCTTCAGCTGGTCGCCCTTGCGCAGCCCTGAATCGCGCTTCAGTTCGCTCGCGATGATGCCGTCGGGGTCCGAGTCGTATGCCCATACGCCGAAGTAGAGGGTCTTGTCGTCATACAGAATCCTGAACTCCGTCCGCTCGGTGCTTTCCCAGCCGAACTGCGGCTCCCGTTGCACGAACCGCCCCTGCACCGGCGCCAACGCCCACTCGGCATCATCAAGCCGGCCGTCGACCTTCGGCGCTCTGCCGTCGGGCAGTCGCGCGGCGATCGCCTTGAAGGTATGTGGATCAATTGTGGTGATGTCGGTGACGACCGGCCCCTGCGCAGCGGCGGAAGACGCGAAGCGCAACAGGCCGAACACCCAGCATCCCACCACAACGACCCAACGACGACTCATGCGGCTGCATTCTGACCGATCGGCCCCCACAGTGCCAGCGGGTCGCACCCGCACAGGCCGCACAGTATGATGCCGCCGTGCCGACCCGCCGAACCGTCCTGAAGCTCGCCACCGCCCCTTTTCTGCTTGGTGCCCCGGCGTTCCACGCGCAACCGCGGCACGTGGTCGTCGTCGGCGCCGGCGCATTCGGCAGCTGGACGGCGCTCTGGCTGGCCCGCCGGGGGGCGCGGGTCACCATCGTCGACGCCTGGGGGCCCGGCAACATGCGGTCCAGTTCCGGCGGCGAGACGCGGGTCATACGCGGGTCCTACGGCGATCGCGCCATCTACACACGGATGGCGGCGCGTGCGCTGCGCCTCTGGCGGGAGTACGAGCAGGAATCGGCGCGGCGATTCTTCGTCAGAACCGGCGCTCTCTGGATGTTCGGGACGGACGACACCTTCGCCACGACGTCGGCACGGCTGATGGCGGCTGAGGGCTTGCCGGCCGAACGCCCCACACTGGAGGAGGCGCGACAGCGATGGCCCCAGATCGACTTCACCGGCGTGACCTCGCTCATGTTCGAGCAGGAGGCGGGCTACCTCCTCGCGCGCCAGTCGTGTGCCCACGTCGTGGACCGCGCGAAGGCGCTTGGCGCAGACTACCGTGTGGCGTCGGCGCGGCCGGCGGAACCCGGGGGAACGATGACGAGACTCGCGCTCGAAGGCGGGGGATCGATCGAAGCCGACGCATTTGTCTTCGCCTGCGGACCGTGGCTGGGACGGCTCTTCCCAGGGGTTGTCGGCGCACGCGTGCGCGCCACGCGGCAGGAAACGTTCTACTTCGGGGCACCGCAGGGAGACACACGATTCGGCGAGGATCAATTGCCTGTGTGGGTGGACTACGGCGAACGCCTCGTCTACGGCGTGCCGGGAAACGCGCACCGCGGATTCAAGATCGCCGACGACACCCCGGGCCCGCCGTTCGATCCGACAGACGGCGACCGCGCCACAACCCCGGCCCAGATTGACGCCGCCCGCGCGTTCCTCCGTCGCAGGTTCCCGGCCCTGGCCGACGCGCCCATGCTCGGCGGCGAGGTCTGCCAATACGAGAACTCCCCGGACTCACACTTCATCGTCGACCGGCATCCCGCCGCAGAGAATGTATGGCTGGTCGGGGGCGGATCAGGACACGGATTCAAGATGGGGCCCGCGCTTGGTGAGATGGTCGCCACCCTGGTGCTGACTGACGGCACGCCCGATCCGCAACTGCGCCTGGCACGATTCGACCGGAAGTGAAGGACATGTTGATGATGCGACGTCTGACCGGATCCATGGTCCTGCTGCTTGCGCTGTGCGCGGCTGCCGTGCCGCTGGCCATGCCCGCCGGCCAACCACACGCCGAACTGGCGCGCCTCGCCGAAGAATTCCGCGCGCGAAGCGGACCTGGGTTCTGGGGCGACACCACGGGGCCACTGGTCCGCGAACAGCTGCGCGAATTGTCCGCCTCGGCCGCGACCGACGACGCCCGCTGGGCGGCCGGCTTCCTCGAGCGTGTGAACACCATTACGCCGGAGACACTCACCCACGAAGATTGGGTCACCTGGTCACTGCT
>Ga0222714_10002863_pt1 | contig 17948 bp, 22 predicted proteins | sample C33_3DmetaG_FD_165048 | JGI IMG/M metagenome (GOLD analysis project Ga0222714, IMG submission 165048) | Estuarine water microbial communities from San Francisco Bay, California, United States - C33_3D | ecosystem: Environmental > Aquatic > Marine > Unclassified | place: USA: California...
GATGTAAATTCTGATAATGCTTGATATAAATGTAAATGATTATTTTTTTTACCTATATTTTCAAATCTTCTTTCACCAGTATATACAAATGTTATTTCCATTCTTTGTTTCTCCACCATTCTAACGAGGGTTCCATTTTACCAGCCTCGTGTTCACTTTTACAATATGACATTAAATAATCATAACATACCTGTTTGTCTGTAGGGTAACCTTTATTATATGTGTTTCTCATTAAATATATTTGACATAAGTGTTTGTAAGCTTCACTTTTTTGTGGTATTATAAATCTAAAACATTTATTACCACTTCGTATACCATTAGCACCTTTTATAGCAATTAAACCATTAATTGTTTCATCAAAATCTTTTAGACCATCTCTTTTTGAGATGATTAAAAAGTCTTCAGTTCTTATTGGTACTTCTAATTCACCTTTTTTAGTTAATAATATTTTTTCGTGTTCTTCACCTATGGCACCCTCTAACCAATTTGAACCAAAAAATCCTATCTCATATTCATTATTCATAATAGCTTTTAATTCTTTTAAAATAACTTGTATTGATTTTTTTGTAAACCAATTATCAGTTCTCATTCTAATAACATATGGGTTTTTAGTAAGTTTAACAGCGTTCATAAACTGCCATACTTGTACACCACCACCTTGGCCTCGTCTTAACTTATCTTTAATCCAGTATTCATCTTTACCGCCTCTATCAAATGGACAAGGTGTAAAGTTTCTTTCACCTTTCGGTGATGTAAAATCGTGTATTTGATATTTTGATACTTTAGATATTTCATCAAAAAGCATTTGATGATTTTGTTTTGACACCTCTGGTGTACTTCTAATATCACCTGTGTAAACAATATCTATCATAAAAAATCTTTTAAGTTGTCTGTATCTCTTTTAAGATTAATTGCTATAGCTCGTGGATGTGGATTAGCTTCATTGTAATCATTTATCAATATTCTTTTTACATTTTGTAAGCCACTTACAAGTTCATAGTCTTTAAATCCTAAACTATCTAGTATCTCTCTTGTTCTAATATCATATTTTTTAGGTCTGGCAGTAGTAAATATTATTTGAGAACCATTGTTTTGGTACTTTAACATTACTTTAACGTTTTCTTCCAAGGCCTCTGGTTGTTCATCATAAGTTCCTTTTGCCTGTGCCTTAACAAGTGTGCCATCTATATCACAAAATATAACTGGTCTATCATTATACTCAAACCAATCTTCGGCTGTTCCCACGTCAATGTAATTTGTTATTTGTTTTTCTGTAAAGATATGATTGTTATGTAAACAATCTTGTATAATATGAGATACAAATATTTCTTTTACATTTTTACCTTTAAGTTTTTCAAACGTTTGTTTATATAAACCTACTTTATCAAACTTATACCCACCAACACAAAACTTATCTGATACAACTTTTTTTTCTATTATATTGTTGATAATACCTTGATCGTTTGATATAATAAAAGATTTACTAGATAATCTTTTCAATACTTCGTGTTCAGTAATACTTGATACACAAACATAATTACCTTCGGTTGGTATATGGTCGAAAAAACTATCACAATCTTTAATAAAAAATTCTTTATCGTCTGATATATTGGCCTGTTTTAGTATCTCATAAACAGTATGAGCAGGACCTGTTGTTCTTTCTTCTAATACAACTATGTTGACAAGCTTATCATAAGTATCTTTAATGTATTTTGATATATTATATTTGTTTTCGTGTTCTCTTAATATTCCAATTGTAACATTGTATTTGCCAACATAGTATTGTATTGCCCTCTCAAACATCATTTGGCCTTTGTAATCAGTTAAGGTATACTTTGGCCTCATATTAGGAAATCTTGTAGATAATCCAGCGGCTGGTAATATTATTTCCATAGTCTATTCATTTCCTTTATTAAAAATTGTTCCTCTAAACTACCACTTGTAGCATATCTATATACTCTTAATAACATAAGAATTAATAGATAGTTATTATTAGCCAGTTCAAACTTCTCTAATAATTTATCCTGTATGTTTTCTACTTTAGCATCCAAATACAACTTGGTGTTTCTTAAAAACCATTTACATTCTAAATCTTGTCTTAACTTAGCTATATCAAATATATATGAGTCATATTCACTTGTCATTCCATCAATCAAATAAAATTGGCCATCTTCACCATAGATTATATTCTCTAATGTTAAATCACCAAAGTATTTTGATCTTGGAAGTCTTTTGGGTAGTTTCTCTAATAGTTGTTCTTTAGTAAATACAATATCACTTGATAATTTTATATACTTTAATCTATCAACATAGGTTTCTGTATAATCAGTCATCTGTGAATTTTGACTAAAGAATGATAGTATATGAATTAAAAAATCTGTAAGTCTTTTGGTATCTCTAACGGACAAATACGACTTCATATCTAAGCCGTGTATGTATTCCATATCTAATACATTATTATCAAAAGAGTATATTCTAGGAACATTAAAGTCTTTTGTTAATTCGTTTAACTTAATATAATTTCTGTCAGTATTGTCCATCTTTCTTATGAATAAACCATTATCATTTTTCATAAGATAAATTTTACTGCCTGAGAAACCTTTAAGTTCTTTTATTGTGTATTCATTTCGGGCCATAAACGTGTTCACTAGATACTTTTAATAGCCGTTTATAGTTTATAGATTCTAAATAATCAGATACATCTTCATTGGTCAGGCCTTGTTTGACTAAGATTTTATCTTTTATTTCAACGTGTATAAATGGTTTATACATTTCTATTAATTTTGTACCACCTTTTAAAACTTCAATTTCATATCCTTCAGCATCTATTTTTATATAATCAATATCAGGTAAGTAAAATGTGTCTAATTTTTTTATACTTATTTCTTTATTACCATTTTCACTAACATAGGTATTACCTGTAGCCTCAGGATTATAGTTGACTTTTTTAATTGCCATTTCATTACCTAAACCACTTGTGAAACAAGTATAATTTTTTGCTTTTATATTTTTAAATAAACATTCTCTAACTTCATCTATTGGTTCGAAAGCATAAACGTGTTTAAATTCATTACACATATCTTTTAACCAAAAACCTACGTGAGCTCCAACATCAATGGCATTTCTCAAAGTGCCTTTATTTGATTTAACAAATTCTAAAATTGTATCTCTTTGATGTTTTTGGTAAGTACCATTTAACAACCATCTCTCAAAATCTGTATCTGTATCTGGTAAATACCAATCTTGTAATATTTTCATTTTCTAATCTCCTTAGGTGCTTTCATATTATCTTTTTCTAATACAACTACGTTATCATAAAAAGTAATACTATTAGTTAAACTGGTAAATCTTACCTCTAAATCTTTCCAATTGTGACTTAACGCTTGTTTGCCTGGCATTGACTTTCTGACATTTAATTCATCTATTTTATTTTTCATATAGTCCATAAAATTACCAGGTTTTTTATCTTGTCTATAATTTAATTCTATATCTTCTATTAAATAAACTCCTGGTGCTTTTAAGTGATAATACATTTCTTCAAAAGTATTGATTTGTTGTTCAGCTCTATGGCCACCATCATCTATAACTATATTAATTTGTGGTATTTGTGCCTTAATATTTCTTAAAAACATTTTATCAGCTTGATCTCCTATGAATATTTTAGTTCTATCTGACTCGTATTGTTTACATTCTGGATCAATGTCTATACCATATATTTTTGCTTTAGGAAAATACTTTTCCCAAACTTGTAAAGAACCACCCTTAAAAACACCTATCTCTAAAATATTAATAGGTTTATCTCTATAAGGGGCAAAGTGTTTATCGTATATTTCTGGATAATTTGACCACTTTAATATAGAATAACCGTTATGTTCATCAAATATTTCTCTAAAAGTTTTCATTATACTTTTAACCACCTATCATTATCTAATGTCCATTGTACGACTTGTTTTATTCTTTCTTCAATAGATACTTTTGGTACCCAACCTAACTCTTTCATTAAACCACCATCTAAAGCATATCTCAAATCGTGGCCAGGTCGGCTACTATGAAAATCTACCATTTCATATTTTAGTTCTTTATTTTGGGCTTGAGCAATTCTTTGTGCTAATTCTAAATTATTCCACTCAACAGGTCCAACTAAATTAAACTTAGGACATTTAGCACCACCATAATCTTTTGATAGTTTATCAATCTTATCTTGGTTTTGTAATAAGAATAAACAACCATCTGCCACATCTTTAGCGTGTATATAATGTCTGCTACCTGGAATAGTTTTAGTTTCGTCACTATGTATTGTTACGGACTCACCATCTCTTGCTTTTCTAATAGTCATTGGTATAAATTTCTCAGGATGCTGTCTTTCACCAAATACATTCATTGTATGGGTGATATAGATTGGCATATTATAACTATTTTCAAAAGCAACAGCCAATTCTTCTCCACCTGCCTTTGTAGCAGAATATGGATTTGTAGAATTGTATCTATCTCTTTCTTTGTAATTAACACCCTTAGGTGCTGGACCAAATACCTCATCAGTAGAGAAGTAGATAAATCTTTCTAAATTCTTTTGTTTACGGCCAAAGTTCAATATGTTACAAGTGGCTACTACATTGTCCATCACAAAACACATAGGGTCTTCTATTGATCTATCTACGTGTGACGAAGCGGCCATATGAATAATATAATCAAATTGTCCTAGATCAGCCGTCAACATTTCATTAACTTCAGCTCTCAAATCGTGGTAAACTATTCTAACTCTTTTTTGAGTTTCTTTATCAAACTCATTCATCATATCTGATATTCTGTTTAAATTGCCAGAATAATCTAATCTATCTAACGATACGATTTCCCAATCTGTGTTTTGTAATAAATGTCTAATTGTGTGGTGGGCAATAAATCCAGCACCGCCTGTTAATAATACTCTTTTCATACTAATTTCTCCGTTTCAATCCACCTTTGACCAATTATTTCAGGCGAATGGTTATTGTAAACATAATCTTGTCCTCGTTTAATCTTTTCAATTACTTGGTCTTTATTATTTAGCGCCCATTTTAAACCATCTGTTATATTACCTAAATGAATATAATCTTTTAAAACTCTATAACTTTCAACACCATCATTAGCAATTACAAATTTACCTTGTTGTATACCATCTATAACTCTATTTGGACTTTTGACTTGTACTAATGGCATATCTTGTGGTAATGGTATTAAAACAATATCACAATCTTTTACAATCTGGCCTTGTTTATCAAAGTCCCAATGATACATATTCATAATTTTCTTTTCTAATAAATGTGCTAATCTTTTAGAAGCTCTATCTGGTTTATTTGTTATAGCGTGTATTGAAAAATTATTAGTTACTTTTCTTATATCATTTACTACACTATCCCAATTAAATAATGAAAAACTTTTACGACCTCCAAACCAGGCAAACTTTATATGTTCTTTAGGTTCAAACTTTGGTTCTTCTTGTTCTCTTTCTGTAGGGTCAGGTATTATATGAGCAGTCTTACCTGTGTATTCTTTTATCTTTGTTTGTAATAGTTCACACGTTGTTGTAACCAGATTGGCATTTCTACAAGCATAATTATATAATTGTGGGTCTTTATTCCACTTATCATCACAAATATCAAATATAAATTTTATTTCATTTTTTACCAAAAAATCAATATCCTCTTTATGAATATTTTTTGCCAATATAATTAATTCACCAGGTTTAGCGTCTGATACTTTAGTTATAAAACCATCTTCTTCTCTCATACCTTTTAAAGGCACAGTTGCCCTAAATCTGACAGAAGCTCTACGAGTTACACCTTTTGGTACATAAAATTTTATCATAGTTTAAAGATATTTGGTTTTTGATCGCCTTGTAATATTTCTATTGTTCTTTTAGTTACAATACTTTGCATTTCTTCACTTGTAAATTGACAACAACTTAAATAAAAAATATGTTCTCTAATTTTTCTTAAATCAGGATAATATGGATTTTCTATATTTTCTAATTTAGTTTCTGATAAACATTCACCAGCATTTGGCCCTAATACAATAGCAGGCATTCCTACTAATACTGATTCAATTGAAGCTATACTATTAAATGTAACTATACAATGATATTCACCAGTTCTTAATTGATCTTGTACTGTAAAACCTAATCTTTCTGATCTTCCTGCTTTGTGTCTTATTTCTATTTCTTTATCAGTTAGTGTTTTAATCTTTTCAACAAGTTTATTTGTATAATCTTCAGCGTCACCACCAAAATGATTAAATACTTTTTGACTAGGTGGCACAATTAATATTTTAGGTCCTCTTTGTACTTTTTCTACCTGTAAATCTTCCCATTCACAATTCATAATTTGTTTAAATTTATTTTGTACAATATCTTTAAAGTTTTTATTTCCTAATCCATCTAGTAATAATCTTCTTGTTTCTTCATATGACCTATGGTTTAATGTTTGTAAATTATTATAAGCAATTCTATGCCATTTCTTTCTTACACCGTTACCAAAATAACCTGTGTCAATGTACATAAAAGGTATTTCTTTTTCAATACACTTATGTATATGAGGTGATTTACCCAATCCTCTAAACACGCAAGGTCTATTATCATTTTCTAAATCTAAATTATCATCATTCATATAAACACCATTTGTACCCAATGCCATATTTACTATGTAAGGGTCGTGTCTATTTTTACCATTTTTAAATCTTTCTTCAGCTTTATCACTACCCCAATCTACACAACGCCATACAGTTTTGTTATTTGTTCTTTGCATATATTTTGTACTTGTAGGATATTTTGAATGTGGATTATCAATCATTATTATTCTCCAAGAATTTTCTAAAATAGATACCGTTTTCAATATCTTTTAATGTCCAATGACTTTCACCCAACCCCCATAAAAACTTTTCTCTATTTAAATTTAAATTAGGGTTTTCTATTTGACTTAAATGGCCAGCATTCATAGGATAAAGGTAACTAGATTGATGAAAAACAAATAAAGGTTTACCCTCTATTATAGCAGGCGCTCCAGATGAAGAAGTATATACTACAACAGCATAACTTTTTTTAATTTCTTTTAATAAGTTAGGGTAATTGTTGTTTGGACTATGTATTTGTAAATCTTTTTGTGTGTTTTTAAAAGCATATAATCTTTTCACGTCATCCTCATAAGTAGGATAACCTTGACCACTATGTAATCTAATCACAATAGGCCTCTTTGTATATTGTCTTAATATGCTATATGTATCTATAGCCCATTCAGCAGCGTTTTTACCAAAAGCAGAATAACCACCACTACCTCTATTACAACAAATATAAATTTGATCGCCTGACTTTTCATAGTCATTTAATTCAATATTAAGATTTTTTTTCATAACATTCCATCTATCTGGTTTTGGATTGTCATTAAAATATTTTGCTTTATCTGGATATACATTACCATAAGCAATTCTTACATAAGAAGTTATAGGATTATGTTTATCTTTTTCAAAGGAAACAAGTACATTACTATCAAAATAAAATATCTTACCTGTAGGTTCGTATGTTTGTATGATCTTTTTTCTTAAATCTAAACCTGGTCTGGACCTAGGAACATCTCTTTGATAATTAAAACAGAAAGCGTGTGTACCATTAGACATCTCGTAACCATCTATGAGATTTGATCTCCACCTATTGTCACCCACTCTATTGACACCTCTATGAAAGGCCAACATTAAATCATTTTTATAACCTGTTTTAGTGGTTGTCTTACTATAGACATCTATCGTATTCATTACATATCAATTTCTGTACTGTCTTTATACATTTCAAACCATTCTTCAGCATAATGACTATCTTTGTATTGTTTAAAATAAGGACCACCTTCCGTAAAATGTACCAATTTAGCGTGTGTGTTATATTGATATTCACCAACTAAATGATTCCATTCTACATCTATGTTGCCTATTAAGTCTTCACTTTCTAACCATTTGAATTGGTGTAGTTCTAAACCTGTAGCACTATTTACATAATCAGGAGTTAATGCTGTACATTTAGCACAATTGAAAATCATCATACTTGACCAGTTCTTTTTAGGATAAACTGTTTGTGGTTGATTTAAAAATTTAATTGTACTATTAGGTGTATAATCGTGTTGTACACATTGAACGGCATACTTAGTAGTTCTTTGTCGCCATAATAAAGATATATCAGCACGAGCTAACATATCACAATCCATAAAGATTGCGTGACCAGAATAATTACATAGGTAAGGTACTAAAAATCTACTAAAGGCAAAGTCTGTAGATTGAATTGGCAATCTCTCTCTAACAAATATGTCTTTAATATTATCTAATCTAATAGGAGTAATTGATATAGGTTGTGTAGAGTGTTTTAGTAAACTATGTGATAATGTACTAAAGGCCACCTTTTCTTTGTCATCATAACCTATAAAAATTCTAATCATATTATATTCCTTCTACTAAAAATGATTCTGTTATGTGTGCTGTATTTGTTTCAGTTGTGATTTCTTTATTGACGTGGTGACCTTGACTTTCTCTTTCAATGTCATTGTGGTCAAATTCTGCCCAATATAACTCAAATGCCACACCATCTTCCAAACCTATAAACTCGTGGAACAAACCAGGCTTAACTCTTGTAAAGTCACCTGCGTTTAATATTGTTTCATCAATAAGGCCTTCTTGTTTGCCTTCTTGCCATACTCTAACCATCATCTTACCTGATTCTACAAAAAAACCATTCCACTTATATTTGTGTCTATGTTTTGAACAAGCAACATTCTTTTTATATTCTATTCTATGAAATTCTAATACGCCATTAGCGTGTATTAATTCTGTTTTTCCCCAAATTTTTCCTGCCTTCATTTTAACATCACTCCTGTATCTTTTCTTTTTTTACCTTTTAGATGGTCAGCATACTCACTCATTGGAGTATCTGGCCAAGGATTACCTACTTTATTGACAACTGGTGCCAAATTAAATTGTGGTTCACCTACTAACCATTTTTTTCTAACACAATCCCAAACATAACTATCGTGCCATTCTCTTTCTTGGAACAATAAGTCTTTGGTATAATGTTCTCTTAGATTATATATAAACCTTTTTGTTGCTGGCTTTGTTAGATTATAACCTACAAAACCACACTCACTATAATAACTAGGTCTATCTATAAAAGATATACAATAATCTTGTGGTAGAAATTTATTAATAACTTCTTGTTCGGTAATTCTTTTTTTAAATACCGTATCAGCGTCAACCCAAAACACATAATCATAATCACAATCAAGCATTAAATGTGTTTTAGCAAATACTTTATAAGAAAATCTAATGGCGTCCAATTTATAATTAGCGCCTTCAACAATTTTACTAGGATCATTATGGTCAACACTACCTACATTTCTGGATAAATTTCTATGAATAAATGAGTTTAATTCTGGATTTGTTTCAAATATATCTCTATATTTAATATTATCTCTCATAGGGTCTATCTCTGGAATCCAACCCTCGTGGTAGATATAACAATCAAATGGCCAATTATAGGTGCTCATAAATCTATGAGCATAATATCTGTATAACTTTTCGTTAAATGTTGTTACTAATGCAATCTTCATATCCTGCCTTCATTATATAATAACTATCTATAATATCAGTTATAGGGTTATTTAATTTTTGTACATCAAAAACTTTCATTAAGTCTTCGCCACTTTCTCTTTTAAAGAAATCGTACATCATTTCTTTATCAGCATTACCTTTGCCTGTGGCAAACTTTTTTATAACACTAGGTACAATTGTCTTACAGTTATATTTTTTCTGTAATCTGTATTTAAGAATACCACCGTTTTCAGCAATTTGAAATATTGCTTGGCCTTTTGAACCATATGAATATCCCTCAATGAATATGATTTTGTCTTTTTGTTTTTTATGGAGTGTTTCGAGTATATGTAATACCCAATCAGATAAGTTTTTAAATCGTTCAATAGGTCCATTATATTCCTTATGTTCATAACCAATAACATTTTCTAACATTTTGCCAATATACTTTTTCTTACTTGTCAAATAATAAAAGTAACAATCGCTAAATTTTTTACTACCATTTGATACACAAACGGCAGGACTATTTAAACTATAATCAATCCCAACTATCGTCTTCAGCTTGTTCGTATTTTGTTTCGTTTTCATCATAATCCTCAAAGTCAACTTCGTAACCACAAAATGGGCAAGTCAATGGTTCTAAGTCTTGCATTTCTATATCCCATTCTATAGTATATTTAGTTTCACATTGAGGACAGAGCTTTTTTGATTTTTCTAGTGCCATTATAGTTTAAAAGATTTAAATTGATCCTTCTTTACGTCTTGTTTAATTCCACCGATAACATAACTTTCGATTTCTGTTTCTTGTGGAGCATTCTGTGTTGATCTACTATTTAACCAATGATCTACCCAAGGTAATGGATTTGTTCTTTGGTCATAAGCAGGAGTTAATTGTATAGCTTTCATTCTTCTATTTGCCATATATTCGACAAATTGATGAAGTAATTTTTCAGATAGTCCTATCATAGAACCTTTAGAGAACAGGTATGTTGCCCACCTTTTCTCCTCTTGTACTGCCTCATCATACATTTTATAAACTTCTTTTTCACAATCTTTCATTACCTTTAACATCTCTTTGTCGTTTTCATAATCTCTCCAGTTATTAATAATTCTTTGTGACATAGCCAAATGCTGGCTTTCATCTCTAGCGATAAATGATATAATCTTTGCTGAACCCTCTAGTTTCTTTAATTCACCAAAAGCAAATGAACAAGCAAACGATACATAAAATCTTAAACCCTCTAATATGTTTACTGAGACCATAGCTAGATATAATTTTTTTTTAAGTTCATACATATCGACTTTGTCTGGTGTTAGTGTCCATTGGTAACCCATTTTAATTAAATCATCATAAGTTTTTGTAACACTAGCCGCTCTCTTTTCAATCTTCTCATCTTGTATAATTGTGTCAAACACATCACTTGGATTAGGATATAAGTTTTTAATTATATATGTATAACTTCTACTATGGATTGTTTCTATGAAATCCCAAGTTACAATACAACCTTCAAGTTCTGGTAAACTACAGAATGGTAAAAATGCCAAACACGGACCTCTACCTTGTACACTATCTAACATAGTCTGATACTTTAAATTAGATGTAAAGATAAACTTTTGTTCATCTCTTAATTCTAAGTAATCATTTCTATCTTTTTGTAAAGATACTTCTTCAGGTCTCCAAAAATAACCAAGTTGTTGTTGATTTAGTTTATCAAAGATTGGGTACTTCATATTGTCATATCTTTGTACCGATAAATCTGGACCAAAAAACATCATCTGTTTTGTAGCATCCAAATTCTTATCTTTGTTAAACACACTTTTAGCCATTAATTATTTCTCCTGGTTTTATTAAATTCATATTTTCGTATGAGGCACTAAACATATTTTCTTTTTTAGTTCTTATAGGTTTTAATCCTGTTTCTCTATTTAAAAATTTATAATCTAATTTAACAACATCAAAATCTTGTTTTAATTTATCAGCAATCTTATATGGGTCAAACTCAGCACAACTATAAACATCTAATTGCATCATAGCTGGTACAGGCTCGTCCCAAACGTGCATCGCTATATGACTTGTTTCTATAACAGATATTGCTGTGATACCTCTATTACCAGGCTTATCACAATAAGCAACATATGGTCCTAACATAATTTTCATATTAATAAAACTTATAAATTCTTTCATCCACTCAGTTAATACTTCCACATCTTTTGGTGGATTGTTAACTTCAGCACGAATTATCAAATGCTTATGTATTAATAAACTATTTTTCATCCTTTACTCCGTAAAAAAACTCCGTTTCGTCTCCAAATGTTGCCTTCTCTTTATCTTCTACGGAATATTCTATAGATGATACTTTAAAGTCTGGAAACTTTAATTGTTTTGGTGTATATGATTTATCCAAAATTAAAGTTCTATTATTAGGTTGAGCAGCAAAATACCCGTTGTTTAATTTTAAAATATTAAACGACTTGTGTTGTGTTGGCACCTCACTAAAAGTAGTATTTAATCTATTACTGTCAGGATTACAACTATCAATCGTAAACAAATATATTCCTTCATACCATTTTCTATTTGGACTAAAATACTTTGCTCTTTGGCCTTTTAATAGTCTTTTTTCAATAACAGCAATATCATAACTAAAACAGTCCCACAATTCCAATTCTTCTAATTGTAGGTCGCCCTCATAATCTTTTTTCCATACAAAAGCTGATAATGGCAATTTGTCATAAACAGCTCCGTATTCAGGTAGATACGTTTCAAAATATAATGCTCTACCTTGAATTGACTTTACAGTACACCACACACCTTCAACCAATTCACCGTGACCTTTTTCGTGGTCGTAAAGAAACTCTTTTTTTACATAAACCTCTATGTGTGGTAAATTAGCACATAAGAACATTTAAATTGTACAAGACTCACAAGCCTCGTCCTCTATTTCTTCTTTAGGTTTATCTTCAGGCACATTGTCGTGGAAACCTACTGGATGTGCTGGTTCATCATCATCTCTCTTGCTATCATATGTGTTTTGATAGTAAGAAGTTTTCCAACCTAATTTATATGTTGTCAATAAGTCCTGTGCCATTACTGAAATAGGGACTTGTCCATCATCAAAGTGTTCAGGATTGTACGACCAGTTGCCAGATATGGCTTGGTCAAAATACTTTTGCATCACACTAACGATATTTATATATCCTTCATTCCCTTTCATATCCCATAATAGAGTGTAATTATTTTTTAATCTTTTGTAATCAGGCACAACTTGTTTTAAAGGACCTTTTTTAGATTTCTTAATACTTAAATAATCTCTAGGTGGTTCAACACCATTTGTAGCGTTAGAAACCACACTAGAGGATTCAGATGGCATTTGAGCCGAGAGTGTGCTATGTCTGAGGCCTGACTCTTTTATTTCTTTCCGTAACCACTCCCAATCGTAAGTAAATTTTCGATTTACAATCTCATCTACTTCTTTTTTGTAAGTGTCTATCGGTAAGATACCATCGGAATATTTTGTTCTATCAAAGTATTCACATTTGCCTTTTTCTTTAGCAACTTGATTACTAGACTTTAATAGATAAAACTGAAATGCTTCTGTTAACTTATCAACTTGTCGCCAAGCTAATTTTTGGTCATACTTATAACCTTTTTTAGCAAGATAATGAGCCAGGCCAATATAACCTATGCCTAAACTTCTTCTTGCCTTTGTAGATATTTCAGCAGCCTTAACTGGATATTGTTGATGATCTATAATTTCATCTAAACTTCTTACTGCCAAATCACATAAAGATTCTAATTCATCTCTTTTGTTAATAGTACCTACATTAATGGCTGATAAAATACATAAAGCTATTTCACCATCACCATCTATATGTTCAATAGGGTCTGTAGGTAACGTAATCTCCTGACATAAGTTTGACATATAAACTCTATCTTTAAAACTAGAGTGTGTATTACAATGATCTATATTCATAATATAGATACGGCCTGTTTCAGCTCTTTCTTTTAATATGTCAAAGAATAAATCTGTTGCTGATACTTTCTTCTTTTTAACACTTGTTTTTCTTTCGGTAGTTTTATATATTTCGTCAAACTGTGGTGAACCCCAAGCTTCATATAGTTCAGGTACTTCGTGTGGTGAGAATAAAGTTATATCTTCACCATTAATAAATCTTTCATAAAAAAGTTTTGATATTTGAATTGAGTAATCTAATTTTCTAACTCTATTATCTTCCGTACCTTTATTGTTTTTAAGTACAATAATGTCTTCTATTTCTTGGTGCCAAATAGGAAAGTGTACTGTAGCAGAACCACCTCTTACACCATTTTGTGTACAACATTTTACAGTTGCTTCAAACTTTTTAAGAAAAGGAATAACACCTGTATGTTGTACTTCACCACCTCTAATACGTGAATTGATACCTCTTATTCTTCCAGCATTGATACCGATACCAGCTCTTTGAGCTACATAACGGCCTATTGCCATATCACTACTAAAGATACTAGGCAAAGTATCATTTACATCTACTAAAACACAACTAGCATATTGTTTGATAGGTGTTCTCACACCTGCCATAACTGGTGTAGGTATATTAATTTTAAAAGTAGATATAGCGTCATAGTATTTTTTGACGTATGTCATTCTTTTTTCTTTAGGATATTTTGCAAACACAGTAGCAGCTATCATCATATACATAAACTGAGGTGTTTCAAATATACTACCGTTTGATCTATCTTGTACTAGATACTTGTCAATGACTTGTCTTAAACCAGCATATGTAAAAGTATAATCTCTTTCGTGGTTTAACCAATTTTCCATTCTATCAAAATCTTTTTCTTCGTAACTATCTAAGATTTCTTTATCATAGATACCTTTTTCAACGGCCTTTTTTACGTGTGAATAAAAGTGAGGGTGATCCCACAATTTACCAATAACTTGTTTTCTTAAACTGTATAGAAGTAATCTAGCAGCTACGTATTGATAGTTTGGATTTTCTAATGAAATTAAGTCTGAAGCCGACTTGATTAAAATTTGTTGAATTTCTTCCGTGGTCATTCCATCATAAAATTGGAGGCCACTACTCATCTCTATTTGAGATGCTGAAACGCCTGTTATATCTTCACAAGCATATTCCACCATTTCGTGTATCTTTTCAATATTTAAAGGTTCTTTTCCTCTTACACCTCTTTTAATAACATTTATCACTTGTTCATTCACCATTAATCCCCCTTTAAACTTTTTTCCAATAATTTAATTTTGTCATAGCAGATAATTTTCTGTGTGTGTTAATACTTATAATTTCTTTTAATTGTTTTTTAGAAACACCTGATTTAATTATATCGTTTACATCTTTTAGTTGTATGTCATCTGGCCAAATTACCACATTATAATCTTTTTCAATCACGTTATACATTCTATTTACGATCTCTTTATTTCTAGGTTCGTTGTCAAATATATAGGTAATTTGTTCGTTAGGAATTTTATTTTTTAAAAATAAATCCGCTCCGCCAGCAGCCAAACAATTATCAATAAATAAACTATCAATCGGGCCTTCCGTGATGTAAACTTGTTCTTGGAAATTAATTCTTTCAAGTCCATATACCTTTTGTTTCCCTTCATCTAACTTTATTGTTAGATATTTTGGTTGTTCATTACCAAAAGCACGTCCTTGAAAAGCAAATAACTTTCCAGTTGTGTCAAAAAACGGTATAATTAATCGTGGATGATCCTTAGTTACCTTGTACGTGTTAGGTTTTACTTTATTTACTAAAGTCATAAACTTATCACACAAATACAATATATCAAAATACTTTTTAGGTATCTTTCTATTATCACAATATAATCTAGCAGGATGATTTTCAGGCAAGTCTTCTATAGTTTTTAAATCATCAAGTATTGTTTGATCTTTAAACTTTACAGGTTCAAATTCAAACGTAGGCTTCGGTGTCGCAGGAGCCGATTTCTTATATCTTTCTAAAAGGTATTCTTCATACATTTTAGGGTCAATATGCTTAATAAAATTAGCAAGATTTTGGCCTTCACCACAATTATGACACTTAAAAAACATATCATTTTTAACTCTATAAAGATATGCTCTGGCCTTTGTCTTAGATTTTTTAGAATCACCACAATGGGGACATCTAAAATTAAATAGGTAGTCAGTTTTCTTTTTAAACTGTTGTAACCTACCTGATAAATTTGTAATAAACTTTAGATCAATATAACTAGACATAACACAGATACTAATATACTATATATCTGTCAAAAAGTCAAGTCTAGGATGCCATCATATTCATAATTGTAATAAAGTTTTTAGATAAAACCCAACCAATAACTATAGCACCACCCATTATAATCCATCTGTATTTTTCTAATACACCAACTCTACCACTTATATCATTTCTTAGTGACTTAATTTCAACCAAAAGTCGTTTTTCAACCTGATTCATTTCTCTTTGTAGGTCTCTATAAACGTGGTCTATTTCATCAGCTCTATCTTTTAATTTAGTAAAGATAACTTCATCTATTCTTTCTTGTTGTTGGAGTTTTTCTTCGTGTACGGCCAACATTGATTTAATAGAAGTAGAAACATCTGTTAACTTATCAATAGCAGTATCTAAACGACTATTAATGCTGTTAGCAGACTCAATATCTTTTCTTAAAGATTCTAATTGAATCCTAATATCTGTGTGACCATTTTCTGCCATAGTTCACTATATTTATTATAAACTACCTTTTTAAGGCGATGATGTAGGTCTATTTTTCCCTTTGGGTATACGCCGAAACGATACGTCTTTGTATATGTTGACCTACTAAATTATTTAGTTTTAAGCAATTTTCATCAATCTTAATCTTTTTAATTTAAATAGTTTAATAAATGTTTTCCTTCTTCTTCTCTCTTTTTGTTTTCTTACTCTTGCCCAATGTAAGTTTAGTAAATATAATTTAAGCTTCTTTTCACTTCTTAATGACTTAATTAAATATTTTCTTAATTTTCTTTGTTGAAGTGTCATAACTCTCCAGTGTTTTCGTTGATTTAAAATCGTAAGGATTTAAACTTTGAAAAAACTTGTAGAGTTGTATAATAAGATAAATCATCAATGAAGACCATAATACTAAATTGATTGTTTCAAATTCCATATTATTTTTCCTTTACTGTATAAATGGCAACTTTATTAGATTTGCCTTTTACTTGTACATCATCTAATTTAACGAAGTTATATAATTTAGAAATACCACGGTAAGTATCTTCACCTACCACTAATGTAGCGTCATAGTTTTTACTAACGCCTTCCAATCTACTAGCTAGATTGACAGGATCACCGATAACTGAATAGTCAAATCTTTGGTCACTACCCATATTACCTACAATACATTTTCCTGTATTGATACCTATACCAATATTTATCTTATTGCCTTCCCCAAAACCATCACTCTCATTTAGTTCTTTTAGTTTATCCATCATCTCTAACGCACTTTTAATTGCTAACTCTTTATGATTAGGTGTGTCAATAGGCGCATTCCAAAATGCCATAATACAGTCACCCATATACTTGTCTATTGTACCACCATTCTTCATAATAATATTGGTCATAGGTGTTAGAAACTTGTTTATTACTTTTGTTAGATCAGCAGGATTACTTTGATATTTTTCTGACAAAGGAGTAAACCCTCGTATATCAGAAAACATAAAAGTTAATTCTTTTGTTTCACCACCTAGTTTTAATAGATCAGGATTTTGTTGTAACTTCTTCACCATCTTAGGTTCTAAGTAATGTTCAAATTGTTTTTTGATTTGTTGTTTAAGTTGAAACTCTAAAATAAATCTATTGAAGACAGAATGAAATCCTACAATCGCCATTGTAATAATAATCCAACTACCATCCACTAATAATAATTTATTTTGAAATACACCTACTACAGAAATATATGTAAAGAAAAAGAAACCAGGAATTAATATGCCTAACATCCAATAAGGTAAATATCTGGCCATTATTATAAAAATAATTCCTAAGATAACAGCAATAACTGTTTCTATCAAGTAACTAATATCAACTCTTTTAATTTGTTTACCATCTAAAACTGTTTGTAATGTAGAGGCAGTTAATTCATAACTATATTTTTCTCCAGTAGGTGTAGCAATTATTCCTCCTAACCCCTCAGCACTCATACCAATAATAACTGTTTTACCATTAAAAGAAAAATCTGTAGTTTCTAAATCAGCAGCTGATATAGTTTCATATTCTTTATTCCATCTTAACCATATTCTAGCGTGAGGATCAGTATTAATTGTAGCAAAGCCTGGTACTCTCAAAGCTATAATACCACCCTCTCCTGCCTTCACCTGATAGCTTG
>Ga0222714_10002864_pt1 | contig 17948 bp, 15 predicted proteins | sample C33_3DmetaG_FD_165048 | JGI IMG/M metagenome (GOLD analysis project Ga0222714, IMG submission 165048) | Estuarine water microbial communities from San Francisco Bay, California, United States - C33_3D | ecosystem: Environmental > Aquatic > Marine > Unclassified | place: USA: California...
CGAACCTCTTTAACACCTACGGTGAAATAGGTGATGTAATTCAACAAATCGTAGGCCGCGTGTATCAACTTTTCGGTACCGCTTTGCTCCAAGCCCATTTCGCTCAAAAACAATTGGCGATCTTCAAAAGACTCCAATTCAGCAATTTCAGCTTCGATCGCGGCTGAGATCATAAGCAACCCCGCTTCTTCATCTTTGATCAGCTCGCGCACCTGGTCTACGTAGGCATTTCCCGTATTGACGCTGTTGGGATCGACGTTGCACACATAGAGTACAGGTTTGTCTGTAAGCAGTTGCATGTCGTGAATCAAACGGCGCTTTTCTTTGTCCATCGACAAGGAACGGGCGTTTTTACCTTGCATCAAATGGTCGCGAAAAGCTTCGCAAACCTCCAACATGCGGGCTGCATCTTTATCGCCACCGGTACGGGCCACTTTGGCAATGCGCGAGATTTTATTCTCGAGGGTTTCCAAATCTTTGAGCTGGAGCTCTGTATCGATGATTTCTTTGTCTCGAACAGGATTGACCGAACCATCTACATGAATGATGTTATCGTCATCAAAGCAGCGCAGCACATGCAAAATGGCATGGGTAGAACGAATGTTTCCCAAAAATTGGTTGCCCAATCCATCGCCTTTGGAGGCCCCTTTCACCAAACCTGCGATGTCGACGATTTCGATGGTGGTAGGAACCAAATTCTGCGGATTCACCAAGGCCGCTAATTTATTCATGCGCACATCGGGTACCGTAATGGTTCCCACGTTGGGTTCAATCGTACAGAAAGGGAAATTGGCGCTTTGGGCTTTGGCCGAAGAAACCGCGTTAAATAGGGTGGATTTTCCTACGTTAGGAAGACCCACAATACCGCATTGCATGGACATAGGTTCAGTGATTAAAGGTTGAGTAAATCCCCAATGTCTTGGAGAATTTTACGGGTCAAATTATCTGCCGTAGTTTGGTTGGCGCTCTCGGCGTAAATGCGAATGATGGGCTCCGTATTGCTCTTGCGCAGGTGCACCCAATCGCCATCAAAATCAATCTTGACCCCGTCATCGGTATTGATGGGGTGTTTTTTGTATTTGTCTTGAAGCTTGACCAACAAGGCATCTACATCGGTTCCAGGCTGCAATTCGGCTTTGTTCTTGGACATTACATACTGGGGGTACTGGGCCCGCAGTGCTGAGGATTTCATCCCTGACTCAGCCAAATGAGACAAGAACAAGGCTATGCCTACCAATGCGTCACGACCGTAATGCAATTCGGGGTAAATGATACCCCCGTTGCCTTCCCCGCCAATCACAGCGCCTGTTTCCTTCATGGCTACAACTACGTTGACCTCACCCACTGCACTTGCGGTATACAATTGACCCGCTTTCTCGGTCAACTCGCGCAAGGCCCGTGTGCTTGACAAATTGCTCACTGTGGGACCCGGCGTATGCTTGAGCACATAATCGCTGCAGGCGACCAATGTATATTCTTCGCCGAACATTTCCCCGTCGTCTTGAACCAGGGCCAGGCGATCTACGTCGGGATCCACCACAATGCCCAAATGGCATTTTTGAGACTTTACCAGGGAGGCAATCTCACCCAAATGTTCGGCCAAGGGCTCAGGATTGTGAGCAAAATGGCCGCTGGGCTCGCAGTTCAACTCCAATACTTCTTCCACACCCAAGGCTTTCAACAAGGCGGGAACCGCAAACCCTCCAACGCTGTTGACTGCATCTACCGCTATTTTGAATTTGCGCTCGGCAATGGCCTCTTTGTTGACCAAAGGCAGCGCTAAAATCTTTTCAATGTGGGTCGGCAAATAATCCCAGCAGCGACGCTGACCCAATTGGTCAACACTCGCGAATTCAATGGCGCCCGACTCGGCGATGGCCAATACTTGCTCGCCATCAGCCCCGCTGATGAACTCCCCGCGGTGGTTCAACAATTTCAAGGCATTCCATTGCTTGGGGTTGTGACTGGCCGTCACGATGATCCCCCCGGCTGCTTGGGCATCAACCACCGCCATTTCAACGGTAGGTGTGGTAGCTAGACCCAAATCGATGACATCAATGCCCAAGCCCACCAAGGTTTGAGCAATCAATTCGTACACCATTGGGCCGCTGATGCGGGCATCGCGACCCAACACCACTTCGTTCCCCTGCCCCTTTTGCAATATCCATGTGCCAAATGCCGAAGCAAACTTGACCACATCGATGGGACTGAGGTTTTCATCTTGGGCACCGCCTATGGTTCCCCGTATTCCTGAAATGGACTTGATCAGCGTCATAAAATGGGTGGCAAAAATAGGCAATGCACAGCAGACCCTTTTGCGAATTCAAGTGAAAATACCGCATTATTTCACAGTTGAACGGCCCCTGTTACCTTTGCCCCATGCAAAAACTCATTGAGTGCGTACCGAATTTCTCAGAAGGCCGTAGACCCGAGGTCATCAAAGCCATCACCGATGCCATTGAAAGTGTGGAATCTGTTCGATTGTTGGACGTCGACCCCGGCAAGGCCACCAACCGAACCGTAGTAACCTTGGTGGGTGATCCTGAATCGGTTATCGAGGCTGCATTTAGAGGCATTGCCAAGGCTGCAGAACTCATCGACATGCGTCAACACAGCGGCGAACACGCACGCATGGGGGCTACCGATGTCTGCCCGCTTATTCCTGTGAGCGGCATCAGCATGGAAGAAACGGCGGCTTACGCCCAGCGATTGGCTCAGCGTGTTGGAGAAGAATTGGGCATTCCAACTTACCTCTACGAGGCGGCCCAACCGAATAAAAAACGCAGCAATCTGTCTGTGATTCGCAGCGGTGAGTACGAAGGATTTTTCGACAAGATCAAACTGCCCGAATGGAAACCCGATTTTGGGCCCAGCCAATTCCCTGCTGGTCCTGGGGCCACGGTTATTGGGGCCCGAGACTTCCTGATTGCTTACAACGTAAACCTGAATACTCGTTCCACTCGCATAGCCAACCGCATCGCATTTGACGTGCGCGAGGCCGGTCGTATCAAACGAGATGGCAACCCCATTAGCGGCAAGCCTGTACTGGATGAAAACGGGGAACCGGTTCGCATTCCCGGCAAATTGAAACACGTAAAAGCGGTGGGTTGGTACATCGAAGAGTACAACCTGGCTCAAATCTCCATGAACTTGACGAACTACCGTGAAACTCCCTTGCACCAGGCCTTTGACGAGACGTGCAAAAGCGCCGAGGAACGAGGCGCGCGGGTGACGGGCTCTGAATTGGTGGGGCTGGTTCCCTTGCAACCCATGTTGGAAGCCGGTCGTTACTTCTTGGAAAAGCAAGGCCTGAGCACCGGTGTGAGCGAAAGCGAATTGGTTCACACCGCCATTCGCAGCATGGGACTCGACGAATTGGCTCCATTCGACCCTCAAAAGAAGATCATCGAATACTTGCTGAAAGATAGCAAAAGTGAAAAATTGGCGCGCTTGAGCGTGGTTGACTTCGCCAATGAAACGGCCAGCGAAAGCTTGGCTCCCGGCGGGGGAAGCGTTTCAGCCTTGGCCGGTGTATTGGGCGCTGCGCTTGGCACCATGGTGGCCAATGGGTCAGCCAACAAACGCGGATGGGAAGAGCGAGTAGCGGAATTCAGCCCATGGGCCGAAAAAGGCCAAAAACTAAAAGATGAGCTGCTTTACTTGATCGATGAGGACACCCGTGCCTTTGATGGAATCATGAACGCCTATGCTCTACCCAAAGACAGCGAGGAGCAAAAAACCATTCGCAGCCAAGCCATTGAAGCGGCCAACCAATATGCCACCGAAATCCCATACCGCACCATGAAAACAGCCTATGCTTGTGTGGAGGTCCTAGCAGCTATGAAAGAAATCGGCAATCCCAATGCTGCTAGCGATGTCGCGGTGGGTGCCCTTTGCATCAAAACGGCCGTTCGCGGTGCATGGCTCAACGTGTTGATCAATGCTCCCGGATTGAAAGATCGAGCTTTTGCCAACCGCATCGTGAGTGATGCCGAGGCCCTTTTGAAAAAGAACCACGAAGCTTGCGATGCCATCATTCTGGCCATCGAAGCAGAGCTGCGCAAATAAGATGAAGCAGCTGCTGGCCTTTCTTTTGAGCTCATGCCTTTGGTTCAATGCCCAGAGCCAATTTGCGCCAGCAGCGGGGCAGCCCGGCAGCACCGCGATTCATGCCGATTCATCTTGCCTGGTAGATTGGGCTCTATTTTGCCGGGTTGAACGCGGCTTCAAACAAATCAACCTGCCCGACTCAGGCAGAGCCAGCGTTGGAGAACCTGAAAATGCCTGCGGCAAACCGGGTAACGGCCTAGTCAGTTTGGGAGATGCCGGCCGAGCCATTTTGGAATTCAGTCCTCCCATAGCCAACGGCCCTGGTTTTGACTTTGCCGTGTTTGAAAATGCTTTCAACGACAGCTTCTTGGAACTGGCCCATGTAGAGGTCAGCAGCAACGGGATCGATTGGGTGCGATTTCCAAGCCAATCGCTCACCCAAACCCAAACCCAAACACCTGCCTTTGGCTATACTCAGCCCCAGCGCATTCACAATTTGGCCGGCAAATACCGAAGCCCCTATGGGACTCCCTTCGATCTAGATGAACTGAAAGACAGCAACCGAATCGATCTTCAGTGGATCGTGTATGTGCGCATCATGGATGCGGTGGGCAGTGTAGACAGCAGCTGGGGCAGCCGCGATGCATCAGGCCGCCTGATCAACGACCCCTGGCCCTCTCCCTTTCCCAGTTCTGGCTTTGATTTGGAAGCAGTGGGCATCCTGCACAACGCTTTGTTTTGGACCGGCCCCTACCAGCCCGGCAGCCCCTTCTATTCATCGCGTGAACACCGCTTGGAAGCCTGCCCCAAAACGCCGGGTTACTTGTATGCCTCGAATGGCCAAATTGTAGCGAAGAAACCTGCTCAAGTAGAAAATTGGAGCCTTCCTGCTTTGGCACCTGGCGTGTATTTCTATCGCAGCCCCGAAACTGAAACCTTGCGTTTCTCAGTGCGTTAATCCAGCAGGTGAACCAATTCAATGGTGGGCAGGAAAGATCCGCGAACGTTGTTGGTCAACACGCAGAACATTTTGTCTTCGCTTAAACAGCGCCAGAAATAGGTTCTGAAACCTTTCCACCACCCGTTGTGGAAGACCCATTTCTTGCCGTCGATCACCCGCATGCGCCAGCCCAAGCCGTAATGGGCCTCGCTGCTCGTGGCCACTTGGGGCGTGAACATGGCGTTTTTGGCATCGGCATGCAAGATCAAATCTGTGCGAAGGGCCCGGTCGAACAACAGCATTTCATACACATTGCTGTACACTCCCTTATCACCCGTAGTGCCGTTGTGGGGCAAATCGTCGTAGACTTGGCCCGATTTATAACCTTGTACCGGGTATCGAACCAAGGGAAACGAATCGTAATTGCAAATGTGCGTGTAGCGCATTCCCGCGGGCTTAAAAATGGCTTCACGCGCATATTCCCGAAAATCCATTCCCGTTTTGCGCTCCACAATCAAAGCCAGCAAAGCATAGTTCGTATTGGAATAATCATACGATCCAGGACGCGCAAACATGCGATACGATTGGTCATTGATCAACCTCAAGACATCTTCATTGCGCATGTGCTGAGACGGGGTCACTCCTGAGGGCAAGGCCAGATTGAAATAATCAGGCAAGCCGCTGGTATGAGACAACAAATGCCGCAAGGTCAAGTTGCGCCTGCGAAAATCAGGAAGATGCCAGTGCACCGAATCGTTGATATTCAACAAACCGTCTTGCTGCATTTTCATGATGCTAACCCCTGTGAAGGTCTTGCTCACCGACGCCAATTGAAACAAATCATTGGGCTCAGCCAATTGCCGTGCACCGAAATTGCTGAATCCCCGCGCCCCTTGAATCAGGCTGTCGTTTCGAAAAAACAGATAGGTGCCGTTGAAAATCCCACTGCGGTATACGGCGTTGAAAAAACTATCGATGCGGTGTACGCAGCTCGTATCCAAGCTCGGATTCTGCCGAAAATCATGCCCCATAGAGGACTCGGCGATCGAAGACGCCAAGGGCCCGCGCGTAGAACCGCAATGCAAAGTTCCTACAATAATGCTCACCGCTATGAATCGCCAAAAACGCATGAAATCCAAAAATACAATGGCCCGTGACCGGGCACCCATTGGATTTACACACACCTTGTGGGTTTCCTAGGGTATTTGCAAAATTTTATGGGTCTGCAGGGAAATGCGCCACTGCGGGTTTTGCTTCACGTATTCCACCAACAGAGGAGCCGCCCAATCCCGCTTATCCCACTCGGGTTGCAACAACCTCACGCAAGAGCTCGACACTTCTTTCGCCCAAGTCTCGGCCCATTCAAAATCGCTCTTGTTGAAGACGATGATTTTCAATTCATGCGCCTTCTTCAACTCAGAGGCCAAGGGGAACTTGAATTTCTTGGGCGACAGGGTAATCCAATCGAATTGACCGCGAATCTCGTGGGCCGCCGAGGTTTCTATATGCACCCGCATCCCCTTGCTGTGCAAAGCTTCACACAAGGCTGTTAAATCGTACATGGCGGGTTCACCGCCGGTGATCACCGCTATGGGTGCACCTGACTGAAAAGCGTCTTCAGCCATCTGTTGCACAGAAACCCGTGCATAATCTTCGGCGTTCCAACTTTCTTTAACGTCGCACCATACGCAGCCAACATCACATCCAGCCAAACGAATGAAATAGGCGGCATGGCCTGCAAACACACCCTCTCCTTGGACGGTATAAAAGGCCTCCATCAAGGGCAGGTCAGTGCGGCTGCTGGGCATATTAGGCGTATTTGCGCTCAAAAGCTTGCAAGGTATTCATCATCAAGCCCGAAATGGTCATGGGGCCAACCCCACCGGGAACAGGCGTAATGGCCGAGGCTACTTCGGCAACCTCGCTGTACAACACATCACCGGTCAAACGCCATCCGCGCTCCCGACTGGTGTCTTCAACACGGGTGGTCCCTACGTCGATGACAACCGCACCGGGTTTGACCAAATCGGCCCCTACAAACTCAGGTTTTCCAAGGGCCACGACCAAAATATCGGCTTGGCGGGTATAGGAGGCCAAATCCCGGGTTCTTGAATGGCAGATTGTCACGGTAGCATTTCCCGTTTCCGAACTATCGCTCAGCAGCAAACTCATGGGCCTACCCACAATGTTGCTCCTTCCTAAAACGACCACATGCTTGCCTTGGGTCTCAATGCCATAATGTTTGAGCATGAGGGTGATGCCGTAGGGAGTTGCGGGCTTAACACCTGGATGACCCTTGGCTAATTTGCCCATGTTGATGTCATGGAATCCATCGACGTCCTTGTCTGGGTGGATGGCATGGGTTACAACCTCTTCGTCAATGTGGTTGGGAAGAGGCAACTGCACAATCAATCCCGTATAGGTATCGTCTTGGTTGATGCGCTCGATTTCAGCCAGCAATTCATCTTGGCTAATGCTCGCATCATAGCGCAAAATACTGGAATCAAAACCCACCGTTTGGCAGGCTTTCTCCTTAGCCCCAACGTAGGTCTGACTTGCCCCGTCGTTACCCACCAGAATGGCTACCAAATGGGGCACCATACCGGTTTTCGCTTTTCCAGCTGCCACTCGGGCTGCAATTTGTTCGTTTAGACTCAACGAAACTTCCTTTCCACTCAGTATTTGGGGCATGGAACAAAAATAGGCAATCAGAGCAATTCTATTTGGGTGACTCCATCGCCGCCAAATTGCTCGCTTTCGTGCTCAAATCGCTTGATGTACGACAAACTCTTGAACAGTTCCCGCAGCGATTTCTTCAAAGCTCCTGTCCCCCTTCCGTGAACGACTTTCAACGATCGATTCCCCAGGGTATAGGCTTCGTCTAGCCAAACATGCACCCTGGAAATCGCCTCATCGGCCCGTAGACCGCGAACATCCAAAATCTCGCTGAATTGCTGCTGCTTTTCGATCCAATTGTAGCCCAATTGCCCTCTTTGCTTTTTTTGTTGACGCTTGGAGAGAGCCGCGCCCAATTCTGACTTAGGCACCCACATTTTGAGCAAGCCAAAAGCAACCAATGCTTTGTCTTTGGAAAGCTCCAAGACTTCACCTTCTTGGTCGCCGCGCAGGCTTCGAACGAGCATTCCCGGCATCAAGTCCCGAAGCGGCTCTTCTTTTTCTTGAGTCTTATCTGAGGCTGCATGAGGCAGGGCCTTCAAGCGTTTTTCGCTTTGGGTTTCCACCTTGGCCTTGAAAGAATGTAGCGTTTGGCGCGCCTTCTGGGTTTTGTCTTTATCGGCCCCGTGTTCGCGAATGACCCGAATGGTTTGTTCAATTTGTTGATTGGCTTCGGTGAGCAATCGTTGAGCATCGGTTTTAGCCTGAGCCAAAACCTCTCTGCGCTTGTCTTGCAACTTGTTTTTCAAGGCTTGGTATTCAGCCGTCAACAGTTCCAAATTGGCCTCTTGTTTGCGCACATGCCCTATACGCTCTTCCAGCTCTTGGGTCTGACGCTCAACCTGCATCATCAGATCTTCGGTACGGCCCATCTCTTTCCCGCTCAAGGTCTCAATGCGCTTCATCCACTGAGCATCAAAGCCCGTTTTTCGCATCAATTCCAAGGCAAATGAACTGCCTGGCTTTCCACTCACAAGGCGATACAGCGGCTTCAATTCGCGAGGATCATAGGCCATACTGGCCTGCAAAACGGGTTCCTGATCCATGCCCCACTCCCGCAATTGACTGAAGTGAGTGGTGGCAATGGCAAATGCCCCTTTTTCAGACAATGACTCCATCACTGCCTGGGCTATGGGTGCTCCAAATCGAGGGTCAGTACCCGCCCCAACTTCATCGAATCCCAGCATGGCTTTGGGCGATGCTGCATCGAGCATGACCCTTAAATTCTTCAAATGAGCCGAGAAGGTACTCAAACCCTCTTCCATGCTCTGCCCATCGCCACAATCGATGGCCAACACGTCAAATAAGCCCAAGCGGGAATTGGAACGGGCGGTCACGAACAAACCGCACTGAAACAAATACTGCAGCAGCAAAACAGTCTTGAGCACCACGCTCTTGCCCCCTGCATTGGGGCCCGAAACCACCAACAGGCGTGCCTGGCCCATATCCAAATTCAAGGGAATCACGGCCGCATTTTTCTTCTGCAATTCAGCCCGCATGACCGGGTGAGTGGCCTCGACCCATTTCAACCCCTTGTTGTCCAGAACCAATTCAGGACGTTCGGCCTCTTGCTGATGCACCCAATCGGCTTTGACGCGGCGAAAATCTGCTTCTCCCAGTCCTTCCATGGCGCGGTATAATTCGCCTTGAAACGGAGCCACAAATTGGGTCAATTCACGCAGGATACGCTCCCGCTCTCGACGCAATTCGGCAAACAATTCCTTGAGGCGATTATTCAATTCCAGCAATTCACTGGGCTCGATGTACAGCACCTTACCCGTGGCCGAAACGTCTTTCACGAAACCTTTCACTTTTCGCTTGTGCTCGGCCATAATGGGCAGAACCAAACGCTCTTCCCGAACGGTAATTTCGGTTTCAGCCGTAAATCCTTGCTCTTTGAAACTGCGGTACAACTGACGAATGCGGGTGCGCCCTTCACGCTCCAAGCGACCGATTTCTTGGCTCAATTTGCCAAACAAGGGCGATGCATGAGGCTTGAGTTGAGCCTTTTCATCCAATACAGCTAAGATGCCCAAGGCCACATGTCGCATGCTTTCCATAGGCGGAAAAAGCGCCAGCGTATGGGGGAATTCATCTTCTCTTTGGGCCAAACTGCGGTGGGAACGCAAATACGCCTCTGCCACTTTGGCGATGCGAAACAAAGCCATTTCATCCAACGCATAATTGGCAATCGTCAGGTGAGGCAAATAAGCGCCAATATCATCGGTCTCGGTGAAGTGAAAAAAAGACGGCATTTGAGCCAGCAACAACTGCGTCTCTGACAAGGCGTCTAAGCGCGCTTGCAAGGCCTGGGCCTCTGTTGCCATATCCATTTCGGCAACCCGCTTTCGTGAATTTTCGTATTTGCACGACTGAGACAGGGCGGTTCGAATGCGGTCGAAGCCCAAGGTCTGTTCGAAATTCTGCGGATACTTCACGGGTGTGCTTGCCGACGGGCCAATTCTTTGTTTTGCAATTCGGTGATCACCGATTCCCACACTTGCGCATAAGCATCAGGATGATCCTTGTACCAACGCATGGCAGGATAAAAAGTTCCTGTATCCAACCCGTGTTTGGTCAAAACAAACCGGTAATCCCGCAACCAAGCCGAATCAGGCAATACCCCAAAATTGTATTTCTGCTGATGCCCAGCCTCCAAAAGCACGGCATCAACCAATACAGCCGTCATTTTTTCGGCATCGATGGGCGAACGCTCTTGGCAAGCCCCTACGAAAAGGAGCGCCAAAAAGGCCGTATTTTTGAGCAGCGACATCGCCCTTCAAAGGTAGCCAAAAATGAACCGCATTGCCCAAAACCTCGAGCGCTTGCGCAGCGAAATCGGCGAGAAAGCCCAATTGCTAGTCGTGAGCAAATACCGCGAAATCAGCGAAATACAAATGGCCTATGACGCAGGGCAGCGGCATTTTGCTGAAAACCGGGTTCAAGCCTTGTTGGAACGAGCCGAACAACTGCCCCCTGACATTCATTGGCACCTCATTGGTCATTTGCAAACCAACAAAGCGAAATACATCGCTCCTATTGTGCATTTGGTTCATTCGGTCGACAGCCTTCGCCTGTTGGAAACCTTGCAAAAAGAAGCCGAGAAATGCAATCGCATCGTTTCATTCCTGGCCCAAATTCACGTCGCCCAAGAAAATAGCAAATTTGGCTTAACCCCCGAAGCGTTCCCTGATTTTCTGCAAGCCTATCGAGAAGGTTCATTTCCCAATTTGGCCCTCAAAGGCCTCATGGCCATGGCCAGTTTGACCGAAAATGAAACTCAAATTCGCGGCGAATTCGCCCGCGTGCGCCTACTGTTCAATCAAACGCAGCCTCAAATAGGCCCCAGTTTCGACACCCTTTCCATGGGCATGAGCAGCGACTATGCCATAGCCCTTGAAGAAGGCAGTACCGTGGTACGAATAGGCTCTTCGGTTTTCGCCTAAGCCCCTCAAACAAGCATTCACGCTCCATGAATTTATAGAGCGAGGACACTACCGTGAAGGAGACAGGTCCTTGCATATGGATATTATAGGGCCCCTCGCAGGGGCTTAAAAAAGCCCCGAGCCAGTTGGCCCGGGGCTATACACACTTAAAAATGGTCAGAATTAATAGTTATTGAGCATCATCGGCATGATGAGCATGGTGATGTTCTCGTCGCTGTCGTTGTCAGTCGGCAAGATCAATCCCGCACGGTTGGGTTGTGACAATTTCAATTGAACTGAATCGCTGTCTAAGGCAGCCAACATCTCTTTCAAGAATTTGGCATTGAAGCCAATTTCCATGTCATCACCCTCGTACTCGCAATGAACCACTTCCTGAGCTTCATTCGCCATTTCGATGTCTTCTGCTGAAATGGTCAACTCAGAGCCCGTAATTTTCAAACGCACCTGATGGGTCGTCTTACTGGCGAAAATGGAGATACGGTTGATGGAACTCAAGAAATCCATGCGTGAAATGGTCAGCACATTGGGATTCTGTTCGGGAATCACCGCGCCGTATTCGGGGTAGCGCTCGTCGAGCAAACGGCAAATCAACTGAGTATCGCCGAAACTGAAGAATACGTTGGTATTGTTGTAATCCACGATAACCGGTGTCTCATCATTGGGAAGAGCCGTTTTCAGCAAATTCAATGGCTTCTTGGGAATGATGAAACTGTGTTCTACCCCAGGCTTCAAATCGTTTCGGGTGAAACGAACCAGCTTGTTGGCGTCAGTTGCGACAAAATTCACAGAAGTGCCCTGCATTTCCACGAACAAACCGGTCAAGTTCAATCGCAGTTCATCGCTACCGGCTGCAAACAAAGTTTTGGAAATGGCGCGCAACAGCACATTCGAAGGAACCGTAAAGGAACCATCTCCGCTTTTTTCAGGAAGGCTGGGATAGTCAACTCCGTCTTGACCCGCCATTTTGTAGCGACCGTTGTTGTTCACCACTTCAATGCCATGGGTAGCCGCATCTACGTTGAACGTAACAGGCTGCTCAGGCAAGGAGCGAAGAATATCGATGACCATTTTGCTCGGAACGGCCACGCGCATGTCGTCTTTTGACTCCACGCTCATGGTGGTGGTCATGCTGGTTTCCAAGTCGGTAGAGAAGATCGTGAGTTGGTTGCCCTTGATGTCAAAAAGGAAGTTCTCCAAAATGGGAATCAGGGGCTTGGACATGATGGCCCCGTTCACGGTCAGCAAATGCTGCAACAACTCGGATGAGGGTGCTATGAATTTCATGATTGGTTATCGTTTTGGCGGCCCATAAGAACCGGATGATGCAAACCTATTGGCCCAAATGCAATAGAAATGCACAACTTTATTGGTTTTATAAACATACGTCAGGTGTGTTCATGGTTCAGGGGCCTCTTCTACCACAAATACATCTTCCCCATCGCGCTTCATCAAGTAACGCTCACGGGCAAATTTTTCCAGGTTCGATGGACTGGAAAACAGCTCGTTTCGTTGCCGCTTGAGCGCTACAATCTCTTTTTCATGGCGCCGAATGTTGTCTTCCAAATCGCGAATCTCGGCTCCCAAGCGATAGCGGTATACGAAATTGTTGACATCAAAAAAGGACATCCACAGCAGAAAAATGCCGAACACAATGGCGTAGCGATACCGATAAACCGGGTGATTCACTTTGCAAAGATGCTCCCTTTCTCACGCTGGCTTTGCACAGAATTTAGGCCTGTTCGCATTTCTGTACTTTTGCAGGTGCACATACCATGATGCCCCGTGTTAGTACCTTCTTTTTCGCGAGCCTTATCCTATTATTGGCCTTGGGTTCTTGCCAGCGCAGCCAAACCAATCTGCCCCTGGCCCAACCCCAGTGGCTACGCAATGACCAGGCCCGCGGTTTTCGCCTGGGAGCACAAGGAGACGACCAATTTTTACTGTTATTGGACCCGGTGAGCGGCGACACCCTAGGCCGATTTCAATGGGGCCCAGGGCAATACGCCCAATTCCGACACTTGGACGCCAAATCGCGCATTGCCAGCGGTTCAGGGGTCATTAGCGGCCTTTTTTCAGCCTTAGACTTGGACACCCTGATTCGAGCGGTGGATCAACGCAGCTACCAACCCCATGGTTTGATGCACCGAGAAGATTTGATTCAGTTTGCCTTGGGAGGAAACTTCAACCGCCAAGAGCTGCTGAAAGCTCAGCCGCATCTGCTGGTTCATTACTTTTTTGACAACAGCCAACGGGAAGAGATCGAGCGCCTAGCTCCCAAAGTTCCTGTTTTGTGGATCCAAAACTACCGAGAGGCCAGCCCTCTGGCGAAGGCCGAATGGATTCGGGCCGTTGGATTCTTGTTCGGGGCTTATTCGCAAGCCGACTCCCTATACAGCCTTGTCAAGCACAACTACCAAAAACTCGCCCAACAAGCCAAAGTGCCCAAACCCGTTTTTTGCAACTTGCCCTACGCAGGCAATTGGACCTTCCCCGGCCAAAACGCCTATTTGAGCACTTTGATTCGAGACGCCGGAGGCACAGCCATTTGGCCCCAAGAAAGCCAAAGCGAGGTAATGGTCATGGGCATAGAGGAAGCCGTTGGCCTATGGAATTCCCAACCCCAATTGCTGTGGATACACCCCGGCGATTGCCCCGACTGGGATTGCATGGCCGACCGTGTGCCGCGTTTAATGCCGTTGAGCCGTCAAACCCAATTGCGGGTCGCTCAATGCGACAAAGGCGATTTGCCTGGACAGGTCAACCGATGGTACAACGAGGGCAGCGTGCGCCCTGATCAATTGCTCTCTGACTTGATTCATTTAACCCAAGATTCGCTCCCGCAGCCCGATTCGCTGTACTTTTACCGGCTCATCAAACAACCATGAAAAGCCATTTCACTTGGATCGCTCTAGCCCTGTGCACGGGAATATGCGCCTGGGAATTGTGGTTCGATGCCCCTGTTGAAAATGCCTATTTGTGGTGGGAATTTCGCTGGCCCAGGGTTTTAGGCGGTCTCATGGCCGGCGCCACATTGGCCCTATCGGGCCTGTTTCTCCAAACCCTGTTTCGCAACCCTTTGGCGGGCCCATTCCTAATTGGCATAAGCCCTGGCGCGACCTTAGCCATGGCCTTAGGCCTGTTTGGGATTGAGCAATACCAAGGCGTTCAATTGAGCCTCAATGGCCAAATCGCCTTAGCCCTTTTGGGCGCTTTTGCCGCTTTGGCCTTGCAGCTGTTTCTCTCGCGCCGGCAGCGCAGCACCGAATCCCTGTTGTTGATTGGAATGGTGCTCAGTTTCGCGTTTGGAGCCGCTACCGATTTGTTGCAAAACCTGGCGAGCGCCGAGCGCTTGAAAATGTTTTCGTTGTGGAACATGGGCTCCTTTGAACGCTTGACCTTGGCTCAACTGCCCGGATTGGCCATTTTGCTTACCAGCCTGATGGGCTTGGCTTTTTGGCGAGCAGCCGCCATGGATAGTTTTTTATTGGGAGATACTTATGCCCAGAGCGGTGGCCTATCGTTGAAGCAAATGCGCGGCTGGTTGATAGCCGGCGGCGCCGCAGGCGCCGCGTGGATAACCGCCCTCTGCGGTCCCATCTCTTTCATAGGCTTAGTAGCGCCCCATATTGCTCGGGAATTGCTGGGCTCTGGAAGCCACCGAAGACTTTGGATTCACAGCGCCATTTGGGGTTCCTTCCTGGCCTTAAGTGCTGATTTTTTAGCCCATCACCTGCTGCCACATCACTTGTTGCAAGTCAATGCTGTCAGCGCTCTCATTGGAGCCCCTGTGCTGCTATACAGCCTGCTCAGGCAGCGCCATTGATGCCGCGACCGCGCCTATTCCAAGCGTTCAAACTGAATGATGTGCTCAATTTGGTAATCAACCGAAGGGTCGAATTCAACCTTGAGATTATGCCCCCAAAATGAGCCAAACACCTGCCACATCAGAGCTTCGGTCGTGCCTCGGTAATCTTTCATGATTTCCCAGGTCGTACTCCCCGTTTCGCGGTGTATCAATTTCATGAGCACTTGGCCTTCCCCTATGGTCAAATTCTTCAACTGTTCCATATACATAGCCTTGATGGCCGCCTCGCATTGCTTGACGTACTGGTTTCGAGCCCGTCGGCCTTGAATGGTCTGAAGCTTATCTTCCATGGCCCGCATGCGCGTAGCCGCCATCTTGGCGTATGGAAGCGTTTTGCGCACCCGTCGCTTCAACAATTCATATTCTTTGCGTCGGGCTTCGTCCATGTTGGACTGAATGTAAATGGGGTCCATGACCTCCAGATACACCGTATCAGTAGACTGCGCCTGAACGGGGCGCCCAATAAAGAAAACCAGAGCCCAAAGGGCTATGGCTTTGCTGTGTTTCGACCGAAGTAGATCCATGAGGCTATTCCTGCTAAGAGCAGCAACACCGAAATCATTTGAGCCTGAGAAAACACCATGCTTCCCAGGTGATACAAACTATCGCCGTGCTCCCGAATCGATTCAATCAAAAAGCGTTCCAAGCCCGCAAAAACCAGGTATACCGAAAACAACTGGCCCGCCGCCAAACTGCGGGGCCGAATCAACCACCAAATCACTGCAAAGAGCGCCAATGCCATCAAGGCTTCGTACAAAGGAGTCGGCCAAACGGGGTCTATCAATTGTTGGCAATAACGGCCCTCGCATCCGGGAATTCGCTCCATGCCCTGCCAAGTATAATCGCGGCCCAGCACGTTGTGCGGATACCGATAGGCCCACAGCCAATCGGGCAAGCCTGGATTGGGCTTCAAGTTGGCTACTCCCCAATCGCCGTCGCCTGAAAAGTGGCATCCGAAGCGACCCAAACCGTAAGCCAACATCATGGCGGGACCGCCGGCATCCAAGACGTAGCGCCAAGGCAAACCCTTGCGGTGCACGTAAACCAGAACGGCAGCTGCACCGCCAATCAAACCACCGTAAAAGGTCCAACCGCCAGATGTAAACAAGTCGGTCAGCAAGGTTGACAGGTGAAAGGTCTCTAGATTTTCGAGCAAGTGAAAGACCTTGGCACCCAAGAAACCAAATAGCAGGGCCATGGTGGTCACCCCGCCCATATGAAAGGAAGCATCTTGCAGGGTCAACTCTTCGCGGGGCTCGGGCAAACGCTGCTTTTTATCTTCCCAATAACGCCAAGCCAAAAATCCAGCAGAGGCCACAACGCCCAGCATCAAACTCCCTTCAGAAGTGGCCAGATGCTCTTGGGGCACAAAGCCCTCTCCTGACTCCAAGATGATCCAGAGCACTTTATAGCCAAACACAAAGGCCAGCAGCCCGTTCCACCCATAGTCACTCGCGGGATAGGGTTTCCCAACCACCGTTTTCACCGGTACCTGAGGCATTTGACCCAACTCGGTGCGGCGCTTGAATTCGGCCGCCATTACCGCAAAGGCAGCAGCGATGGCCAAGGCCACAAACAGACCGAAGGTATTGACCATCTCCAAGGCGTGGATCTCCAGGCCGAGTAGGTCTTTTAATGCATGGTAAAGGGTTGGAAACACGCTGCAAATTACAGCATGCAGCACGCGCTTCAAAACCCGAAGTACGCGCTAGAAAGCTTAAACCGCGACGATGGGACCTGAAGCCGTGGCTTCGGCATCCAAGGTCTCGAGCAAAACGGGACTCAGGGTATTGACCAGCAAGGGATCATAGGGGGCTTGAACTTTCACGTAGTTCTCCGTAAATCCCTGCATCCAGCCTTTGCGATCTTCGGCCTCAAAGAGCACCTGACGGGTTTGGCCCAACTGGGATTCAGCAAATTGGCGGCGCTTTTTTTCGCTCAAATTGCGAAGCCGGGTCACCCGATCTTGGCGTACGCCCAGCGGAACTCGATCGGCCATTTTGCGCGCTGTGGTATTGGGCCGCTCGCTGTACGGAAAGACATGAAAATACGACACATCCAGCCCGTGAACGAAGTCAAATGTATCTTGAAAATGGGCTTCTGACTCACCGGGGAAACCCACAATGATGTCCACTCCAATGCAAGCCTCGGGCATGCGCTCCTTGATCAAAGCAACACGAGAGGCATAGGTTTCGCGCAAATATTTGCGGCGCATGCGCTGCAGAATTTCATCATTTCCACTTTGCAGGGGAATGTGAAAATGAGGAACGAATTTTTGACTTCGGGCGACAAATTCAATGATGTCATTGCTCAGCAAATTGGGCTCGATGCTGGAGATTCGAAACCGCTCTACCCCTTCAACTGAATCCAAGGCTTGAACCAATTCGTAAAAGGTTTCACCGTGACCCACGCCGAAATCGCCCAGGTTTACCCCGGTTAATACGATTTCTTTGGCTCCAGAAGCAGCGGCTTCTTGAACGCGCTTCACCGTATCGGCAATGTTCGCACTTCGGCTTCGACCACGGGCCAAGGGTATGGTGCAAAAGGTGCAGAAATAATCGCAACCGTCTTGCACTTTCAGGAAACTGCGCGTGCGATCGCCCTCAGAAAAACCGGGCACGAATTCACGCGTCTCCTTGATGGGCCGGTTGTAGGTGCGGGCTTTCTCTTCTTTGCTGAGGCTGTGCAGGTGATCGATCAACTGAAATTTCTCAGCGGCTCCCAAGACCAAATCGACGCCGGGAATTTCGGCGATTTCCTGAGGCTTGAGCTGCGCATAGCAACCCACCACCACGATGTACGCATTGGGGTTGTAGCGCAGAGCTTCTGCGACCACTTTCTTGCACTTGCGATCGGCATGATCGGTTACGCTGCAGGTGTTGATGACGTACAGATCAGCCGCGTCTTGAAATTCCTTGCGCTCAAAGCCTTTGTCAGCCAACTGCTTGGCCATAGTAGAACTCTCTGAGAA
>Ga0222714_10002870_pt1 | contig 17915 bp, 23 predicted proteins | sample C33_3DmetaG_FD_165048 | JGI IMG/M metagenome (GOLD analysis project Ga0222714, IMG submission 165048) | Estuarine water microbial communities from San Francisco Bay, California, United States - C33_3D | ecosystem: Environmental > Aquatic > Marine > Unclassified | place: USA: California...
GTCTTTTTCGAGTATGTAGTTAAAAAAACTACGGTCTTCGTCGAAGCAAAATATCATTTAGTTTTAGTTGACTTTGGTGCTGTCTTTTTTGGTGCTGTCTTAGCCGCAGGCTTTGCGGCTGGCTTTGCGGCTGGCTTTTTTGCCGGAGATTTCTTTGCGGCAGTAGCGGCGGCTGGCTTGCGTTTAGGCTTAGCCTTTGGCGCTGGCGCTGGCGCAACAACTTCTGCTACAACTGGCACTTCAACTGGTTCTAGAGTTGGTGGCTCTAGTTTGTATGGTGCTTCAATTGTTGGCTCCTCAGTCTTGCCAAAAAAGAATTCTTTGATGAATTTAAACATTGATGTTCTCCTTGTAGAATTATTTACTAATTTATTGATATAGTCAAAGAAAAAGGCACCATTGGTGCCTTTTCCCGACTTTGGTGCTTAATTAAGCACTTTTAATCTTGCTTACTAAACCGTCTGTAAACATATGGTCTAATGTTTCATATACTGGAGCAGTACGGGCACGGAATTCTTCCATGTCAGCATCTGACAAGTATACTACTTCAACACCGTCTTGCGCTAAACGAACACGATTCTTCTCAATGTCTAATAGAGCTTCTTTGCGTTCTTCTAGTGCGGCTTCTTTAGCGGCATGAAGCATAATCTGCTGTAATGCCTTGCTGAAACTGTTCCAAACATCCTTGTTGATTAGGATGGTTGTTAAGAACAAACTGTGTTCTGAGTTTACAACAACTTTAGCAGTTTTGCTTGGGCTTACGAATTGCTCGCCACCGTATAAGCGTGGGTATGTGCTTTCGCCGGCAGTAATACGACCGTCACCTAGTGCGGCGCCTACTTCTTCAATAAGAATACCGTCAACTACTTCACAACCTAAGGCTTTGAAAGTTTCTTTAGAAACTTCGCTACCAGTACGTACCTTTTCACCTGCTAGATCTGCAAGTGAGGCAACCGACTTGTTAGCCGGTAGTACGCGGAACCCGCCACTGTATGTAAAGGCTAGTGGTTGAGCATTGGTCTTGGATGCAAAACCGTCACGGAGACTGTTACCAATCTCACCATCTAATACACGAGCTACGTGATCGTGATCCTTAAACAAGAATGGCATATCTAATGCTAGTAGGTCTTTGTCAAACATGGTGCCTAGTGTAGTTGTATACATTTGGCTCATTTCTAACTCGCCTGCTTCTAGGTGCTTGATTAGTTCGTAGCGATATTGTGTATCGGCACGATCAACACCGTGATACTTCTTTGCGTATTCTTCAACTGAAAGGATTTCAATTTCAACCTTACCAGCGGTTGCTTTTGAAACAATGCCAGCAAACTTAGTAGCGGCACGAATGAAGATCTCAATCGGCTCGTGTGCTAAGACCCAGCGTAAAGTTCTTTTTTCCATTTTATAATTTCTCCTGGAGTTTTTAAAACTCATGTGTTCAACTGTGGCGCCTGCCAAACACACAAGGGGACAAGTTAATTGTCACAAAGTATTTATGCCAGTCAAATCTAAATGTAGTAAATCGTGGGTAATACTTGAGTACTACTTTTTGTTGCAAAAATACAACAGTTTTTCTGGCAAAAAAACGGTTGACCTTTTGGGTTAGAACGGCTATAATAGTAGCATATTAAGTAAAAAGGAGTCCGAAATGCGTAGAGAGCGACTGATCCGTGGTTTCAACAATAGCCAAAAGATCCGTGTTATTGTTAACGATGTTGGCTTTTACACCACAGTAGGCGATACAGAAAACATGTGTACTCGCCCGCATCGTATGGCTGTTCAGATGGCTTTGCAAAACCTTGCATACGATCGTGATAGGGCTAAAGTTCGTTGCGAAAAAGACATGCCTGTGGGCTTTGGCTTCAATTACAACTACTACAAAAACCCCAGTCGCATTGGCGGCACACCCGACAAGGTAATTGGCGTTCAAGTTGACTTGGTATAACTTGTTGCAAAAATACAACAAAATAATTGCAAAAAAACAGTTGACTTTAAGACTAAGTGCCCGTATAATAGCAATACGTTCAAATTTTAAGGAGTCCGTGACATGAGCGAAATTAATACTAACCGTACCGTTACACCCAACGAGGCCCGTAACCGTGTAATGCGATGCTTCAACATGAAGCGCCCTGTGTTCCTTTGGGGTCCTCCGGGCATTGGCAAATCAGAACTAGTTGCTGGGTTGACTGAAGAACTTGGCGGCTACATGATTGACCTACGTTTGGGTCAAATGGAACCCACTGACATTCGTGGTATTCCATTCTTTAACCGCGATGCTGGTAAGATGGATTGGGCTCCCCCAATTGACTTGCCTGACGAAGAATTGGCTAGTCAGTACCCAGTGGTTGTCTTGTTCTTGGACGAGATGAACTCTGCGGCTCCGGCTGTGCAGTCGGCGGCGTATCAGTTGATTCTTAACCGTCGTGTTGGCAAGTACAAATTGCCTGACAATGTTGTACTAGTTGCGGCAGGTAACCGCGAGTCAGACAAGGGTGTTACTTATCGTATGCCTAGCCCGTTGGCTAACCGTTTTGTTCACTTGGAAGTACGCCCAGACTTTGAGTCTTGGCAGACTTGGGCAGTTAATAACCGCATCCACAAGGATGTTGTAGGTTACTTGACTTTTGCCAAGGCAGACTTGTTTGACTTTGACCCACGTAGTCCTAGCCGTTCGTTCGCTACTCCCCGGACTTGGAGTTTTGTAAGCGAGTTCCTTGCATCCGAAGATGTCAGCAACGACGAACTCACTGACTTGATTGCAGGTACTGTTGGCGAAGGTTTGGCAGTTAAGTTTATGGCTCACCGTAAGGTATCTGGCCAAATGCCCAACCCCGAAGATGTACTGAGCGGCAAAGTCAAAGAATTGCAGACTAAAGAGATCTCAGCCATGTACAGTTTGGTTACCGGTATGTGCTATGAGTTGCAGGAACAGTTTAAGAAACTGTCTGGCTCTAAGATTGCCGAATGGCATCAACAGGCTGATAACTTTATCCGCTTTATGATGGATAACTTTACTACCGAGTTGGTTGTTGTTGGTGCCAAGGTTGCATTGACTACCTACAACTTGCCACTGATCCCGGGTAAGTTGACTAACTTCAACGAGTTCCACCAGCGTTTTGGCAAGTACATCACTGCCGCTAACTCAAACTAAAGGTTCGCTGTCACGGGCGAGGGAGGCAATGTCAATAAGCCCTCCCAACTTTTTAGATTAATTAAATGATGTCTACATATCGAATTATTTCTAAACAGATCGGCCACGACAAACGTTTTAGGGGTAGCGACTGCTTTCATACACGATTAGAAATTGATAGTCTAAATAAGTATGTAAGAGTATTAGGAGCATTTGAAATAGAATGTTATTTGCATAATACTTACGGTTTCGGGCTTGATATAGATTCATATCTTGAAATGAAATACAGTGATACATTTGTAGATAAACATTTAATTCTTAATTACCCGGGAATATTTTACGATAATTTCGAAAAGATTAAATGGGCTTATGCAAAGCCTATTGATCGATATAGTAGGCCTTTATTTTATCTAGCAGATGAATCTATGTTTACATTAATTTCACTTAAATTTGCCGGTAAAATATACGATAAAAACCGAAAATCTGGTTGACTTTTTAAGTACATGATCGTATAATATTACTATACGTTAAAGGAGAAGCCCGTGACTGATTCCACCCTAGCAGAAAAATCCAAAACAAAAACTGTAACCGATCCGGCTCGCAATGCCAAGGCAGTTGAAGCACTAGTAACCGCTCGTGTCGGTTTGCTACTGCGAGCACCGTTTTTTGGTAACTTGGCTACTCGTTTAACATTGATTAATGCAGACGAATGGTGTCCTACTGCCGCAACTGACGGACGCCGTTTTTATTACAATAGCGAGTTCGTGTTGTCATTGCCTTTGCGCCAACTTGAATTTCTATTTGGTCACGAAGTACTGCATGCGGTATATGACCACGTTGGGCGTCGTGTAGATCGCGATCCAAAAATCTTTAACATTGCCGCAGACTATTGTGTTAACGCAGATCTATTAGATCAACGAATTGGCGATCGTATCGTTTCTGTCCCAATCTTGTATAGTCCTAAGTACAAAGGCTGGAGTGCCGAAGAAGTCTATGATGACCTTCTTGAGAACGCAGACAAGCAACAGATTGACGATCTGGTAAAGCAACTGTTGGACGAGCACTTGGATGGTGAAGGCGACGGCGACGGCAACGAAGATGGCGAAGGCAAAGGACGTCCTAAACTTAGCGATGAAGAGCGTCGTGAGATTCGCGACGAACTTAAAGAGGCTATGCTCAATGCCGCTAAGAGTGCCGAAGCAGGGCAACTACCAGCGGGTGTTAAGCGTCTAATTAAAGATCTAACTCGCCCTGTTATTAACTGGCGTGATCTAATTGAGCAACAGATTCAAAGTACTATTAAGAACGACTTTACTTGGACCCGTCCAAGTCGTAAAGGTTGGCACACCGACGCTATCATGCCCGGTACAGTACCAGGTACCCAAATTGATGTTTGTGTAGCAATTGATACATCTGGCTCAATTGGCGAAGAAGATATCAAAGCCTTCCTTGGCGAAATTGAAGGCATCATGCAACAATATGATGAATACAATATTCGTGTGTGGAGTTTCGATACTTCAGTCTATAATGATCAAACCTTTACCAGTGATAACATGCAAGATATCACTGAGTATCAACCCATGGGCGGTGGCGGAACTGACTTTGTAGTTAACTGGACATACATGAAAGAAAACGGTATTGAGCCTAAGAAATTCATCATGTTTACAGACGGCTACCCATGGGATAGTTGGGGCGACCCGGACTACTGCGATACTGTTTTTATTATCAAGGGCGGTGCTAACGTACAACCACCGTTTGGTATTTGGGCACACTACGAAGAAGAAGCCAGCAAACGCTGAAAATGTTGCATAAAAACCACACTTTTTAGGTGATTTTTATGCAAAATTCAGCAGATTTTGGTTGACCTTTTGGCTAGGAAACTGTATAATTTATACATAAACAGCAACAAACCGAGGTATTAAAATGGTACGTTTATTCAAAAGTATTGCTATCATCGCAGGCTTTACCTTAACTGGTTGTGCTAGCCTTGGTGCTAATATTACTGATTCTTCGAAACAACGTTTTAAAGATAATGATTTTCAGCAAGCTCGTGTAATTAACGATAGTGCCTTTATCTACGGTAATCCGGTTTGGTTGCCTAAAGGAAAACAAAATGGTGGTGCAGTAATCTTTATGGCACCGTGCCCCGGTTTTCAACAATACAATGATCAGGATGCTATGAAATGGGTTCACTTACTAACCGACAATGGTTATGTAGTGATGCCAATGAGCATTAACGGATTTGGTCGTCCCGATCGTAACTGCGGCAAAAATAAACCGTTGCCACAAGAGCGTATGGCCAAAGATGTGTTTGATGCCGCTAACCATCTTGCAAAAATCCCAGGCGTCAACCCTAACAAAATCTTTGCAATGGGACAAAGCCTTGGTGCTATGATTGCTACCTATGCATTGCGTGAAAAGTATGTTAACCAGGCTAAAGAAGCAGGTTGGGTAATCCCAGCAGGTGCTGTTGCGTTGTATGGCGGCTGTTCATATAAGAACGAAGATGCTTGGTTGTCTGGTGATGTAACTCGCCCTGTGCTGTGGATGAGTGGTACCAAAGACGTCGAGCGTGGTACAGGTTGTAATTCGTGGCTGTATAATTCAGTTACAAAAAATGCCCCAGGTAGTGAGTTTATTGATTACCAAGGTGCTACACATTGCTGGGACTGTTCGCAACTTAATGGCTGGACCAAGAAAACATTCTTCGGCGATCAGGTATACACTTACGACCCAGTGGTTACTAAAAAGAGTCAAGAAGATACACTCCGCTTCTTAAACAAATTAATGGACTAAAGGATATAAGATGTCTCAAGAAGTTAAAGAACAAATTAAAGAAGAAATTTTTGATAAGCAACCACAGTGGAACAACTTGCCGGAGAATCTTGAGAGTGCCATCGAACGCATTAAAGAGCTGGAACGTGGATTAGAAGATTTAGATCGTAGTGTTGAAATTGCTATTGCAATGCGCCAATTAAATCTAATCGAGGGCTTTAGCGATACTGCAAAAGAATTGCTAAAGAATAAAATTACCCCAATCCATAGTGATGGTAACCCAATTAAAATTGTACTGCTAACAGACAAGGATAAAGAAACCAACGATGCTGAAACTACATGAAGTAAATTGGTTTAACTTAACAAACAATAGGAGGGTAGCACATTGCCCTCCTCATTTTGAACTAGCAGTATTCGAACGCAAAACTGACGAGCGCACTATTGTAAATTGGATTTACGAGAATCTCGAAGGACGTTTTTGGTTTGACAATATTCAACGTAGAACTGGGCAAGAAGGTAAACTAGAACTTTCGGCTTGTGTAGGATTTGAAATCCCAGGCGAAGCCAGTTACTTTAGTCTTATGTTAGATCAATTTAATCGTTACGACTTACCATTCTAAGTCGTACCAAAAAATAATTTTTTTTCTATCAAACAATAGTTTAAATATAACTATACATTATACCACAAAAGGAGTTTCTATAATGAGCGATAACGAACAAGTCGAACAACCGACGCCAGCACTTGAGGTGCCAACACCACCAGCAGGTACACCAAGTCAAGCAGGTCTAGGTATCAACGATCTACTATTAATGTTGCAAACTATTCAGGTTGTAGCAAAGCGTGGTGCTTTCAGAGCTGATGAAATGACCAACATTGGGGGTCTACACGATAGGCTCTTAAACTTCTTGGAAACCAGTGGTGCAATTACACGCACACCTCCAACTGGCGAACCGGAAGGAACTGAGGCTACTCAGCCAGAAGGAGAATAAGTTATGAGTTTTGTTAAGCATGTAGCAATACACAATCAACGAAAGTGTATTGTTCTATTTAGAGAAGTGCCTGACGAGGATCATATGTGTTTAATTACATATAGTGATGATTTGCCACGTTTGATCCACGACGAGTTAATGAAGTGTGTTGAGGGTGCGCTTGCACAAAACACCCCAGACTTGGCAGATGTTTTGCATAGAACAACTATGGCAGACGGGCGTAATATCCTCGAAGCACTACATGTTGAGCATCGTATTAAAAAAGTTCCAAACAATCAAGTATTGCTAACACCAAACAGTCAAACTCGACAGCGTCTAGACGAAGTTAATAAAATTCTTCGTGACATGGCAGTAGGCAACGAAGCCGCAAAACGTGCCGCTGAACTAGATGCTGGTGCAGGCATGGCATCTAAACCATTCAACAAGGGCAGAGACGTCGGGGAACCACCTAAGGTTGCAGAAGCACTAGTGGCTCCAACTACCGGCGTACTAAGCGATGCAGATATCGCAAACGGTTTGTCAAAGCAAGCCGCAGACATGGAAGCCCAGGCTAAATCACTCCTGGCCGAAGCAAAGCGACTAAAAGAAGAAGCCAAGGGTTTAACAAATGCCAACAAAGAAACAACAAGAGCCAAAAAAGCCGGTCGCGCCAAGACGGGGCAAACGGCTTAAGATAACAAAGCAAGAAGTCTGGGGTAAAATATTAGGAGACGTCGATAAAACACAAGTGCCAGTTCACTGTCTAGAAGGATTAGATGTAAATCTCAAAGACGGAACTATTGTGCGTATCGATGTAATGGAATTGTTGGTTGATCAAGGGCTTGATCCAGACGAAGTTGAACATATGATTAATAGTCGACTTGAAGCACTTGATGACATAATCGAAGATGTAGATTTTTATATCAATTTAGATTATGTAGCAAACACAGTTCAGCCTCTAACAGACGAATTACTTAAAAAACTAAAATGATTTCCGCACTACTAGCAGTAGATAGCCGCGGGGGGATGGGGTACCAAGGTACCCTGCCCTGGTATTACCCCGAGGATCTACAACATTTTAAAAAACTAACTATGAACAACATTGTTGTCATGGGTAGAAAGACATGGGATGATCCTCGATTCCCAAAACCTCTAACTGGACGCACTTGTTACGTTGTTACCAATCGTCCAACTACGCTAGAAGTCTATGCTCGTCCATTGGGCGGCGAAGATCTAGTGGATCAAGTATTACGTATTGAAAAGAATAATCCAGATAAGGATATTTTTATCATTGGCGGACCTGGTGTGATCCAAAGTTGTATGCCTATTTTGGATACTTGCTACTTGACACACGTAACGGGTTCGTATAAAATAGATGTTAAGATTGACTTACGTTCACTATTATCCGGAATGGTTCCTACATTGTGTAGTGCCGCTCCTAATTCAAAGGTAACATTTGTAAAATATGTTAACATATTTAAACGCACTCGAAGAAGTACTGACTAAAGGTACAGTTAAAGAAGATAGAACCGGTGTTGGTACCATTAGTTATTTTGGTATGCAACATCGTTACGATCTAAGCCAAGGTTTCCCGGCAGTAACTACAAAGAAACTTGCATGGAAAGCCTGCGTAGGCGAACTACTGTGGTTTATCGAAGGTACAGGCGACGAGCGTAGGTTAGCAGAACTAACACACGGTACTAGAGAAGGCGTTGTAACTATATGGACGCCAAATGCATTGGCTCCTTACTGGAAACACAAAGCACAATACCCAGGCGACTTGGGCAGAGTGTACGGAGTACAGTGGCGTCACTGGCAAACTCCAATCGCGCACAATGGCAGTTCATTTAAAGACGAGTTTGGAAATACTTTTGTCAGTAATAGCAAGACTTCTATTAAAGAAACAGATCAATTAATAACATTAATCAACGGTATTAAAAAAGACCCGCACGGTCGCCGTCACATTTTATCTGCATGGAATCCTGGTGAATTAGATCAAATGGCGTTGCCGCCATGTCATACGTTTGCACAGTTTTATGTAACAAACGGCAAGTTAAGTTGCCAGATGTATCAACGCTCCTGCGATATGTTTTTAGGCGTGCCTTTTAACATAGCATCGTACTCACTTCTAACACATATGATTGCTCAGGTGTGTGATTTAGACGTCGGCGAGTTCGTTCACGTACTTGGGGATGCACACATTTACTTAAACCATGTAGAGCAGGTAAAAGAACAATTATTGCGTGAACCATTGCCTGCACCCACTCTTAAATTAAATCCTGATATCAAAGACATTACTAAATTTACAATGTCAGATATCGAACTTGTAGGATATCAAAGTCATGGCGCAATCAAAGCCACAATGGCAGTTTGACCAGCCTTATAAAATAGGCGCCAGGAAACTAAGGGCATCGTCGGTGCCAACGCCTACTGTAAAATTAACTTTGCATCAATTTATAATGGGCGACGTAGAAGATCCACAACTTTATGCGGCAGCACCAATATACGATTGGCAACAAACAGAAAAAGGTAAGTGGTGTATGGAAAATGCATTAGACGAAATAAAATTTTACATAACACAAGACTACCAACATTACGGATACCGTGTAGCGTTAGTCGGTACGTTATCGGATATAGATCATACATATTTTCAACTTAAATGGGGTTCCAAATGAAAGCACTCGTTACCGGAGGACTAGGTTTAATCGGTCATCACGTTGTACAGAAGTTAGTTAACGATCATAAAATCGCTGTTAGCATTTACGATAACTTAACCAATTACAATGGTGCAGTTAGCATGAAAGAAGTAGGATATCTACTAGGCGAACGCATGAAGCCAATTCTTGCACTACCGCCTAATATGATCAGTACTAACTATTTGCACAAAGACATCAATGATAAAAAGTTTATCGACAGTTCAATGGCATTTACTCGTCCTGACATAGTGTTTCACTTAGCCAGCCCACCTAGACAAAAAGTTGTTGGCTTGGATCCAGGTGGTAATAGCAATACTATGATTGGCGGCTTACTTAACATGCTAGAGATGTCTGTTAAGTACGGAGTAAAACGTTTTGTCTATATTAGTAGTAGTATGGTCTACGGCGATTTCGAAGACAACGTTACTGAAGATGCAGTATGCAATCCGCAAGGCGAGTACGGTATTATGAAACTGGCAGGCGAGTGGCTTGTTAAAGACTACTGCCGCAAATATGGCCTAGAGTACACTATTATTCGTCCCAGTGCCGTATACGGTCCATTGGATGTTAGCGATCGTGTTATTAGTAAATTTCTACTTACTGCAATGGGCAATGGCGTACTACATGTAAACGGCGAAAACGAAACACTGGACTTTACCTATGTTGAAGATGCAGCCGAAGGCATGGTACTTGCTGGCCTAAGTCCTAATGCAGTTAACAAAACCTACAACATTACAAAAAGCCATAGCAAGACATTGCTTGCGGCGGCAAACTTAGCAGTCGAGTTAGCAGGCAAGGGTTCAGTTGAAGTTCGAGAAAAAGATGCAGATTTCCCAAGCCGTGGCGCACTAGATATTACCGCGGCTCGTAAGGATTTTGGCTTTGATCCAAAAATTGACATTGAAGAAGGATTCGCAAAATATTATGAATGGCTTAAAAATTCCGTTTACTGGGACTCAAAGGCAATACAAAAATTTGCGAAGTGAACTGCTGGCAATAGCAGATCAAGTTTGGGCAAGCGGCAGGCATCTCGATGGTGCCTGCACCCTTATGTTAGAAGAGGCACTTGCATACCGGTGCGGACGTAAGTATGCTGTCGCTGTAAATAGCGGCACACAGGCATTGATTTTTGCACAAAGAGCACTGAAACTGCCTTATAAAAGCAAGGTTATGATACCTGCGGTGAGCTTTGTTGCCACACTTAACTCTGTATACGAAGCAGACAATAAACCTTATATTGTAGATACAGACGACCAAGGCCTAATAGATTTAACTAGCCTCCCGGACCGAATGGGAGTATACCAAGTCAATGCTCTAATGGTTGTTAACTTGTATGGCAATATGGTTGACTACAATAAACTGCATGTGTTAAGTTCTTTTTTTGGCAATGCAGTCGACTTACCCCTTATCGAAGATGCCGCACAAAGTTTAGGTGCTAGATATAACGGGCGGCCCAGTGGCAGTTTCGGCGACGTTAGTATTTTAAGTTTTGATCCAATGAAGAACTTAAACAACTACGGTTCTGGTGGCATGCTGTTAACAGACAACGAAGAAGTTTATTTGCATGCACAAGGGCTTCGTGACAATGGCAAAATTACTAGACATATACTAAGCGGAACTAACAGTAAGATCAGCGAATTAGACGCCGCAATGTTGTATCACAAACTTCAACATTTTGATCAATGGCAAAAGCGTAGGAAAGAAATTGCCGAGTACTATCTTGCTAACTTGCCCAGCGAACTGCGTACTTTAGAAATTGCTGATAATGTTGATTGTGCGTGGCATAAGTTTCCTGTGTTCTTGCAACATAGAGATAGCCTTGCTGATCATTTAAAAGAAGCAGGCATCGAAACTAAAGTACACTACGCTACTCCATTGGCAGACTACTTGGTATTTGCCGCAGGCGGGACTAGTCCGTTTGACCCTGGCTATGTAGACTACGATGCTTTCATTGGGGAAACTAGCAGAGAGCTGTGTAACACAACATTGAGTTTGCCGATTTATCCCGAATTAACAGACGAAGAAGTTGAATATATTGTAAATAGTGTTATAGAGTTTTTTAACTAATAACATGCTAACTACATTTGGTACACAATTTATAGTAAACAACAGCGATACAACTTTACCCTGGCTCCCAATGGATACCAAGGAACGGTTCGAAGAGAACATGAATCGCATTAATACCAGGCAAGAGCTCGAAGAGCTTGGTTACGCAGATCCTAGCGTCGTAACTTATCGTCTTAACAAACACGGGTTCAGAGGTCCTATTGTAGAAAATTGTGATCTATTAGCCTTAGGTTGTAGCAACACTATGGGCATAGGCGTTGCAGAAGAAAAGATCTGGTGTTCTGTTGTTGCAAGAAAACTAAATCAAACATTAACCAATTTAGGGTCAGGTGGCGCAGGACTAGATACTGTATTTAGAATTGCAGACTACTGGATTCCAAGATTACGCCCAGCTCATGTGCTATTACTAACACCTCCAGCAAAACGTATTGAGGTTTTTTCTAGTAGGAATCCGCGAACATTCCAAATTCATCACATGTCAGAATTTGGCAATAGGGATTGGTGGACTAACGATACTAACTTTAATCTCTATAATAAGAGATCCTTGTTAGCAATAAAATATATTTGCAGTCAAAACAACTGCGATATTACTGTGCTGTCGAGCGAGGATGATATCGCTTATCTTGACAAGGGCAGAGACTTAACACACCCTGGTGTTAGAAGTCATGCTATGTTAGCTCAAAAGTTTATTAAACTTATCACGTAACCAAGCCCATTCAAAGCTCAATTGCAACTTAGCCGGGTCTCCGGCCACTTCGTTGTAATAGTCAACAGCATCATGTGCGCCACGGATACTCCACGTTCCATTTTCAACACTATTGCCTTTTGACAGCCAAGCGTTGAGTCTACCTTCGTTTTCAATGCTGGGTTTTTGTTCTTGGAACTGTTTAAGTTTAAGTACTTCGCGGAATGCGGTGCGCCAAGTCATCCAGGGATCTGTGTTATAATGTGCGGTGCCACTGATAATAGGAACAACTTGGTGTGCTCGTGTTAGCGTAAAGTCTAGTCCGCTTTCGTTAGTTTCAAGCACTAAACGTCGATTGTATGCAATCATTGCTTGGTGTCCATAGACTAGACCGTTTACTGGATTACGTGCATGAAAGATATAATGCTTGGCTTCTTGGAAATAGTCTGGGCGCCAAGCCCAATCAAAGTTTCTTTCAACTTCTAACTTAGCAAACACAGCAAAGAACCAATCAGTTTCACTGGCTTGAGCTGCCGCTTGGTATGCCGCTATACGTCCGTTAACGTTTTCTACACGTTTCAATCTATTGTGATAGTCAATGCCAAGCGACTCCACGAGTGCCGAATACCAGCGCTCTGCATCGGGTTCCCCGTTACTAATAAAAACAATATCTAGTACAGGACTAGTCAATGTTTTATTGTCAATTTTTTCAATATAAGGAAAATCGTACACTTGACTATCAATACCATTGCGTACATCTCTCGATACTAGTGCAGATGCATTGTCTTCTGACAAACTGTAAACAGCACGATCCTTTTGTCGCCACAAGCAGGGAGTCAGTTGATAACGTAGGAATCCTTGTTTGTCAACCTCGTTGTTAACATTTACTAAAAATTCATATGGGGCAACATCAAATTTAAGTTGCTTTATTGCATCAACTATACTGTCTCCTGAATATTCTATTACCGGGGTTTCGAATCTAGCAACACCTTGATCTTTAGGATAGTTAATTACATTAAACCAATCAAGTATTTCTAAGTCATGCATCTGTTGTTTAAAACTAGGCACATGAATATAAAAAGTATCGCCGCGTTTTTGTGAGCCGGTTGGGAATACGTGAATCATTTCTGACTGCCATGGCTCGGGTTGCCAACTAAAGTCAAACTTGCTATAATCACATAAACTGCTAATGATCCAAATGTAATCGTGCCCTTCGTGATTGTTGATAATACGTTTAAAAGTATCTAGATAGTTGTCAACAAAACGTGTACGAGTAATGTTAGGGTATTGCTTTTGCAGTAATTCAAATTGTCCAAAGTCGTTATATTCCCACGCAACATAAACAATGGCGTGTAAGTCGTCGGGTACTAATACTTGCTGATCTTTAACAAAGTTTAAATTAGGAAACTCTTCGATACCCTTTGCCCATTTACTAGCACGTTCAAACTCCCATTTGTTAATAAGGAATGTATCGCTCCATTTGTTCCATTGAGAACCAAACACATGCGTCATGTAACTTTGCCACGACTCCGGACGCCAATCAAAATCAAAATCGTCGTAAATGTTTTCACTGCTAATTACCCAGAAGCGTGTTGTTTCTGATCTGTTGACACAACGACGTATTGTTTCCAGCATACTGTTAGCATACCGAATTCTCTGCATCTTAGGGTACTTTTCTAACAGTTTTTTGTACCTTGTCTGCGACAAATTGTTATTTTTGTCTACATAAAATACATCTAGTTCCTTGAAGGCATTGTTATCGTGCCCGGGGAAGTAATCCATTAGTTTAACTTCTTCGGCGCCAAATGCAGTATACGTTAACCCAGAACTTTGTATGTTACCAATCGGGAAATGGTAAATGTAAGGAGGGTCTAATACATTCGGACGCCAAGTAAAATCAATTGTGGATTGATCTACGTCGTCGGGGATAGTCCAATTTTCTCGGCTGGGCTCTTCTTCGGTTACTATATCAGCAAACTTAATGCCGTTGGATGCTGTGTCGGAAGAATATATAACGCCTCCTGCACTTTGCCACTTAGTTGGAAAGTGATAAGTGTATACAGGGTCTAAGGGATTCGGATGCCAACTTTTATCTACGGTCATTCCTTCTGGGATAGACCAATTGTCCTCCGAAGCCAGACGTGTTGCTCTTTGATCGCTGGATAATTTAATACCAGCAGTACCTGGATAAACAGGACCGCCTGCACTTTGATGTTGCGTGGGGAAATGATATTCGTAATCAGGTTCGTGCGGATCAGGGTGCCAACTGTAATCAAAGTCAGTTACTGATTCAGTATTGGACCAGAGAGCAATATTGCTCAGTCTAGTTACTCGTTGGTCTTGTCTAAAGTGGTAAGCAATATCTGTAAGATCTTTACTGGCAAGATATACTCCGCCATCACGTTGCCATTGGCTAGGCCATGTATGTACAAACTGACTCATCCAAGGCTCGGGCACTATGTTAAAATTAAAGTCAGTGTAATCGTTGCCACCGTATAAATACCAACAGTACCTTGTACGTGACTTGCTTAACGCATCCTCAAGACTGTCAGCCGGTTGCTCAAACGCAAACAAATTTGGCTTAGGTCCAAAGTAAAAAACATCAAACATGTATAATATCCATTCGCATTACGAAAATATCTTCCGACTGGCCTGCAATAAGTGGCCCGAAGGTGTAGTTATTGTATACCCTTTTCCATTTGGTGCTAGTAGCGTTGACAGCCTCGAATGGTTAAACTCTGGCGGCGAAGATAAAGGTCCAGTATTGTTCTGCTACGATCAAGAACCCCTTATCCCGGGCTACAATGATCCGCTGTTTGATTTTGTAAAAAATCAGTTTGGCGACAACAGACGCATAATACTACTTAACACCGAACTCAATAGCGAGCCTAAAAATTATTTTTTAAACAAATATCAATTTGAGGACTGCTACTACTTTTACCATATCTTTGCGGCACACGATTGGTTTCGAGGATATCGGTACAGCCCACATATTATAGCACCGATTGAACGCAAAGTCAATAAGAAGTTTATTAGTTTCAACCGAATCACTGGCAATGCTAGAAGTTATCGTAGCATTGCCGTTGCAGACTTAAAGCGTCGCGGACTACTTGATCAAGGACATATCAGTTATAGTGTTGACTGTCCCGAACACGGAAATAATATTGCACAAATTCGTTGGACTGAACAAACACTAAATTTAGACTTACAATGGGTAGTCGATCAATTAATAGACTTGTCTGAGTTACGAATCGATACAGGCAACAATGATCATATTCCGAATGGCAGTATGGTACTAAGTGCTGTCGACCAATGCATGGAAAGTTTCTTGTTTGTTATAACTGAGACTGAATTCTGGGGCACTAAGTGTCACTTAACAGAAAAAGTGTTTAAGCCTATCATTAGCGAAATGCCATTTGTACTACTGGGACCTGTAGGGAATTTGGCTTACTTAAAGAGCTACGGATTTAAAACATTTGATCAATGGTGGGACGAAAGTTACGATACTATGGTAGACCCAATTGAACGTATACTTGCAGTTAATCAAATTATTGCTAATTTGTGCCGGCTATCCAATGAAGAATTAGAGACCATGTTAGTTGAGATGTCAGAGACTCTTCGTTACAATCGTCAGTTGTTTGAAAGTACAGAGTTCTTAGATAACGCATGGCAAGAACTTAAAGATAACCTATTAGTTTAACTTATCACCTGTTAACCACTTCACTGCTCGTACGATAACAAACAGCTCTAGCATTATTACTGCAAACCAAAATAGTGAATGTGTGATACCCACCGCTAAATCTAAAATCATAGTTTACCTTCAGCACGTAACTGGGCTCTAATCTGTGTTGCACTAATGTTGTGAATTTCTTCGCCTAGGTCGTGTTGTGTAAATGTATATCCTACCCCGCGACCGTAACTAATGTCTACAATGTTAGGAACTAACATAATAACATATTCTTGATTGTACACGAAACCTTCATTGGCTAATGCATCAATTATGTTTTTCTTTACTGTATCAAGGTCGAAAGGATTGTCAGTTTGTGCGGCAGTTCTTCCTGCACCAGCATCTGCACCCACGATACCGCCTACGTCTCTAATTTGAATACACACTTGCCCTGTTTCTAGTAACGCTTTTTTAAACAATGCGGTGTGACCAGGGTGCCAAGGTTGCCACCTACCTAACATCTGTGTTGTAGGTTTTTGTGGATTAAACATCTTTTACTCCATATCGAATATGTTTGTACCATACACGTTCGTGTGCATAATACAATATGGTTTTGGTAATCACTTCAAACCCGCCGATGGCCGCGCCAATTGCAAGTGAGCCAGTAAAAAACCAACTGATTGCAATAGTATCTAATGTGCCCAAGATGCGCCAAGTGAGTGCTTTAGCCAAGTGTCGTTTGGCTGAAACTTTTTCTTCTGTACTACTGTGTTTATTGTCCATCTCTATGCTTTATATAATTGTCTAACACTTTTACTAATTGTAAATGTGTGTCGCTAAACCACTCTGACACATGATAATTGAATTTGCCTTTTACTGGCGGTTCAAACATTTTATTAGTATCTTCGAATCGACCTTCTGCAATAGTATCCATCCATACTGTGTAGTCAGCCGCAAATTCATCTCTTGCTTTTTGTGTAGGAGCAACAAAGTCGGCAACAACATGCTTGCCTGCTTTTACAACTCCGTCGGCTAAAAACTTCATACGCATTGCTTGACGTAATCGTCCTTCAGGACTAAAGTCCCAGTCGTTGTATTCTTCACGAATACGATCTGCATTTAAGTGTACAGCGCCTAGCAACTTTGCCAATGGCTCTGCCAATGTTGTTTTACCCGAACCCGGTAAGCCAAATATTAGAATTTTCAAGACAGCACCTCAATTCCGTAATAGTCTTCAAATCGATCTGCATCGCATCTTGTGTTAACCATTGGTTCTCCACGAATGTTTAAACTGGTATTCAGCAACATTGGACAGCCGGTTAACACATACCATTTTTCCAGCAACTCTCTTATATTAGCGAACTCGGGCTCTCGACCAACTGTTTGTACTCTTGCAGTATTGTCAACGTGACAAATTGCTGGAAAGTTTTTAGGCTCTTTACATACTGCAACAGTTTGCATGTAAGGACTGTGTGTCCAATTTTTTGGCATGTCGAAATACTGGTCTGCCATTTCCTCTAAAATCATTGGAGCGAACGGTCTAAATTTTTGTCTGCGTTTAATTTCGTTTACTCTATCTTTGATGTCCTGGCCGCGTGGATCAGCAAGCAAACTACGATTGCCTAATGCACGAGGGCCAAACTCAGCACGACCACTAGCAACACCCACGATTTGCTTTTCTAACAATGCATCGATGATTCGATTAACTGGATATTTTCCAGCAATCTCATATCCCAGGAACGGTCCTTGCCAGTTTAATCTCTTACCATAGGCCAATGCCGCAGCTCCTAAACTGCTACCAGCATCTCCTGGATTAGGCATAATCCAAATATTGTCGAAATGCATACCTAGGTTAGCATTTGCTACACAGTTTAATGCAACACCGCCCATGTAAACTAAATTTTTACTTGGACTAATATACTTGGCTTT
>Ga0222714_10002871_pt1 | contig 17912 bp, 13 predicted proteins | sample C33_3DmetaG_FD_165048 | JGI IMG/M metagenome (GOLD analysis project Ga0222714, IMG submission 165048) | Estuarine water microbial communities from San Francisco Bay, California, United States - C33_3D | ecosystem: Environmental > Aquatic > Marine > Unclassified | place: USA: California...
CGGGCCATCCAGCGTTACCTGCAGGACCCGCTCGCGCTGCTCCTCCTCGACGAGGAGGTGGCGGAAGGCACGACGATCCGCGTGCACGTCGACGCGGAGGGCTCCAGGCTCACCTTCGAGGTGATGGGACCTGTAAGCCTGAACCCGCAGCAGTCCGCTGCGGCGGGCGCCACGTGAGCCCGGCCGCTGCGGTCTCGCGGCCGCGCGACGGGAGCACCGAGTGGGCCTTTATCGCGCGGGCGCTTTTGTCCAGATTCGGGAGAAGCCGACCCGGATTCGAGGAATGCCGATGACTGCCCGCCGCCTTTCAGGCCCGTTCGCGCTCCTGCTTGCGGTGGCGTCGACGGCGTGCACGACGGTCGTGCAGGCTCCACCGGCTACCGCGTCCCTTGGTGCGCAGCTCTCGGTGGAGCGCTTCCTTCAGGCGGCGAACGAACACGACGTGGTGTCCATGGGGCACCTCTTCGGAACCTCCGACCGTGCGGCGATGGACACCGGCAGCACCTTCGGTTGCATGTTCAAGAAGATCGGATCGTGGTTCGGCGGCAGGGCGTGTCAGAGCAAGCAGGAGGTCGAAATCCGCATGGATGCGATCGCCTCGATCCTCGAGCATCGGGACTACCGCGTGACGGGCGAGTCCCGTGTGGCGGGTCGCACGGCACCGACGACGCGCATTCTCGTCGACATGACCATGCGTGACGGGTCCGCGGTGCAGGGCCTACCGTTCGTGGTCGTCCAAACCGGGCGGGGGCACTGGCTCATCGAGCAGGTCGACCTCGAGCGGGTCATGGCGGCACGCTGAAGGGATCAGGCTTCGTGCTGGACCAGCTCGACGAGGATCCCGCCGGTGCCCGAAGGATGTAGAAAAGCGACACGGTGACCGCCGGCGCCCGGACGGGGCACGCGGTCGATGAGTCGAAGGCCTGAGGCCTCGAGGCGGGCGAGTTCCGCCACGATGTCCCCAGTGCGGTAGGCGACGTGGTGCAGGCCCTGGCCGCGTCGTTCGAGGAAGCGGCCCACGGTGGTATCGGGGCCGAGGGGCTCGAGGAGTTCGACGGCGCCAACGAAGGCGACCCGGACCCCCTGTGCCTCGAGCGTCTCGGGCGTGGAGGCTTTTTCGCCGGTGACGAGCTCGAAGAGAGGCATGCTCTCTTCGAGGGAGTGAACGGCGACCGCGACGTGATCCAGCGGGCGGCTCGTCGAATCGAGAGAGATCATGAACGACCTGGGCCGGATTGGCCGGTGCGGGTCAGCGGGTACGAAACCGACGATGACACGGTTCGCCCGCGGACGCTACAAGGAGAAGCAGATGGCAAGTGACATGATTACCGAAGTCACCGACTCGAATTTCGCCGAGGAGGTCGAGAAGGGCGACGGTCTCTACATGGTGGACTTTTGGGCGGAATGGTGCGGACCCTGCCGCATGATCGCGCCCACGGTGGACGCGCTGGCGAGCGACTACGGGGAAAAGGGGCTCAAGGTCGGCAAGCTCAACGTCGACCACAATCCGCAGACGTCGGTCCGCTTCGCGGTCCGGTCGATTCCGGCGGTCCTCTTCTTCAAGGACGGGAAGCTGGTCGACCAGGTGGTGGGCGCGGGTCCCCGCAAGATGTACGAGGACAAGGTCCTGCAGCACCTGTAGGATCGCGACGCGAGCGTCTCGGAGCTCCGCGTTCCGAGCGCTGTGGGGCCGGTCGGCACCGCCGACCGGCCCTTTCGTGTGTGTCCTCCGCCCGGTCCGGCTATCTTCCCGAGTGTCCACGCTCTATCTGGTCAGCACGCCCATCGGCAACCTCGGCGACCTCTCGCCTCGCGCGGCAGAGACGCTGCGGGGTGTCGCGCGCATCCTGTGCGAGGATACCCGCAGGACCCGCGTGCTCGCCGACCACGCGGAGGCGCGTGCGACCCTGGTCTCCGTGCACGCGCACAACGAGCGCGAGCGTATCGAGGCGATTCTGGGCTGGCTCGCCGCGGGTGAGGACCTGGCCATGGTTTCCGATGCCGGGACGCCGCTCGTGTCCGACCCCGGCGCACGGGTCGTTGATGCGGTTTCGGCGGCCGGACACGCCGTCGTCCCGATTCCGGGAGCGAGCGCGGCGCTCGCGGCGCTGGTCGCCTCGGGGCTCCCGTCCGACCGTTTCACCTTCCTCGGCTTCCCCGCGCGCAGGGGCAGGGCGCGTGCCGCAGACCTCGCGCGCGTCGTCGTCTCGGCGGAGACGACCGTGCTGTTCGAGTCACCCCACCGGCTCGTCGCCCTCCTCGACGACCTCGCGGAGCTCTGCGGGCCCGACCGTCGCGTGGCCGTGTCGCGCGAGCTCACCAAGCTCCATGAAGAGACCGTGCGCGGAACCCTCGCTGAGGTGGCCGGCTACTACCGGGAGCGGACGCCCCGAGGCGAGGTCACGGTGGTGGTCGAGCCGGCGGTGGCACGAGAGGCCGCCGATACGGCGAGGGAAGAGGCCGAGCGGCTCGCCGAAGCGCTGCTGGGCGAGGGAATGAAGCCTTCCGCGGTGTCGCGCGAGCTCGCGGATCGTCTCGACCTGGCGCGAAACGAAGCGTACCGTATCGTGCACGGCCTCAGGGACGCCGAGAACGACTCCACGCACGCGACGGGGAACGCGGTCACCGACGAATGAAGCTGATTCTGCTGGCGATGCTGGCGGCCGGCACGACCGGTCCTGCGCCTGCGCCTGGGACCGATTCGATCACGGTGGCCCGTCTTCGTTACGAGGGCGGCGGCGACTGGTACGCCAATCCCTCTTCGTTGCCCAACCTGCTGTCTGCCGTCCGTGAGCGGACCGGGATCCCCGTCGCGCGCCGGGAAGCGGAGGTCATGCCTCTGGACCCCGCGCTGCGGGACTATCCGTACCTGTACATGACGGGGCACGGTAACGTCGCGTTCACGCCCGCGGAGCGAGCGGCGCTTCGGGCGTACCTGACGGGGGGCGGGTTCCTCCACGCAGACGACAACTACGGGCTGGACGAGTCGTTTCGCGCGGAGATGGCCCAGATCTTCCCCGACGCGGAGCTCACCGAGATCCCGGCGGAGCACCCGGTTTTCCACACGTTCTACGACTTTCCGGACGGCTTGCCCAAGATCCACGAGCACGACGGCCATCCCCCGCAGGCCTTCGGGATCTTCGTCGACGGTCGCATGGTGGTCTTCTACTCGTACGAGTCCGACCTGGGCGACGGATGGGAGGACGCGGCTGTTCACGAGGATCCCGCGGGGACGCGGGAGCAGGCGCTGCGCATGGGGGTCAACCTCTTCCTCTGGGTGCTGGGGCAGGCGGTCTCGTGAACCCGGTCGCACGTGAGTTGGTGGGTCGGGTCGGCGAGGTCCGGGAGCACCTGGTCAGGCGCGCCGCGGCCGGCGCGGTGCTGTGGGGCGGTGCGGTGCTGGCCCTGCTCGTGGTCGTCGCGTGGGTGTTCGTGCCGGCGGGGGGCTTCCGCCAGGGGAGCAACACGCCGGCCCTGCTCGACCTCGCCTTCCTCGTCCTCGTGGGCTCCGGGATCGGCTGGTTTCGGGCCATGGCCCGCCGGCGCTTCGACGAGGTACCCCTGGCGTCCGCGATGGAACGGGCGTCCGGCATGCGGACCGGAGTGCTCCGGGGCGCGCTCGAACTCTCCCGTGCCACGCCGCAGGGCGTGTCGACCTCGCTGGTCGGGCGCGCCGTGTCCGCGGTTCTGGACGACCTGGAGGGTCGCCAGACCGACGCACTTGCCGGCACCCTTGGGGAGGGAGTGGATCTCTGGATCCGCCGTGGCCGCGCCGCCGCCATCGGGCTGACGGTGCTCGTGGTAATCCTTTCGGTCGCCGCACCGGGACGCGCCCGCGCCGCGCTGGCGGGTCTGGGCTCTCCACTCTCCACGGCTGCCGATCCCGTGCTTCCACCGCTGGTGGTCCAGCCCGGAGACATCGAGGTGATGCGCGGGTCCGACGTGGTGCTGGAGATTTCCGCGGCTGGTCGGCTCCGGGTGGAACTCGCGTATCAGGCGGCGGGTGACGTGGCCCGGACGGAAGGACTCACCGTCGAGCAGGGCCGTGCGACGCACACGTTCCGCACGGTGGCGGCGAACATCGAATACCGCGTTCGGGACGAGGACGGACGGTCGACCGCCACATACGAGATCGTTCCGGTCGACCCGCTCTTCGTGAGCGACCTCGTGGTGTCGGTCACGTACCCGCCCCACACGGGGCTCCCCGCGGACGAGTATCGGGGCGATCCGCCGCCGCTTCGCATCCCCGCGGGGTCGACGGTCTTCTTCGAGGGAAGCACGAGTCGTCCGCTGTCGTCCGTCGCACTGCTCGACTCCGTGGGCACGCGCGCGCTCGAGTTCGGCGTGGCGGGCAGTACCTTCGAGGCGCGCTGGACTCCGGGGGCCGACGGCGTGTTCGCCTGGGATTTTCGGGACGTCCGTGGCGGAGCCGCGGAGATCGAGCCGGACCCGTTGGAGGTCACGGTCGTGCCGGACCAGCTCCCCGCCATCGGGATTCCGGTTCCCGGCCGCGACACGATCATGCCGCTCAACCTTCGGCAGCCTCTCGTTCTGGAGGCCGCGGACGACTACGGGCTCATGCGCGTGGAGCTGGTCGCGTACCGCGTCACGTCGTTCGGCGAACGGATGGCGCCGGTGTCGCAGGGCTTCCAGGTCGGAGGGCAGCGCGGCATCATCGCGCGCCCGCTCCTGAACCTGTCGTCGTGGGGACTCCTGCCCGGCGATACCGTGCGGTACTTCGCCCGTGCCATCGACAACAGCCCCGCGGGCCAGGTGTCGACCTCCCCCGAATACGTCCTGCGCATGCCGGAGGCGGCCGAGCTTCGTCGTGAGGCCGAGGAGCGGTTCGAGAGCACGGCGGAACGGCTCGAGGAACTCGCTGCAGAGGCTGCGCGCCAGGCGGAGGAGAACCGGGAGGCGGCGCTCGAGTCGGCCGCCCAGCGGGAGCAGGCGGACGAGGCGATGACCGAGTCCGCGGAATTCGAGCAGCTGGAGGAGCTCCGGCGGGCGCTCGAGGAGCAGCAGGCCATGTCGGAGCAGGTCGACTCGCTGCGCGCGGAGATGGAGGCCATGGAACGGCTCTTGGAAGAGGCCGGCCAGGCCGACCCGGAGTTGCGTCGGCAGATGGAGGAGCTCCAGGAGCTTCTCGCTCAGATGACGGGCGATGAGCTGGAGCAGCGCATGGACGAGCTGTCCGAGGCGCTGGAGCGGGAGAACGTCGATCAGGCGAACCAGTCGCTCGACGAGATGGCCGCGCAGCAGGAGGAGTTCCGCGAGCGGCTGGAGGAGGCGCTGGAGCGCTTCCGGCGTGCGGCCCTGGAGCAGGACTTCCGCGCGACCACGAGCGAGGTGGAGGAGCTGGCGCGCCAGGAGCAGGCCGTGGCCGACGCACTCACCGAAGACGACCAGCCCGAGTTGCGCGCCCAGCAGCAGGAGGAGCTGGCGCGCCAGGCGGAGCAGCTCGAGGAGCGGATGGAGAGCCTCGAGGAGCGGCTCGCGGAGCTGGGCGAGCAGGAGGCGTCGGAGGGTGTTCGCGAGGCCCGTGAGCGCGCGCGCGAAGCGCGCGAGCAGATACAGCAGTCGAGCGAGCGCGCCGAGCGTGGCGAGACGCAGGAGGCCGGCGAGCAGGCGCAGGAGGCGGCCGAACAGATGCAGGAGGCCGCGCAGGAGATGCAGGAGGCCATGCAGCAGATGGCCCAGCAGCAGATGCAGGCGCAGCAGGACGCGCTCATGCGTACCGCCGACGACGCGCTCGCGCTCGCGCGACGCCAGGGCGAACTGCAGGAGAGGATGCAGGTGGCCAGCCAGGATCAGCTGGTCGCGATGCGCGCCGAACAGCAGTCCCTGCTGCAGGGGGTGCAGAACGTCGCGGAGAATCTGCAGGTGGCGTCCGAGGGGGCGATGGGGGCCAACCGCGAGCTTTCGGCGCAGATGGGGCTCGCGATGGAATCCCTGCAGAACACCATCGAGGCGATGGAGGGGCGCCGCGGCTCCGCGCCGACTCCCGCGGCCATGGCGGACCAGGCGATCGGCGACCTCAATCAGCTCGCGCTGATGGCGATCGCCGGCGCCGAGCAGATGGGGCAGCAGGGCGAAGGGGAGGGGAGCGAGCAGCAGATGGCCGAGCAGCTCGAGCAGCTCGCGCAGCAGCAGGGCGAGCTTATGAACCAGAGCACTCAGCTCATGCCCATGCAGCTCGGACAGCAGACGATGCAGCAGCAGCTCGAGCAGATGCAGCAGGGTCAGGAGTCCGTGGCGAGCGAGCTGGGCGACCTCGCCGACGAGCCGGGGTCCGAGGAGTCGCTCGGCGATCTCGAAGAGCTGGCGCGCGAAGCCATGGCCATCGCGCAGGAGCTCGCTCAGGGGCGCCTGGAGCCGGAGACGATCGAGCGGCAGGAGCGCCTCTTCCACCGGCTCCTCGACGCCGGGCGTTCGCTCGAGCGCGAGGAATTCTCGGAGGAGCGCGAGTCGGAGGAGCCCGGTGACTTCGAGCGCGGCCAGGTGCTGTCCCTCACCGCCGAGCAGATGGGCGTGATGACCTTCGAGGTCACCGATTCCGAGCGGCTCCAGCGGCTCAGTCCGGGGGTGCGGGCACTCGTGCTCGAGTACTTCGAGAGGCTGAACCGCGCCCGGCCGCCGGGAGGTGGCTCGTGAGCGCGCGGGTCGGGCGGTGCCGTGCCGCGCTCCTCTTCCTCTCGGTTGCGGGGATGATGTCCGTGCCCGGGGCCGACGCGCAGGTGCGCACGCGTGGCTCCGAGACGGCACTCCTGCGCGAGGCCGCCGCGCTCGAGTCGCGCGGTGAGTTCGGGCGGGCGGCCGACGTGCTGCGGACGCTGCTCGAGGAGAATCCTTCGTCTTCGGGTGGCCTCTTCGCACTGGAGCGGGTCCTGCGGGCCCAGGGCGACGTCGTCTCGATCCTGCCCGCCGTGAGCGCATTCCTCGCCGAGCAGCCTCGCTCGTCGGGGGTGCGATCGCTCGAGCTCCGGGTGCTCGCGGAGGTCGACTCCGTGGACGCTGTGCGCCGCCGCGCGACCGAGTGGCTCGACGTCGACCCGGGGGAGGAAGTGCCGTACCGCGAGGTGGCCCGCGTCTACGAGCGCGCCTTCGGTGCCCGGGAGGCGCTCGATCTCCTCTACCGCGGCCGGGCGGACATCGACCGGGACGACGCGCTCGCGCTCGAGATCGGCGATCTGCTGGCGGGCTCCGGAGACTTTGAGGCGGCCGCCGACGAATGGGCGCTCGCGGTGCGCCGCGACGCGGCGCAGGTCGCGACAATCACGCGCCGCGTCACGGCCCTGGACAGCGACGAGGCCGTGCGACGCGCGGGGCGCAGGCTGGTTCAGCGTCTCGGCGCGGCCGACGACGTCGAACTTCGGCGCGCCGGTGCCCGCATCGCCCTCGACATCGGCCTCGAGGAAGAGGCGATGTGGCTTTCGCGGGAGGTGGCGCGCGACCTCGACGGCCGTGCCCGCACCACCTTCCTCACCGATGTCGCGCGCCGGGCGCGCGACCGGGAGCTGGTGGAGGTCGCCGCCTGGGCCTACGACGAGCTGGGAGGAGACGCGTCGAGCCCGGCCGAGCGGAGGCAGTTCGATCTCCGCATCGTGGACGTTTCGCTCGCCGCGGGAGACACGGCCGCCGCGCTCGACGCCCAGCGCCGCGTCGCCGGGTCCTTTTCCCCGGGTTCCGTGGACCGGCGCAGGGCGACGGCGCAGGTGATCCGGCTCGAGGCGGTGCGATCGGATCCCGACGAGCTTCGTGACATGGTCCAGTCGTTCCGGGAGGAGTTTCCGAACGCGCCCGAGCTCGACGATCTCGCGGCCGGCGTGTCACGAAGCCTGCAGGCGCGTGGCGACGCTGCCGGGGCCTCGGCGGTGCTCCAGGGCGTCGACGGGCCTCGGAGCTCCGTCGAACGGGCGTACCTTCTGCTGGACGAAGGTGCGGTGGCGGAGGGCCGGGCGGCGTTACTGCTCGCGCTGACCGGGCTGCCCGCGGCGGAGGCGACCGCCGTCATCCAGTTCGCGGGCCTGCTCGGGCGCGCCTCGCCCGAGGGTCAGGAGGCCCTCGCCGCCGCGGGGGTCGCGGCGCACCGGGGCCGCGCCGCGGAGGCCGCCACGGGGCTGGCCGACCGGGTCGGAACGCTGCCGGACGAGGAACGGGCCCGCACGCTTGCCGAGGCCGCGAGGATCGCCGCCGACGGGGGCGACGCGCGGATCGCTGCCGAGATCCGCGAAGTCATCGTGGCCGATCATGCCGATACCCCGGAATTCGCCGGGGCGGCGCTCGCGCTCGCGCGCTACCACGCCCGGACCCCGCGCGGCCACGCGGAGGCCATCCGGCTACTGGAAGAGCTCATTGCCGCACGTCCCAACGCGGCGGTCGTGCCGGATGCACGGGTGGAACTCGAACGCCTGCGGGCGCGGGGACGCTGATGCGATCTCACACGACCCTTCGCCACGGCCGGATCCCTGCGCGCCTCGCGCTCCTCGTCGCCGTCCTTCTGGTCGGGACCGCGCCCGGGCGCGCCTCCGGCCAGTGGCTCCTCGTGCCCATGGACCGGGCTCAGCAGAATCATCTGCGGGCGTATGGCCTCACCTACTGGGCGCTGGAGCAGCAGGAGCACGCCGAGTGGCTGCTCAACTTCCGGGGCGGCTCGTTCCTTCTCCCCGACCAGCCGTCGCTCCGGCGAGAGGCGGCACTCCGTGGCGTCTCGGTCGAGCCGATGAACGCCTCGGCAGAGGCGCGCATGCGGGCGACGATCCAGGGATCGAACATGGAGGCGGTGCCGCTCGAGCGCGCCCCAAAAGTCGCCATCTACACGCCTCCGAACTCGACGCCGTGGGACGACGCGGTGACCATGGCCCTCGAGTACGCCGGCATCGGCTACGAGACGATCTGGGACGATCAGGTGCTGGAGGGGGACCTCTCGGACTACGAGTGGATCCATCTGCATCACGAGGACTTCACCGGCCAGTATTCGAAGTTCTTCCTGACCTACTCCGGCGCCCCCTGGCTCCAGGAGGAGGTCGCCCGGAACCAGGAGGTGGCCCGCGCCGGGGGGTTCGCGCACGTGCCCGCTCTGAAGAAGCACGTGGCCCAGACCATCCGGCAGTACATCGAGGACGGGGGCTTCCTCTTCGCCATGTGCTCGGCCACGGAGACGCTCGAACTCGCGCTGGCGGCTCAGAACGTCGATATCGCCGCGGCGTACTCCGATGGAACGCCGCCCGACGCCGATGCGTCGGCCAAGATGAACTGGGACATGGCACTCGCCTTCACGGGGGCCCAGGTGCAGATCGCACCGTCGGTGAACTCCTTCTCGGACATCGACGGTCACCAGGTCAATACGCCGTGGCGCCGTGAGCTCTCCGTGTTCTCGCTCTTCGACTTCTCGGCGAAGTTCGATCCGGTGCCGGCGATGCTGACGCAGAACCACGAGTCGGTCCTTCCCGACTTCTACGGACTCACCACGTCGTTCCGGGAAGACCGGCTCAAGTCGGGGGCCATCGTCCTGGCCCGTGAGGACGGGCTCGCGAAGTACGTGCACGGGAACCTCGGTGAGGGAACCTGGACGTACTTCGGCGGTCACGACCCGGAGGATCCCGAGCACCAGATCGGCGACCCGCAGACGGATCTCGCCCTGCACCCGAACTCGCCCGGGTACCGCCTGATCCTCAACAACGTCCTCTTCCCGGCGGCGAAGAAGCAGAAGCTCAAGACTTGAGCCGGGAGATCCCGGAGGGTTTCCCCATCACCCTCCCGAAGGTCGCCCTCGCGGGCCTCGACGGACTGGAGCCTGACGACGCCGAAGCGGGCGCCGGGGTGTCCGGTGATGCGGGGCGCGCGAAGAGTCCTGCACCCCCGCTCAGGCTCTCGGCCGAGACGCGGGACCGCCTCCGCCACGAGATCTCCAGGGCCGGAGGCCGGGAGGTCTGCTTCCTGGCCACGGTCGACGCGGAGCGCGTCGTGCACGACGCACGGGCGGTGGCCCGGGGTAACTTCGAGGCCGTCCTCGTCGCGGCCCGGGACGCGGAGGTGGGCGGCGTGATGCTGCACAACCACCCGAGCGGCGTCCTGGAGCCTTCGGACGCCGACATGAACGTGGCCGCGCAGCTGTACGACCAGGGGATCGGCACGGCGATCATCGACAACGACGCCGAGCGGCTCTATGTCGTGGTGGAGCCTCCGCGGCCCCGGCCGCGGGTGGCTCTCGACCCTGCAGAGCTCGACGCGGTGCTCGCCCCCGGGGGCGAGCTCTCCACGCGATATCCGGGATACGAGGACCGTCCGGGCCAGCGTGCCATGCTCTCGTCGGTGGTCGAGCGCTTCAACGGGGGCGGGATCGCGATCGTCGAGGCGGGCACCGGCACGGGAAAGTCGCTCGCGTACCTCCTGCCGGCCGTACGGTGGGCGCAGGAGAACGCGGAGCGCACCGTGGTGTCGACGAACACCATCAACCTCCAGGAGCAGCTCGCGTTCAAGGACCTTCCTCTGGTGCAGGAGCTGGTCGGTGATGTGAAATGGGCGCTCGTGAAGGGGCGAGGCAACTACGTCTCGATCCGCAGGGCGCTCCTGGCCCAGCAGACGCAGGGATCGCTCTTCGAGGACGACCGGTCGGGAGAGGTGCGCTCCCTCCTCGACTGGATCGAGACCACGGAGGACGGCTCGCTTTCCGACCTGACGTTCTCCCCGTCCGACGACGTCTGGGAGGAGGTGCGCAGCGATCCGGACATCTGTCTGCGCTCCCGCTGCCCCCACTTCCAGGAGTGCTTCTACCAGCGCTCTCGTCGCAGGGCCGCGGCCGCGGAAGTCCTCATCGTGAACCATCACCTCCTCTTCACTGACCTCGCGGTCCGCCAGGCCACGCAGAACTGGACCCAGTCGGCTGTGCTCCCGGCATACAAGCGCGTGGTCCTCGACGAGGCGCACAACGTGGAGGACGCCGCGACTTCGCACCTGGGCGTCGAGGTGACCCGGCGGGGCGTCTTCCGCACCCTCTCCCGGCTGGACAGGAAGGGGCGGGGGATCCTGACCGCCATCCACGAGGCGGTCGGTGGCTCGGACGAGGGTGCCGAGATTCGGGAACGGGTCGAGAACCGCGTCCGGCCGGCACTCTCGCGTGCGCGGGCAGAGGTCGAAGGCCTCGTCGAGCGCCTCGAGCCCCTCGCCCCGCCCGGGGAGGGCGCGATCCGCCTCGGGGAGCAGGGCCGGGGCGAGCCTGCCACTTCCGAGGACGTAGGTGAGCGGCTGCGGGCCACGCTCGCGACCCTGGGACGTCTGGAGCGGGAGCTGGGGGAACTGCGCGCCCGGCTGGATCTGTCGGAGGCGCTGGCCGATGCCCTGGAAGGACGCGTCCTCGACCTGCGCTCGGTGGAGCGCCGCGTCGGGTCGATCGTGCACGGACTCCGCCTTGTGCTCGCACCCGGCGAGGATGCCGGTGCCTTCGTGCGCTGGATGGAGTCGCGCGGGCGCCCGAGCCGCGCCAACCTGGTCCTCGCGGCCGCCCCGATCGAGATCGGCGCGACGCTGCGGGACTCGCTCTTCACCCGGGCCGAGACCACGGTCCTGACTTCGGCCACGCTCACGACGCGGCGGCGCTTCGACTTCCTCCGCAGCCGGCTGGGCATCGGCGCCGAGGATCTCGCCGAAGTGGATGCAGAAGTGGAGGTGGAAGAGGGTATCGTACTGTCTCCCTTCGATTTCGAGAGTCAGTCACTGCTCGCGATTCCGACGGATCTCCCGCCGGCCGGGCCGGGCCAGCACGGGTTCGACGAGGCGACCGTCGACGTCGTCGCTTCGTTCGCCGACATCACGGACGGCGGGATCTTCGCCCTCTTCACCTCGCACGGGGCGCTGCGCCGCGTCGCGCAGGGACTCCGCGACGCGGGGCTCGACGCGCGCTGGCCCCTCTTCGTGCAGGGGGAGGGGGACCGCAGCCGGATTCTCGAGCACTTCGTCGAGAGCGGGCGCGGGGTTCTGCTGGGCACCGCCTCGTTCTGGGAGGGCGTGGACGTCCCCGGAGACCCCCTTCGGGGGCTCGTCATCCAGAAGCTTCCGTTCCGGGTGCCCTCGGAGCCCATCACCGCCGCGCGCATGGAGGCGCTCCAGCGCAAGGGCGTCGACCCGTTCCAGGGCTTCATGCTTCCCCACGCGGCCCTTCGCCTCAAGCAGGGATTCGGCCGGCTGATCCGCTCCCGGGCGGATCGGGGGGCGGTGCTGATGCTCGACGACCGGATCCTCCGGAAGCGTTACGGACGCTACCTGCGCGACTCGCTGCCGGGCGCGCCGGTGGTGAAGGGACCCTGGGTCGAGGTGGAGCGGCGCGTGCGGTCGTTCTACGGCACGCCCGTCGGAGTCTGAAGCGCCCCTTGGATGGGCGCGCCGCGGGCTCTAGATTCCGCGGCGGTCGGCCCCTGGGGCCCGTGAGTCATCACGCAACGGTGGAAGAATCGATGAAGCGGATCATCGGCATGGGTATCGGCGTTCTCTACTTCGGTCTCGCCTTCGGGGCGCTCACCCGTGCCAACGGGGGCTGGGCCACGGGATACGCGGACGTCGGCTTCTGGTGGACCGTGATCGCCGTGATCCTCGCGATCGCCGCCACCGGGGCGCTCGTCGGGACCTGGATCCACACGCAGCCGAAGAACGGCTAGCGGCGCGGCCCGGCGGCCGCTCCGCGCCACGAAGTGAATCGAGGGGCCGCCCGAAGCGATGTCGGGCGGCCTCTTTCCATACCGGGACCATCTTTCTGTTCGCACTTCCCTCGCACCGAGGAACACCCCATGGCTCCGATCCGACCCTCGAAGATCGTCTGTGTTGGCAAGAACTACGCGAAGCACGCGGCCGAGATGGGGGGTGAGGTCCCGGCCGAGCCCCTCGTCTTCCTGAAGCCGCCGTCGGCGCTGGTGGGGGACGGGGACGACATCGTCATGCCGCGCCGCTCCAGCCGCGTCGACTACGAGGGCGAGATCGGCGTGATCATCGGAACGCGTGCGCGGCGCGTGAGCCGGGACGAGGCCTGGTCGTACGTGCAGGCCCTCGTGCCGGTGAACGACGTGACGGCCCGCGACCTGCAGAAGTCGGACAACCAGTGGACCCGGGCGAAGGGCTTCGACTCCTTCTGCCCCGTGGGTACGCCGGTGCCCGTGTCCGAAGTCGATCTGACCGCCCTCGCGGTGACCACGACCGTGAACGGCGAGGTGCGCCAGCACGGACTCGTGTCGGAGATGGCGTACGACATCCCGGCGATCATCGAGTTCGTGTCCGGCATCATGACGCTCGAAGCCGGAGACCTGATCGCCACCGGGACCCCGGACGGCATCGGGCCACTGGCGGAGGGAGACGAGGTCGTCGTCGACGTGGCCGGCGTGGGCTCCGTCCGCAACCGGGTCGTGAAGGAAGCCTGATGCCCCGCACCAACACCCGGTTCGGCGCTCTGCCCCCGTATCCGCTGGCGGAGATGAAGGCGGTCCGCCGCCGCATCGAGGCCGAGGGGCGCGACGTGATCGATCTCGGGGCGGGGGACGCCACGCTCGATCCACCCCCCGCCGTGATCGAGAAGCTTTGTGAGGTCGCAGGAGACAACTCCTACTCCCGCTATGCGTTCCAGCTCGGCCTGCCGGCCTTTCGCGAGGCCGTAGCGCGCTTCATGCACCGGCGTTTCGGCGTCACGGTCGACCCCTACACCGAGGTCCTTCCGCTCATCGGATCGAAGGACGGGATCGCTCACCTCCCGTTCGCGTACGTCGAGCCGGGGGACGCGGCGATCATTCCGGACCCGGGATACCAGGCGTACCTCGGACCGCTCATGCTTTCGGGGGGCGATCCGCACCTCGTCGCGCTCCGACCGGAGAACGACTTCCTCGTGCCCCTCGGAGACATTCCGGCTTCCGTCACCAAGCGGGCCAGGATTCTCTACCTGAACTACCCGAACAATCCGACGACGGCCATCGCCCCGGACGCCTACGTCGAGGCTGCCATCGAGTACTGCGCCCGAAACGACATCCTGCTCGCCTACGACAACGCCTATTCGGAGTTCGGCTTCGACGGGTACCGCCCGCGCAGCGTCCTGGAGTTCGACGGCGCGCGGGACGTCTCTCTCGAGTTCCACTCGCTCTCCAAGACGTACAACATGACCGGGTGGCGGCTCGGGTGGGCCGTCGGTGGCGCCCCCATGATCGCAGCGCTGTCGAAGGTGAAGACGTTCGTCGACACGGGGCAGTATCTCGGCATCCAGGCCGCCGGCGTCGCGGCGCTCGACAGCTGGACGTCGTGGGTGCCCGGCAACATCGAGACGTTCGCCGGGCGCCGGAATGCCGCGGTGGAGGCGTTCCGGGCCGCCGGCTTCGACGTCACGCCACCCCGCTCGACCATGTACCTGTGGATTCCGGTGCCGGGCGGGGAACCTTCGGAAGCCTTCGGGCTGCGCGCGCTCGAATCGGAGGGTGTCATCGTGCTCCCGGGTGCATCGCTTGGCGCCGGAGGGGAGGGCTTCTTCCGGATCGCGCTGACGGTGGACGGGGATCGACTCGCGGAGGCGGCTCGGCGGCTCGGCAGGGTCGTCGGCTGAGTACGCAGGCGGGTCCGGGGCTGGCCCGGGCTGGCGTGCCCGTCCTCCCCGATCCGAGGAACCGCGCCTTCGCGGGGGGTTAGCAACGCAGATGAGCGCACGGCTGACCGGCACGGGATCCGAGCGGGACCGGGCCTGGCAGGACAGCCGGGGCCTCGGGTCCCGGCGCCTGCGCGCCACGGCGTTCGGGATCTCGATCGCGCTCCACGTCGTGGCGATCGTCCTCTACGCGTCGGGCCGTGCCATCCTGTCGCCCGACGGTCTGGTCCTTCCGATCTCTTCGGACCAGCAGTCGGACCAGGGCGTCGACCTCATGCAGCTCATTGAGCTCGACGCCGGCGACCCGGATCGTCCGGAAAACCCGGACGAAATCGAGGAAGTGCGGGCCGCCGAAGCCGACGTCCGGCTCCCGTACATCCCCGGCCCGCTCGTGGGCGAGCTCCTGCCCCCCGGGCCCTCGGCGGCCGAGCGTCTTCGCGCCAACCTCCTCGATCCTCGCCTCTGGGCTGCACCTCCGCCCGAGTTCTACGAGCTGACGCTCGAGGAGCGGGAGGAACTGCTTCTTTCCCGGCGCATCGTGGAGTGGTACGACTCCGTGGCCATCGCGCGGGCCGCCGAGGATCGCCTGACCGACTGGACGTTCCGCGACGGGCAGGGCGGTCGCTGGGGGGTGGCGGACGGTCGGATCTACCTGGGCGACATTGCGCTTCCGCTTCCCTTCGAATTCGGCGTGCCCGTCGGCAAGCGCGACGAGTACGCGCGCCGCATCTGGGAGTTCGACGAGATCGCGCGGCAGAGTCAGCAGTACCTGATCGACCAGAACTGGAAGGAGCGCGCGGAGGCGATCCGACAGCGCCGCGATCGGGAACGAGCCGCCGCGGCCGCGCGGGACACGCTCCGCATCCGCTGAGCGCGAAGCCGGGTCCCGCCCCGGCGTCGGCCCCTGGGCTCTCAGCACGGCCCAGGCCGGTTCCGTGGTGCGAGCCCCGGCCCCATCTTACGGCTTCGCCGGGTGCTCCCATTCTGGGCCCCGGCCCCCGTCCGCACCGCACCCGAGGAAGTGCCCGTGTCACAGGAGTTGCCCCCGCGCCTCGATCCCCGTTCGATCGAACCCGCACGCTATCGCGCGTGGCAGGACGGAGGGTACTTCCACGTCCCGGCTACGGCGGTCCTGGAGGACGGGCGCGATCCGTACGTGATCGTAATCCCGCCGCCGAACGTGACGGCGGCGCTGCACATGGGGCACGGGTTGAACAACACCGTCCAGGACGTGCTCATCCGCTGGCGTCGCATGCAGGGGAGGGCGTCCCTGTGGGTGCCCGGTACCGACCATGCTGGGATCGCGACTCAGAACGTCGTCGAGCGCCAGCTCGCCGCCGAGGGGCTTCACCGCGACGATCTCGGCCGCGAGAGGTTCGTCGAGCGGGTGTGGGAGTTCGTGACGGAGACGGGCGGGACGATCCTCGAACAGCTCAAGGCCATCGGGGCTTCGTGCGACTGGGAGCGGACGCGCTTCACGCTCGACGAAGACCTCCAGCGCGCCGTGCGCGAGGTCTTCGTGTCGCTGTACGAAAAGGACCTGATCTACCGCGGCGAGTACATCATCAACTGGTGTCCACGCTGTCTCACCGCGCTGTCGAACGAAGAGGCGGAGGGCGAGGAGACGCAGGGAAGCCTCTGGCACCTGCGCTACCCGCTCCCGCTCGACGCGACCGAAGCGGCGGCCGCGGCGCGCGCTGCCGGCGCCGCATCGGTCGGGCAGCTCCCGGACGGGCGCTGGTACCTGACCGTGTCCACGACCCGGCCCGAGACGATGCTCGGTGACACCGGCGTGGCCGTGCACCCGGGCGACGAGCGCTACGCCGGCCTGGTGGGCGCGCACGTCGAGCTCCCGCTCACCGGCCGCACGATTCCGGTGGTCGCCGACCGCCACGTGGACCCGGAATTCGGCTCCGGCATGGTGAAGGTGACACCGGCGCACGACAAGAACGACTTCGAGATCGCGGGCCGGACCGGCCTCGCGCTCCTCGACGTGATGACGTCGGACGCACGCATGGGGGACAACGCCCCGGAGGCGTTCCGCGGGCTGGATCGGTTCGAGGCCCGCAAGGCGGTCCTGGCTCAGCTCGAAGCGGTTGGTCTCCTGGCGGGTTCGGACGCGCACACGCACGCTGTCCCCCACTGCTACCGGTGCGACACCGTGGTCGAGCCACGGCTCTCCGAGCAGTGGTTCGTGCGGATGAAGCCCCTCGCCGAGCCCGCGCTGGCCGCCTCGCAGGACGGCACCATCACCTTCACGCCACCCCACTGGCAGCGGGTGTACGAGCACTGGATGGAGAACATCCAGGACTGGTGCATCTCCCGGCAGCTCTGGTGGGGCCATCGGATCCCCGTCTGGTACTGCCCGTGCGGCGAGGTCATGGTCTCGCGGGAGGATCCCGCGGCGTGCCCGAAGTGCGGGAGCGGCGCGCTCGAACAGGACCCCGACGTGCTCGACACCTGGTTCAGCTCGCAGCTGTGGCCGTTCTCGGTGTTCGGCTGGCCCAGGGAAACGGACGACCTGAAGGCGTTCTATCCGGGGCACACCATGGTGACGGCCCCGGAGATCCTCTTTTTCTGGGTCGCCCGAATGATCATGATGGGGTACGAATTTCAGGGTGAGGCGCCCTTCACGCAGGTCTACCTCCACGGGACCGTGCGCGACATCAAGGGTCGCAAGATGTCCAAGTCGCTCGGCAACGGCATCGACCCCCTGCGCGTGGTGGAGGAGTTCGGCGCCGACGCCATGCGCTACACGATCGTGAGCCAGTGCGCCGTGGGCACGGACATCAGCCTCGACCACGAAGACGTCGAGGCGGCCTTCGCCAACGGACGCAACTTCGCGAACAAGATCTGGAACGCGGGCCGCTTCGCGCTCATGAGTGTCGGCGACGGCCCGGTGCGGCCGCTTGCCGACGTCGAGGCCGACCTCACCGTGGACGACCGCTGGATCCTCTCGCGCGTCGCGCGGGCTTCGTCCGAGGCCACGCGCCAGCTCGAACGTTTCCGCCTCCACGAGTACGCGGAAGGACTCTACCACTTCTTCTGGGGCGAGATCTGCGACTGGTACCTGGAGCTCGTGAAGAGCCGGCTGCAGCAGGGGGGTGACGCGGCGTCACGCGAGGCCGCGCGCTCGACGCTCGTGGCCGTGCTCGATCACGCGTTGCGTCTGCTCCACCCCGTGGTGCCGTTCGTGACCGCGGAGCTGTGGGCCCGGCTGCCGTGGCCCGAGGATGAGGCGCGCCCCGCCGACCTGATCGTGGCGCCGTGGCCGTCGGAGGCGGCGCGGTGGCGTGACGAGGCG
>Ga0222714_10002873_pt1 | contig 17905 bp, 15 predicted proteins | sample C33_3DmetaG_FD_165048 | JGI IMG/M metagenome (GOLD analysis project Ga0222714, IMG submission 165048) | Estuarine water microbial communities from San Francisco Bay, California, United States - C33_3D | ecosystem: Environmental > Aquatic > Marine > Unclassified | place: USA: California...
TGAGACCGCGGCTGCACGCAAGGAGGCTGAATAATGTTTGGCATACCATTACCTTGGATACTCGTCGGCTTAGCCATTACAGTGTTTGGTACATACCGCGGAGGCTATCATTTTGGTTGGGAAGACCGGGATAAAGACATGCAAGTGGCCATTGCAAAGAAGAATGACGAAGCGAGGGCGCTAGAACAAACAATGGCGTCTAAGTTGCAAGATCACGAAACCCAACTCAGAAAGGCTCAAGATGAAATTGCTAAGAAACAGTCTGCTATGCACGAGCTTGCTCGCACTGGTAGGTTGCGCCTCCCCGCCCCCAGTTGTCCACAAGCCAGCCAAAGTGCCCCCACTCCCGTTGGAAATACACAACCCGAGCAGCCCGAGCAAAGCGAATCTGAGCGAGCGCTTATATCAGCTCTTATCGACATCGCAGCCGACGGGGATAAAGCCATCACCAAGCTCAACGCCTGCGCCGCCGCTTACAACGAAGTGAGGAATCTCATCAATGGTCAGTGAAGCCCAACTACAGAAACTGCACATTGGCCCTGAGTGGGCAGATGCGCTGAATGCCACTTTTGAAAAGTTTGATATTTCTACGCCCCTACGCCAAGCGGCCTTCATTGGCCAGTGCGGACATGAGTGCGGGAACTTTAGAATTCTTGAAGAGAACCTGAACTACAGAGCCGAAGCGCTGATGAAGTTATGGCCTAAACGGTTTGACGCAGCCAAGGCTCAGGCGTGTGCGCGTAACCCTAAACTCATTGCCAATACGGTGTACTCTAACCGGATGAATAACCGGGATGAAGCCTCTGGGGATGGGTGGCGGTTCCGCGGACGCGGATGTATACAGCTCACTGGCGCGGCTAATTACCATCACGCAGGCCAAGCCCTTGGTGTGGATTTCATCATGGAACCTGACCTTGTGGCTACGCCCATGTACGCTGCGCTCACTGCTGGCTGGTTCTGGAACACGCACAAGCTCAACCGCTTTGCTGACAGCATGGACTATTTGACCATGACTAAGAAGATTAATGGTGGCACAATCGGGCTGCAAGACCGCATTAAACATATAAACCACGCGCTGGAAGTGTTAAAAGCTTGAACTGCCGACGTGCCTTACATAGAATGACTGTATGACTACCCTCGTACTAAAAAACTTTTCTGGCGAACTGCCGAACGTACCGGACTATAAACTGCCGGATGCCAACGCTCAGCAGGCTTTGTTTTGTGACTTTGCGCAGAATGACTTACGCCCACTGCGAGGGGGCACGCTAATTAAGACCATGGTCAACACGGTCAGGGGCATCTATACCGAAGAAGGCACTAACTTTTATACATGGCCGATTGAAACCTTTGCAGCCAAGGGGCCGGTGAATAACGATACCTATGGCCGTATGTACTTCATGAACGCCAATGGGTTCAAAGTTGCTCCGTATTCAGGCGCTGGTGCGACAGGCGGCGAACCTGCTACGTCTTATCTTGTGGGTGTTCCTGCTCCTACGACAGCCCCTACACTGGTTTTAAAGCAACGTGCATCATTGCCAGACTATCCAAGCATTAGTACCACAACTACAGTATGGTACGAGCTCAATGGTAAGAGATACCAAGAAGGCGCAATGACTTCGTTTGTTGTTGTGGCCCCATGGAAGAAGTACACGTTTACACCGCCAACACGTACGCTCTATAACCCCGGGCAAGAAGCCTCGTCTACGTTTGATTCGTCCGGGATGGACACAGTTACAGTTACTACTGAAGCAATTGCTCCTACCGGAACTCCACCTGACGCAAAGCTTACAGCTCAGATCATCATTAAAGATACGACAAACGCAAACAAAGAAATCTTTAACGTTACGGTTTCGTCCGGAGCAACTACGCCTACACGTAGCAATTCGTTTCCCGGCGGTGTAGAAGTCATGCTGTCTACGGATGGCGCATTGACTTTTGAGTGGGGTGTTGTTGAAACTCGGGCTTATGTTTACACCATGGTGAACTCATATCTTGAGGAATCCGCGCCTTCTTTAGCCAACGTGGTGTCAGTGACCTATTTAGATTATGTTGAGGTAACGACAACCGTACCTACATTTACAGGGTATTCCCCTAGATCAGCCACAAATATTTATCGAACGTTTGGAACAAACCCAACTTACTTCAAAATTACAACAACTGATTTGGGCAGTAACGTTTATAAAGATGAAACTTTTAAAGCGTCCGACATTGGCGTAGCGTTACCATCTCTCGACTGGGACATTCCTGAGACCGGCATGACTGGCCTTGTAGCGCTGCCAAACGGATTCTTTGCGGCGTTCAAAAACAACATGCTGTACTTCAGCGAACCGTTTAGACCGCATGCGTGGCCCTATGCTATGTCGTTTCCAAACAACATAATGGGAATCTGCCCTGATGCTCAATCACTGGTCGTGACAACGAACACTGGCGCGTACATGGTTCTTGGCAGTCTGCCATCTAATATGTCTCAGCAAAAGTTGCCGCTTCCCCAAGCTGGTATTGCTCAAAGGCTCATGGTGAACTTAGAAGGTGCTGTTGCTTATGCATCCGCTGATGGTATTGTGCTGGTGCAAGGCTCACAATCAACGATGACTTTGAGCCAGAAGTTCTACTCTCGGGAAGATTGGCGGACGACGTTTGCTACGATTGCTGATGACGCTCGGTTTGGCTACACAGACGGCTATCTTGTCATGGTCTCTTCTCAAGAAGCCAAGGGTATTATCATCAGACTAGACGAAGCTGCTGGTACGCTGACACAGTTCAACGAGACGTTTGACTCGATGTTCTATCTGCCTATTACAGACACTCTGTATTACTCTAAGGGTGCAGCTGTGTATCGTTTGCGTGATGGCGCGGCGGCTTACTACACACTAGATTGGTGGAGCAAAGAGTTTACTCTGCCAAACTTTACAAACTTTGGGGCGTTTTTTATTCGCTGTACGGCCTCGACTGTTGTGACTATCTATGTGGATGGTGCGTCTTGGACGACTTTTACAGCTGCCGCCACTGGCTATTACCGCCTACCTGCAGGCAAACGTGCTGTGCGCTGGTCTGTGCGGGTTCAGACAACCGGTAAGATTGAAGAAATCGCCATGGCTGAATCTATGTCGGAGTTCCGGAGTGTCTAACTTTATTCCACTTCCCCCGACGTATGCCGTCCTTGATCCCCAAGTACGGGCGGTGCTGGACGTTCTTAGCCGGAACATGCAGGTTGTCATCGACTCTGGTACGGTAACAACAGCAAACACAGCCATAACATCCGTTGGTGGCGCATCTACGTTTGGCAGTGGAAACAGCAGCACAAACATTACCAATCTTGCTCCCTCTTATACGTTAGATACACTGACTGCTGATTTAAAGCGCGGTGCGGCTGAAGTAATTACTGGCGTAACTAATGGCACAACCGTTATGAAGCTAGAACCTGCTGGCCAGTACGTGGTGTTCCAACACAGAGACGCTAGTATCCTTGGCACTGTTGGCGCTTACGCCGGCACGATACGAACCGGCCTAGGTATTACATCTACAGGTATCTTAGGCGGATACAACCGTCAATCTGATGGTGCTTGGCAGACTACGTTTGCCATTGAATCTTCCACAGGTAACTTGACACTGCTGGGTACGCTACGCGCAGCATCGATTATCTCAGTTGATGCGTTTTTAGGTTCTACTCTTGTTAGCACCGTGGTAGCAAATTCAGCTTCAGTTACAACCAAATTAAATAAAAGCGCCGCTGACATTCTTAGCGGAACAATTGAGTTTCAAAATGCAGGTGGTTTTAAGACCGGTACGATTGTCGTAGATGGATCAGGCAACGCTACAGGTGCGGGCGTAGCTATTACAAGCAAAGGTATTGTCGGCCGAAACGCAGGAGCCACAACTTTTACGATCGATGCTGTAACCGGCGCGGCCACGTTTAAAGGCGATATTACTGGTGCGTCTGGTAATTTCTCAGGAAATATTACCGGCGGCGCAAATATTGAAATTACTGGTTCTGCTAAATTCAATGGTGCTGTTACAACGATTGCGGGAACTGCGGCAATAACTGCAAATGTAACTTCCGCGCAAAAGTATGGAATCATTGCATTTGCTGATAATGCGCCTTATGCGCCCATTACTGAAGCCGCCGCAGTTTATGGTTATGGTGATAACAATGCGTTTGGTGTACGCGGGGTATCTTTTGGTTCAGGCGGTACAGGGGTATTTGGTAGCGGCCCGCAATCAGGCGTTGAAGGCAATGCAAGCGGCACTAACGGCGTAGGCGTTAAAGGTTATGGTAACGGTACGGCGGGAACAGGCGTATATGGTTTGTCTAATGGTTCGGGTGCGGGTGTTTATGGCATTTCGGCAAGCGGTCCCGGAGTTTGGTGCAACGGGCCTTTTAAGTGGTCAACTTATACGTTTGCTGTACCAACAGGGAGTTCAAGCGACGTATTGCGCGGTAATGGAACATGGGGTGCAGTAAGTCTTGCAAACGATTCAAATTCACTTGGCGGTGTCATTGCTAGTTCATGGGCTAGGATTTTTCCAACAAATTCTGGAAATGCAAATGCTGGCGGCTCAGGTTTAAACATTTTAGGAAGCGGCTCTACAGGTATTGCGGGCGCTTACGTTGCTACATCTGGAACTAGCAATATTGTTACCATTGAGGTAACTACAACAAGCCCATCTGATATACGTTTGAAAGAAGAAATTGCAGATAGCGATTTGGGTTTGGCATTTGTTAAACAATTGCGCCCTGTATCTTACAAACTTAAAGCCGACCCAAAGCACCAAAAAGGCTATGGATTTATTGCTGACGAAGTTGATCAAATTATTGAATTGGGTTCATCACTTGTGTATCACGAACCGGATTGGAAAGTGGGCGAAGAAAAGGGGTTTAAGACCATTCATTACCCGTCATACATAGCGGTTTTGACTAAAGCTATTCAAGAACTTTCTGCTAAAGTAACTGTTTTGGAGAGTAAAAATGCGTGAAGAAATGATTGAGCTGTTGGCAGCCATGATGCAAAACAACATGGGGAACAAGATTACCCTTGAGTTGGCCAGCGGTATACTGACTACGTTTAATCAGCAGTGGATGGCTTTGGAAGAGAAACAAAAATCTTCACACACAATGCCAGAAAGCTGATAACATCTTGGTATGAGCGGCCACACACTTTCTGTTCTGCTTCCTGAAACAGTGGAAAGTCACTGGGCTGACCTGCGTGCAATGCTTGCCCCGGGTATGGAACACTCCAATGGTGAGTTTGATGTAGATGACATTTTGACCATGGTTCACAGCCAAAGAGTCTTTGTGGCTACATACAAAGAGGATGACAAGATCAACCTAGCCATTGTGTTTGAAATCCTCAATTACCCTAAGAAGTGCGTGTTGTACGTCTTGGCGATGGGTGGAGCAGGGTTTGACCGGTTGATGAAGTTCTGCTGGGACGCCCTTACTGAGCTAGCCATGCTGGTAGGTGCTTCGGCAATACGGGGCGCTGTACGCCCCTCAATGGAACGGTACTGCAGGCGAGTTGCGCCTGATGCTGGAAGAATCTACACTATCTTAGAAAGAGGTGTCTAATGGGCGGCGGTGGCGGCAATCAATACTACGCAAACTTAGAGAAGCTTTACGGTACGCAGGCTGCACAAGCCGAGCGCCTGATGGGGCTCTCTGAGCAATACACATATCCAATGTACGGCCGCATGGTCGATGAATCATTGAATTATGGCTCCCTAGCAAACAAAGAACGAGCAGCATCTCAAGCAAGAGCTGACGCAGAAAGTTCTTTTGGTTCTGCCATGGGTGCATACAAAGGCGATCTGGCTTCTATGGGTATTAACCCTGATGACCCACGATATGCCAAAGAAATGCGCAAACTGGCTACTACTGCCTACGGCGGTGGCGCTGCTGGTATGACTGGCGCTCGTGAACGTGCTGATCAAATGGGCTTTGCCCGTATGCAAGATACCACGGCTTTGTTAGCAGGCGTGCCATCCAATGCGTCATCTGCTTTGTCTAGTGCTTCCGCAACAGGTTCTAACCTTGGTCAAATGTACAACCAAGGCCAACAGCAAGCTGGTCAAAACGTGGCTGGCGCTGTACGCGGCGGTATCGATCTGTACGGTTTTAGTAAAAATAACCCCGGTTTCTTTAACTTAGCTGATGGCGGGCCTGTCTTAAAACTTAAGGGCGGTGGCTATGTTCAACGCTTAGCTCGCGGCGGCATCACTGGCGCAATGGAGCAAATTACCCCTCCTCCCCCTCCTACAGGAACACCTACTCCTTCTAATGCAGGTGCTGTAGGCCAAGGTTTGATGCGCGGTCGTGATATGGCTGGCACGGGTGTTGAGTCTTTGGGCAAAGCCACTGGCAACGCGAACATGACTGCGTTTGGCCAAGGTATGCGTTTGGGTAAAGACGCTAAACCTGCTATCGATGCTTACTCACAAGCTGCTGCACAGGTAAATTCTGTTTTGCCTCCTACTGCTGAGATGGCTGCGGCTGACCTTGCTACGGGTGGCCTTGGAGGTACTACAGGCGCTGCTACTTTAGCCGAAGGTGTTGGCGGCGCGGCTCTTGAAAGTGTTGCTGGTTCTCTTGGCGGAGGTGCTGCTCTTGGTGCTGCTATGCCTTACCTCGGCGCGGCGATGCTTGCTGGCTCAGCCTTGGGCTTGTTTAAAGACGGTGGTGTTGTAAACCAGCAACCCTACATGCGCGGCGGCGAGATAGATGGCCCCGGTGGTCCAAAAGACGATTTGATTGCTACTGAGATTCCAGAGGGTGCTTTTGTCATGCCCATCGGTGTCGTGAAAAAGCTGGGCCGTAAAGCGTTGGAGAAGATGAACGAAGTTGAAGACCATTCTGCCACTAAGAAGAAGCGCAACATGGTTAAAGTTCGTGTATCGGACGACGAGTTCATCATCCAACCTGATGCGGTTGACCGCATTGGACTTGCTAAACTAGAAAAGATTCGTCAAGATGGTTTGGCGTACGAAAATAAACTTGGTATAGGAAAGCCTTAACATGACCCTAAATGAACTTGAAAAACACTTGAACGCTGAATCTGCTGGCGGCCGTTTGATCGTTTGGCACGATGGTAAGAAGCAATACATTACGGATATGAACGGCGATGGTGAGCCTTTCTTGAATGAGCTGGGCTTGATGTTGCACAATGCTGCTGATGCAGCAGTCGCCGCTGCTGCTGCGCCAAAGAAACGTGAAAAGAAGATTGTTGAAGACGTCGTAGAAGCTCCCGTAGCCACAAGCGACGACGTACAAATCGAAGTTTAAGGGGTAAACCATGGCCAATATCATGGGCATTTTGGGTGGCATTGGCCAAGGTATTTCTTCCGGGGTGCAAAGCCTCGAGCGCATGGAAGAGGCTAAGACTCGCAAAGAAGAAGCACAATTCCGCAAAGAATTGCAGCAACGTGAGCGTGAGCGTCTTGCTGAAGAGAAGCGTTTGGGTGAAGCTGTCAAAAGTATTAAGCGTAGCCGCGAAGGATTTACTCCTGAGCAAGCTGCAGCTAACGCGCAAGCTGGTTACACCAATCTTCCCACAAGGGATGACGAAGGTCGGTTGGTTTATGGCGCATCAGAAACAGCTGTCCCGCGCTCTGAAGCAGAAATTCTAAAAGAAGAAGCTGCTCTGTATGCAGCCTCTCCTGATATTCGGAACCGCACGCTGGGCAGACAACTGCAGGGCGAAGCGCGAACATTAGAGACGCAGGATAAATTACGAGCCATTCAAACTAATTATGCCGACACTCTAAAAGCCATTAACAAAGACCCCAACAAGTGGGTACAAGAGAACCTTGCTAAGTTCAACTCAGACGAGTATGGCGGCCCCGGAACTAAGGGTGTTTATGCAGCTCCCATGAGCACCAAAAACGGTACAGTACTAAACGTCATGGGCCCGCAGGGCCAACAGCTTCAGCAAATTCCAGTTAACAAAGAAGCTTTATCTCGAGTTGCTAGATCAATGTACTTTGACGAGCTGGCTTCGGTAAATCCTGATTACGCTAAGCTCGCCATGCAACAAGAAGACCTTGGCATGAAACGAGAAGGACTTCGTTTACAGGGTGAAGACCTCGGCCTCAAACGCGACTATCAGACAGGCATGCTTGGCGTTTACCAAGAAAAGAATCGAATTGACGCAGACGAACTGAAAGCTCGGTCGGCTCTATGGGGAGCTCAGCGCAAACAAGCTGAATCTGCCATGAATGGTTTTTCTAGCTTCTTGTCACAAGACCCTGATTCTGGTGTTATTTATGGCGTCAAAAAAGATGGAACAATTGGTAGCTTGCAAGGCCCGATGGGTAAGGATGGCAAACCTGTCCCCCTATTCCCTAAAACTACAGGCGCTAAAGGAACCGTTGCCAAAGTCATGAAAGATGAAGACGGCAACACTGTGGCTTACAACAATGACGGTGTTCCTATCCACAACATTGTGGGCGGCGGATTAATAGTTCCCTTGGGCGTGACAAGTTCTGACTGGAACTCCATGAAAAAGAAAGCCACAGATTCAGGCATTCAAATTTCAGCTGGAAAAGATAAAGAGGGTGCTCCCGTCATTGCGTATAAAGGCAAAGATGGTAACTATTACAGTACACTCGAAGAAGCGCGTAAAGCTAAAGCTAAATAACGGGGGGCTCTATGCCAATCATTGAGGGGTTTACTCCTGCCGGTGGGTTTGATCGTGAGAAACCGCGTCCTCTTGAGGGCTTCACGCCCACATACACGTCGACACTTGGCGCGCCAGTTGGCACTACGAGAAACCCTGCTGCGTTTCTAAACGATACGGTTATTACCACGGTTAACGCCGGTCTTGGGATTGCCAAGGGTATCAGTGACTTTGTGTCCGTGGACAACCCTCTGTCTAGGGGGCTGGATTACATCATCAAAGAAGGTCAGGAAAAGCAAAGCGACATTGTTAAACAAGCCGAATCAGAACTGGGTGAAGCCATTGATACTGGCGGCTTTGAGGCTGTTAAGGGCGTCGGCAAGTATGTTGTTCAGAACCCCATTCAGACTGCTGCAAAGATTGTTGGTGGTGTAGGCCCCATCGGTAAAGGCATTCAGGCTAGCAGATATGCAGCTCAGGCTTTAAAGTTCAGCCCACGAGGTCAAGGACTTGCCGGCCTTGGTACTGGTGCTACCTTGGGTGGAGCCGCCGCTGGCGGTGATGCTGCTTCGGATGCCTACGATCAGGTGATGAAGAGCCCGAACATTCCAGAGGATCAACGAGAATCCATGGCTCGCCAAGCGGCACGTCAGGCATCGGTTGTGCCTGCTATTTTGGGCGGGTTGTCCGGTGCTACTGGTCTTGAAAGAATCATGTCTGGTGCTCGTGGCATTACCCGTGAAGGTATTCGCCGCACTGCCGGTAAAGAGTTCCTCACAGAAGGTATTGAAGAGGGCGGCACGAAAGCCTCTGCCAATATTGCTGCAATGCAATATGACCCCACGATTGATCCCATGCGCGGTGTTGTTGGCTCGGCTACCATGGGTGGTGTGATGGGCTTGGGTGGTGGTGCAGGTATTGCATACTTGAACAACCGTGCTTATGAATCAAACATCCTTGGTACGGCTAACCCAAATATAGATCAAAAAACCATGCTTGGTATTAACCAAGGTGCTGGACTATCTACACAGGATTTAATTAACATCAGGACAGGTGTTACTCCTGCGGCTACAAAAGCGCAACTTGCTGCCCGTGAAGCCGACATCAAAGCTGCATTGGATGAGCCATCTGGTCGCTACGTAGCTGATGAAAATGGCATTGAGCGCGAACTTACCATGGGAGAAGCCGCGTCTTTAGGCTATGAGACTCCTGCGTTGGGCGCATTGACTTCTGCTGAAGCCCCCTCTGGCGAGACAACTGCCCAAGTTATTGCTGATGATTTGCAAGCTGCGGCATCTAAAGTTGGCCTTAAGTTAGTAAGTAGGGGTAAACCCGTACAAAAGCGCATCGATGCGTTTACCAAAGCTGTCGACCTGCTTGGCAGTGGTGCTATTGATAGAGCCACGTTTGACCAGACTATTGAGCAGCTTAAAAAAGGTCGATACGCTGAAGCCACTAAATCTTTTGCACAAATTGAAGCTGACTTCCAAGAGAAGCAGCGTCTAGCTAATCAGCCTAAATTCCAACGGGCTCCAAAACCAGAGGATCAAAATGTCAGCACTGATGTTTCCGCTACAGGAGGACTTGCACCGAGCGTGGGAGTTGGGGGCACTGACGTATCAGGAGGCTTGGCAGCTACAGGATCAGCTCTTGCTCTCGGACCCAATGGCGATGTGGGTTCCCGTGTCGCCGGAATTAGCCCCGCAGGTAATGAAACTTCACTTCTCGGAAATGTTACCGGCCAACCATCTACCCCTGTAGTTTCCCGCAAACAACGCATTACATTTGATCAGCCACAGCAAGGCCAAGCGTTTGTTGCACCTGAAACAGCAATTGAGCAAGATCAGGGTTTACCCGCAGGAGAGGTAGCACAAACATCCTTAGAAGACCAAGCTGCCATCGAAGACGCAACTCAAAGCGTGGAAGGGATTCAGTTAGCCGATCTTGCTACAACCGAAGAACCGGACGAAGCAGCCACGGATAGAATTCTTGATGCGACGTTTGCTAATTCCAAAGATAAAGCACGAGACATTGAGATTGCCAAAGCTTACTTGGCAATTATGAAAGGTGCGCCCAGCCGCTTACACACCACGTTGCAGGCTCTTGTGGGCAAACGCTACGGTATCGGCCCTCAGGCTGTGCGAAAAATTGCTAATACGACAAAGATGGTTGATGCCGCTGTCGAAATGGGAATGACCCCATCTCAGGCCCGCAACATTCTTGGTGTTGCAGATACATCTAAAGGCGGCGTCAGCACAACTGCTGGCGAGCAAACCGGTGGTTTACAAAATGCACTGACCGCTATTGGCGTGGAGTCTGAAGAAGGTGCAACTGGTGGTTTTGGCTACGATGATACTCGTACATGGGCGCAGGGTGTTAAAGGCGCTGGCGATACGGTTAACGCTAAAGACGAGGCGTTGTCTAACGCCATGTATAACCTTGCGGAGCGAGCCGTACGTCTTGATGAGATGTCTCGGGAGCTGCCAGCATACGCAGAAGACTTAAAGAAAGAAGCTGACAAGGCTCGCGAACGTATGCGCGTCGCTCAAAACAAGCTTGAGCAGTATTTAACTAAAAAACTAACACCTACAAAAGCCAAAAAAACAGAGGTGGTTGAGGCTGATCAAGACGAAGACGTTACAGATGATGGCATTGGTGATCGTCAAGAGTTTGCTAAACAGCAAGAAGAGCGCCGTGCTGCTCGTGCTGCAAGCCGTAAAGGTTTAGAAGTTGGTGACACAGTACAGAATCCAAAGCTAGGCACGGGCACAGTTCAAAGTTTCTCTGGTGACGGCGACGCTACCATGGCAAAGATTGCCTTTCAAAGCGGTCAAACAAAAGACCTGATGCTGTCCGCAGCAAAGCTAGAGAAGGTTGCCAGTGCACCTGTCACGGAAAAAGCGCCTGCCGCCGAAGCACCTGCGCCTAAGAAAACTAAAGCGGGTAAAGCGAAGGCTCAAGTTACAGGTCGTGAAGTGTGGGAAAACTTGCAGAAAGACACTCCCGGTCTTGGCGACTACGATGGTTTGTCTAAAAATGAGAAAGCCTATGTAGAAGAAGTGGCAGCCCGCACCAACGGCGACTTCACTTTGGTATCCGAGCCTTCCATGGAAGTGGTGATTGATAACCACATGAACGAAGAGCAGGCGGAAGATATCTACACCGAAGACTTTGAAGCTGATGACGGCACAGCCCGTTACAGCCGATCTGCCACAGAAGAATCATGGCAAGACAACGACGGTAATACGTTTAAGACGCAGCCATCAAAGATTTCTAAATTAATTAATTACCCCGGTTTTGCTCGCGGTATGCGCGGTTTGCAAGCCAAGGGCATGATGCCTGTTGTTCAAAGTATTCAAAACTGGTTGGTCACATCGGACAATGTTCCATGGGACGGGATGTTTGCTTACGTTGACGGCAAATCGACAATTATTTTTAGTGAAGCTAGCTTAAATGATGATTTGTTGGCGACTCAAACCCTTGCTCACGAAGTTGGCCATGCCGCAGACGCAGTTACTGCCACAGGGGGCGGAGATCATTCCAGTGACAAAGCGCTCAACCTAACATTTAAGAACGGTAAAGTTACTCCTGTTGGCGTTGTTGCTCGTGAAGTGTACAACCACTTTGTGAATGACCCCGAGTCACCACTATCATTTATCTTGACGTATCCTATTGTGGACAACAAGGGCCTGACGTCAGATATGATGCGTGAAGAAATCTTTGCGCAGTTGTTTGCCTTTAACTTAAGTGATCCCGGTGCTCAGTTTTTAAAAGATAACTTGCCGCAAACAGCGGCGTTCATGGAGCGTAAGAATGCAGAAATTAAAAAAACTTTCGGAACCAGCCAAAGCCTCATCGGAGCGAAAGATGCAGGTAGTCAGTCAGGACAAGTTCAGGCTCAACCAGACGGTGCGCGACTTTTTGATGGGAAAAAGCTCAAAGCCAACAAAGAAAAAATCCTAAATTCTGTTTCTGCTGAATACGTTTCCTCAAAGCTATCAAAGGCGTTGAACACTGTTGTGTTCACTGAGGACTTATTCAAACGCGCTATCAGTGCCGGCATTAAATCGGCTAAGAAGATGGACACCATCTACCGCGAGCGTACAAACCTTGAAGGTCAGATTGAGCGTGACGTTGAGCGCGTGGCATCTTTGTATAACAAGATTCCAGTGAAAGAGCGCGGTACTGGTGACGCAAGTGCCAACAAGTTTGTCTATGACATGACTCGTGAAAAAAAGTGGGGTTTTGAACCTACTTGGCGCACTGGCACAAGCGAGAAGGTCAAGATTGATCCTGCGATGAGCAAGCGTTTTGATGCGTTGAGCCAAGAGTCACGTGACTGGGCTGAGGCAGTGTTTGCCCACGGCGATGCCATGCTCAAGCTGAAGAAGCAAACCTTAATGGATGCCACGAACTCTGAGTACGATGCACTTATTAAAGATGCACAAGCTAAGGGTAATACCGCCAAGGTAGCTAAGTTCCAAGCGGACAAGAAGGCGCAGTTAGCCCAGTTCGCCCGCCTCTTTGCGGTATCCGAGTTCAACCCTTACGCTCCAATGAAGCGGTTTGGAAATCATGTAGTCATTGCAAAGTCTGAAAAGTATTCAAAAGCTACAAAAGCTGAACAAGAAAAATTGCAGAGTGATCCAAACCACTATCATGTGAGCTTTGCTGAATCAACCATGTCCGCTTTAGAGTTGGAGCGTGAACTGGAAGCCGAAGGCAGCTTCAAAACTATTGAAACTTTTGAAAAAGAAGAAGCGATAAAAGACGGAATGTACGGCGGTTTGCTGCAAGCGTTTACTAACTTGCGTGGCAATTTAGATGCTGAGCTAGCTAATGCAACTGATCCCAAAGATCGCGCAGCTTTGACTAAAGCCCGCACCGTGGTAGCCGACTTGTATCTAGCATCTTTGGCTGAAAACAGTGCGCGCAAATCTGAGATGCGTCGCAAGGGTGTGGCTGGTGAAATTGACATGCTCCGCTCGTTTGCCACACAGGGCCGTGCCGATGCACAGTTCTTGGCGACAGCTAAGTACACCCCGCAGATGACCGAAGCCATCAATCAGATGCGCCGTGAAACAAAAGAGGGTGGCGGTAGGCTTGAGAAGTCTCAGTTGTTTAATGAGATCATGGCTCGCCACAACCAGTCGTTAACCTATGATGATTCTTCTTGGAGTGACGTTGCTGCCAAGGCTAGCCGGGTTACATCCGTGTGGATGCTGGCTACAAGCCCCATGTATTATTTACAGAACTTGACACAGCCAATCATGCTGTCGGTTCCGTTTATGGCAGGTCGTCACAATTACTTCAAGGCTCAGGCAGCGTTGATTAAAGCCTACTCTCAACTGGGCGGTTTAATTAAAAACAGTAAGATTGACGAACAGTTTGACTTTGAAAACGTGCCTGCTGATGTGCGCAAGATGATTTCCACGTTGGTGGATCGTGGCCGCATTGACATTGGTATGGAGACTGAACTAGGTAAGTTTCAAGTTGCCAGCGAAAACATTGCCGCTCAAGGCGTAAACAAAGTTGATCGTGTTCTACGCTCTGTTGGTCAGAAGATGGAAGCGATTAACCGCGTGTCCACGGCCATGGCAGCGTATCGATTGGAGTTGGCCAAGACAGGTAATATTGATAAAGCAACTGAGTATGCAGACAGTGTAATCTCTCAGACCCACGGTGACTATACCCGCACCAATGCACCTCGTGCGTTTAATACCAATGTGGGTAAGGTAGCGTTGCAGTTCCGCAAGTTCCAATTGATTCAGTTGACCCTGCTGACTAAGTTGGTAGCAAACTCTGTCAAAGGCGGCACAAAAGAAGAGCGCACTGCGGCTCGTAAAGCCTTGACATATACCATCGGCCATACTGCTGCACTGGCAGGACTTGTGGGTATGCCCGGCTTTGCTGCGGCTTCTTTTATTGCTAAAGGTTTGATGGGTATGTTTGGGGATGATGAAGAGCCTTACAACCTTGAAAAAGAATTGTATGAGGCCATGGTTGACCAGTGGGGTGAAGATGCTGCCACATTAATCATGCGCGGTGCACCGGCTGCTGGTGGTGTAGACCTATCAGGCAAGCTGGGTATGGGTAACGCTTTGTCCGTTTTGCCATTCACCGACTTTGAATTGTCTAAGGCCGGTGTGACCGACATTGGCTTTGCCATGACGTTTGGAGCATCAGGCGCGTTAGCGCAACGCTTTGCTGACGGCTTGAAATTAATGGCAGGAGATGAATACTATCGCGGGTTGGAAAAACTAGCACCTAAGGGTATCTCCGATGCCATGAAAGCTGTTCGTGAAAATGAGCAGGGCGTGACTCGTTTGAATGGTGATGTACTTGTTCCCGCAGATGAGATTGCTGCATGGGAATCTGTAGCCAAGGGATTTGGCGTACCAGTTACGTCGGATACCAAGCGCCGCTTCTTGACAGATATAAAGTTTGAAGAAGAAAAAGCCTTCAAGGACAAAGCTGCCAAGTTGAAGAACCAGTACACTAAAGCTCGCCGTGAAGGTGATGACACTAGCGCTGTTCGTGAAAAATGGAACAAACTCCAAGATGAGCGAGTCCGTGAAGGATTCAAGCGTGAGCCATTGTCTAATCTGTTGCAAGCTCCGCAGGCACAAGCCAAGCGCGAGCGCGAAACAACAGGTGGCATTCAGTTCAACAAACAGACCCGCCGATTTACCGAAGAACTTGTAGGAGAACAGTGATGGCTAAGACACCAGCATGGACACGCAAAGAGGGAAAGTCAGAGAAGGGCGGACTGAACGCCAAAGGCCGAGCCTCTTACAACAAAGCCAACCCGGGCAAGCCGGGACTGAAGGCTCCACAGCCAGAGGGCGGCCCACGCCGCGACTCTTTCTGCGCTCGGATGGAAGGCATGAAGAAGAAACTGACAAGCGAGAAGACGGCCAAAGACCCGAACTCCCGCATCAATAAATCGTTGCGTGCTTGGAATTGTTAATGTCCAAGTTAGAAACTAGACTGACACGGCAACTGGCGTCTCAAGGTAATAAGAACGCCAAGGGTATGGCTATTGCCATCATGACTAAACGTGGGGATTTGAAAGACGGCAAACTCACCGCCAAGGGTGAGGCGCGTCAAGCCTTAGGCAATGCCGGTCGAGCCAAAGACCGTGCAGCTAAAGCCAGTGGACGTTCTGTTAGTGACTTCAAGTACAACCCAAAGACTAACGCAGCAACGCTAAAGAAGGGGTGATCTGTGGCTACTAAGTCTAAAGTTAACCAAGCAGGCGTGTATACCAAGCCCGGTATGCGCAAAGCCATCTTTGAAAAAGTGAAAGCTGGAACTAAAGGTGGAGACCCCGGCGAATGGTCTGCGCGCAAAGCACAGATCGTGGCTCGTGAATACAAAGCCAAGGGCGGCGGGTATAAGACATGAAAGACCCACAAAAGTCTCTCAAAGATTGGACCGCTCAGAAGTGGCGCACCAGTGATGGCAAACCCTCTGAGGGAAAGAAGCGTTACTTACCTGACTCCGCATGGAATTCATTATCTCCCGGCGAGAAAGCTGCCACGAACAAGGCCAAGGCCGCTGGCAACGCCAAGGGTAAACAGTTTGTAGCTCAACCTAAAAAGATTGCTGCAAAAACCGCAAAGCACCGTTAACTTAACTGGAGAAAACTATGATGTTTGGAAAGAAAATGCCGATGGCTAAAGCCCCTGCCGGCAAGAAAGCTGCACCCTTTAAGCCATGTTCCGGCTGCCCTAACAAAGCCAAGTGCTCTGCCATGGGTAAATGCATGATGAAGGCTAAGTCCAAGTGACATAAAAAAGTCCCCGGTTTTTACGCCGGGGACTAAACTCATCCCAAAAGGAAACAACCATGGCAACATGGTGAGGGAATCATACACCCATTAAAGAATCTGCGTCAACTTCTTGGCTATGAACCAAAGTTAATGTTGGAACTGCTTCTTTATCTATCTTGTACATGTCCACAATGATGCAGCGCTGTTGCACTGTGGGATAGTCTGTACCTTTGGTCAATGTGACCTTCTCGCCACGAGAAACTAAGTAGCCCTCTGCGGCCAGTTTGTTCACCATGACGTTGTAGTCCGTACGGTTTTTGATACACCAGTCTCGGATTTCTTTCTGTGCAAGCATCATGTGGCCGGCAGATTCTTTGTCTTTCTGTGTACCAAGAACGTAACGTCCCGCCACTTCACCAATAATCCGGCTTCGTGGTGTCTCAGGGCCACGGCCATCGCGCTTATCCCTGAATTCATTTGTTACCAAGATACGACTGGCCAGTGAACTGACCATGCGGCTAAATGCTTCCTCATCGGTGACTGTATTAGACAGCATCACTGATTCTGCAAGGTCGCGTATTGTGGCAATAATGAATGCGTACAAGCCTTCAAGATCAAAGTCGATGATCCCGAGCTGCTTGCATATGCGAGCCATGACAATCGTGCAAGCCGTGTGGCTACGATAGAACCGATACTTTGGACTAGGTATTTCCACAGTCAGTTGATGCACCATTGCTTGAACTTCTTCAGCAATGCTGTCGTAGTTAGCCACAACGTATTTGACCATCGCGTCGCCGGCACTGCCACTGTTGCGCTCAATGTCTGCTAGTGCTTGGGCAATCTCACGACTGCGTTGCTCGGTATCACCTTCAGCGTTGGAACTTGCCAAGTGGACGTATCGGTCTACGCTCAGTTGAATAACACGCACCGCTTCAGCTTGTGAGTTTGCTTGGTTAGAAGCCAGCATGCCATGGAAATCCATGTTACCAGTCACAAACATATTCAAGCGCCACTCGGCTGAGTCAGCAATGTTAGTCACGCCGCCACGGGATTGGAGACGAATCTTTTCCCGTCCGTTGGACACGCCGTAGGCAATGTCACTGACAACACCGGGGTCCATATTGGTCAGCTCATCAAGTAGCACAGGAACGCTTTTCAGCGTACCAAGTACAGCCCACAGCGCATTGGTTGTAAAGCCTTGCTTGCCGTTGACTGACAACTCGGATGGAGAACCAAAAGCGCCCAAGGACGCATGGCAGACCGTTGTTTTTCCACGAGCAGTATCACCGCCATGCAGAGCAAACACCAAGCCCTTGTACAAAGACTCGCACATTGGATTGAGGATTGTTCCCCATCCTGCGCATAAAGCGTACTGCCATGGCTCAGCGCCTTCGCGGTTGTAGAGGTAGTTCAGGCCGCGAGCGTAGCCTTCCACAGTACCCTTGGGAGTTAGGTGCTTGGCGTATTTGCGAGCGTTACCGCCTACTAATACAGTACGGGTCGTGCCGTCCTTACAGTGCAA
>Ga0222714_10002874_pt1 | contig 17905 bp, 19 predicted proteins | sample C33_3DmetaG_FD_165048 | JGI IMG/M metagenome (GOLD analysis project Ga0222714, IMG submission 165048) | Estuarine water microbial communities from San Francisco Bay, California, United States - C33_3D | ecosystem: Environmental > Aquatic > Marine > Unclassified | place: USA: California...
TCGGGAGCGGCCTCATCGTGGATGGGTACGACCTGATTCTGTCGAACAGAGCCGGTCGCGGATTTGCAAGCTCGCTCGACCACCCGAACGGCCCGGTTGCCGGCCGTCGACCGGCAACCACCTTGCACGCATGGGCTTTCCGAGCTCCCGACGGTACCCGTGTCCTTGGAGCGACACCTGGAGGCGCAAATCAGATGCCGTGGAACGCTCAGACCCTTGCTCGCCTCGCCTCGGGTGACTGGGACGCGTCCGCAACATCGATCGGTGAAGCTGTCTGCGCTCCGCGTTGGCAGTGGAACCCCGCCGATGATTCATTGACTGTTGAGGCGGGCTTGCCCGTCGATGAGATGGATGGTCTCGCTCGTGCGGCTCGGGTTGAATCGGTTGAGCGCTGGGCGCTCCGCTCGGCGATGCAGATCGTCTGCTCCCTCGGATCTGGGGAAAAGATGACGGCTTGGGCGAGTTCTGACCCGCGAACTCAGTCCCTCTCATTGCCGATCTGACGTCACGGGTTCACTGAGCGATCGTGAACAGCTAGGAGTGCGAGCGGAACAGCTCCGATGACGGCGATCGTTGGTCTGAGTCCCACTTCGGCCGCAACTGCTCCGATGATCAGTCCGACGAGCGCGCCTGCGGCAATCTGAGCTGACCGGAATATGCCGAGACTCGCACCTTTCCGGCCTGCACGTTCGACGGCAAGGGTGTTTGCAATGGGGAAAAGGCCGCTCACGGTGGCCGTAAACACGATTGCCGCGATGATTGCAGGGGTTAGGGATGGGGAGAGTGACCAGATGAGACCAGATATCCCGAGGAGGACTCCGGTCAGGCGGGCGGCGCCGAGCGTGCCGATTCGGTCGGTTAACCAGCCTGTCGCCAACTTGGCTGGGACGGAGGCGATCCGACCTGCAGCCAAGATTGCCGCGGCGGATGACTCGGCCAGGCTCCATGTGGTCACCGCGAAGACCGGTAAGAACGAGACTGTTGCGTACTGGCTGATCCCACCGGTTATGCCGACGGCTGTGGGTAGGCCGAGCACCGACCGAAGGCCCAAGAAGATCGGCCCGTCACGTTCGGAGCGAGGCGCGTCATCGAGCCGAACCATTCCGGAGAGTGACGCGAGCGAAAGGACACCGCTGATCGCGAATGACCATCTCCAATCGAGTTGTGCGCCGATCATGGTGAGCGCGGCAGCGAGGGTCAGTCCGGCGGAGAAGAACACGCCGAAGAGCCCCATGGCGAGACCGCGCCGGTTGGGTCCTGCAAAGTGTCCAACCGACATGATCGCCGCGGGATACAGCAGGCCGGCACCCGCGCCCAGCACCAGTTGACTGAGAACGAACGCGTCGAATGTGTTGGAAATTCCGGCGAGTCCCGCGCCGAGCGCCGACATGATGAGGGCGATTGCGATGACCCGATCAGCCGTCAACCATCGGAGCATGAGGCCGCCCACAATGTTCGCGCTGGCGATACCGATCGCGAGCGTCGCGAACAACACGCCGGCCGCGGCGGTATCGATTCCAAGATCTGTTGAGGCGATCGGAAAGACTGGCGCAAGAAGCGCTTCCCCTGTTGTTGTCGCAAGGTAGGCGACACACACGGCGATGAACGCGAGCCACCGGGGGCTCACTTGCCCACAGTCATGTCCCTCAGGATGGGCCGACAAGCGGAAGGACCTCCTGAGCGAATCGTTCGATCGCGTCGAAGTCGAATGGCGCGCGCATTGAGATCATGACCCAGTCGGCTCCTGCTGCGCGGTACTGCTCAAGGACGGAGAGAACCCGATCGTTCGAGCCGGTGAGGATTGCAGGGCGCAGGACGTCTGCTCGTGCGCCATAAACATCGTCGATGCTGTTTTCGTCCCAACACAGCCCTACGTTGACGGATCGTTCGATATCCGTTCGCGCTCGTCGATTGCTCTCAAGTTCCTTGTCGAGCAGGCGGCACTTTCTGGCGAACGCAACCGGGTCGATCATTGGCACGTTCCAGCCATCCGCTATTCGAGCGGCGAGGGGAATCGTGCGCTGCTCGCCGCCGCCGCCGATCCAGATAGGGAGGTGACTCTGGATGGGAGTTGGGTCGCAGACCGCACTGCGCAGCGTGAAGTGAGACCCGACAAAGTCAGTGGGGTGACCTGAGAACAGAAGCCGTAGCGCAGCAACCATCTCCTCGAGTCGTTTCAGGCGGATTGACGGAGGATCGAATTCGTAGCCCCAGCGGAGGTACTCAGCTTCTAGATAGCCGGCCCCGAGTCCAAGAGTGGCCCGTCCCGCTGAGAGTTGGTCGATTGTCGCAATCGTCTTGGCGATGACGGCCAATGGCCGATAGTCGACGCAGTAGGTGAGCGATCCGACCCGCGCGCGAGATGTTTCGACCGCAGCGAGAGTGTGCATCACTACGCCATCAAGATTGTTGTGACCGCCTCCGACGCCTCCAAAGTGATCCCAGCCTGACACCCATCCGAATCCGAGGCGATCGGCCATTCGCCAGAGGTGCGACACCGACGCCGTTGACGTGTCTTGGAGGGCGGTCTGGAGTCCGATTTGCATGTTGATGGCCGAGTTGTCGGGAGATCTCCTTGGATACTGTATGCAATACTTCTCGTCAATGAATTCATCTCGTGGTCCCGCCATCGTGCATCTAGACGAAGCTGGTGTTCGCGAGGCTCTCGCCGGGATAACGCAGGATGACCTCATCAATCTCATGCGTGAGACATTTCTCGGTCTTGGAGACGGATCGATCGGGTCGACCGACCGAGTGCGGGCTCATGTAGGAGGTCACATGGCCTCCGCTATGGCGGCAGCGGTTCCTTCCCTCGGGGTGACGGGAGGCAAGCTTTACAGCACGTTTGACGGAAGGTTTACCTTTCTTATCGCGCTCTTTGACCTCGAGGGGAAACTGTTGTGCACGATGGATGGCGCACCGGTAACGGAGGCGCGAACCCCGGCGCTCAGCGCCTTGGTCATCAAAGTCCTCGCTAAGAACACGTCGCATGGTGCCGCGGTGATTGGGTCGGGTCGAGAGTGCCTCCCGCATCTCCGGATGTTGGACGAGGTGGTCGATGGGCCTGTGCGCTTATGGGGTCGTTCACGTGAGCGCGCCGAGGCCTGTCGCGAGGCGGCGGAGCGCGAGGGCATTGTGGTTGAGGTGTCCCCGAGTGTGTCCGAGGCGGTCGATCAATGCGGTGTTGTCATCACGCTCACGTCGGCAGACGATCCGGTTCTGCTCTCAGGTCACATCAACGACGATGTGTTGGTTTGTGCGATCGGGGCCACGAAGCCGCAGAGATGTGAAATTGACCCCGCGCTCGTAGGTCGTTTGTCAGCAGTCGTCACTGACTCGCCGACTGGTGCTCGGGTTGAATGCGGAGATCTGATCCGTGCGGCCGAGAGCGGGCACTTCGACTGGGGCAACCTCGTCGGCCTATCGGAGCTGCTGCACACGCCGAGTCTGGTGCCGAGAGCAGGTGTTCGAGGACCCGCGTTGTTTGAGAGCCAGGGAGTCGCCGCACAGGACGTTGCTACCGCCGCCCTCGTTTGGCAGGCCTACCTTCAACGAGGATGAAGAGCCCGGATGACCCAAGGTCTCGGTGAGCCGTCCGTGCCACCACTAGCCATCATCAATACATGAAGAGGAGCAAATAATGAAAAAGGTCTCGCAACTTACGCTCGCTGAAGCCAACCTCATGTTGGATGCGGCGCAACGAATTGCGGAGGAACGCGGCGTGGCGGAAACGATCTGCATCTCCGATGCTGGTGGCTGGCCGATTGCGGTCCGACGACTTGACGGCGGAAAGCCGACGAGTATCGAAATTGCGATCAACAAGGCGTTCACGGCCGCGTGTCATCGTCGCCCGACTCACACCTACACGAATGCGCAACCCAACCAGGAAGCCTTCGGAATCATGAACATGCACGGTGGGCGATTCACCATTTTTGTGGGTGGCTGGCCGATCGAGGTCGACGGAGAGGTAGTTGGCGGAGTCGGCGTTAGCGGTGGCCACACCGACGACGACATTGCTTGCTGTCAAGCGGCGATCAACGCGCTGTGCGAGTCGCTTGGCACGACAGCGGATTTCTCGAAGTGGGACAACTGGACTGCTCCTCCGGTGACCAAGTGAGGGGGTTGATCCGCCTCGTAACCCGCGGGTGGGATGGAGCGATGCGATGAGTGGTTTTGAGTCCCGAAACTTCATTGCGGGTGAGTGGCCCCGACCGACCGGGGAAATGTTTGAGCGCTGCGATCCGGCCGATTCGAGAAGGGTTGTGTCGACGGCCCCGCAGTCATCCCGTGTAGACGTAGCCGCCGCGGTCGATGCAGCTAGTTCTGCGTTCCCGGCCTGGTCCCGAACGACAGCCGATCGACGTTCGGCGATTTTGATGGCAGCGGCAGCCGAACTTGATAAGCGAGCTCCCGAACTCGCTCAGGTCATCCTTGAAGAGACCGGCAAGCCCGCTGGGCCGTCCGGTGTCGAGGCGCGTCGTACCCCCCGGAACCTCGAGTTGTACGCCGCCGAGGCAATTCGCTTGAACGGGGTGACCTACCCATCCGATGACATCGGAAGTACCGTGTACTCCGAGCGCGTCGCGGTTGGAGTCGTAGGCGTCATCACACCCTGGAACTTCCCCACCAACCTCGCGAGCAGGAAGATTGGCCCGGCCTTGGCCGCGGGCAACACCGTTGTGTTCAAACCCTCACCGATGGCTCCGCACGCCGCTCAGATTCTTGTCGAGGCACTTCAGACCGCTGGTATTCCCGAGGGTGTCATCAATGTTGTCCACGGCGAGGCGGCTGGTGCGCTCCTCGTTGAAGACCATCGAGTGGGGGCGATCACGTTCACTGGTTCGACGGCGACCGGTCGACGAATTCATGACGCGTCGAGTCCGGATCGTCGCCTCCAGCTCGAACTCGGCGGCAACAACCCCGTTGTGGTGTTAGCTGACGCGGATCTCGAGGCCGCAGCCAAAGTCGTCGCGGCGTCGAGTTTCAATCTCTCCGGCCAGGCATGCACTGGGGCAGGTCGAATTCTTGTTGCCGATGAGGTCCATGATGAATTGATCGAGCGCGTCGCGGCGATCGCCTCCACCTTCGTGGTTGGTGATGGTCGGAACGAATTGACCACTCATGGTCCGCTCGTGGATCGCCGGGCGCAACAGGCGATGTTGACCGTCGTCGCTGATTCCGTTACTGACGGTGCAGAAGTCATTTTCGGTGGTGCTGCACCTTCTGATGCCGCGCGAGAGCACGGCTGGTTCTTCGAGCCAACGCTCCTTGCTGGGGTTCATCCCACGACACCTGTTGCGGCTACCGAAGTCTTCGGCCCGGTGGTAGGGGTTGAACGGGTTGTCGATCTCGACGAGGCGGTAGCGCGAGCGAATGCGACGGAGTACGGCTTGACCTCGGCGGTCTGCACGAGGAGCCTTGCGGTGGCCCAAGAGTTTGCGCGCCGTGTCGAGGCAGGCACTGTCCGAGTCAATCGGCCTACCGTTGGGGCGGCCTTCAATGCGCCGTTTGGAGGCATCAAGGCATCGAGCACTGGAACTCACCGTGAGCAACTCGGGCCAACTGTGATGGACTTCTACACGACACTGAAAACTGTTTTCCTCGGTTCGTGAGAGGAGGAAGCAATGGATCTGGGACTACAAAATCGACGCGCCTTGGTCATGGGTTCGTCGTCAGGGCTCGGACGGCAAATTGCCCGGGTTCTCATCGAAGAGGGTTCGGCGGTCGCCGTTCATAGCCGTTCGGAGGAACGAGCGGAAGCAGCGCGAGTTGCACTCGGGGCGTCGTCCGCCATCGCGGCCGATTTGACCGAGGAGGGCGCAGCAGAACACTTGGTGCAGCGAGCGGTAGCCGAACTCGGAGGTCTCGATGTCTTAGTGGTGAACACGGGCGGGGGTGGTGTTGGCTCGCTCGCAACAAAAGGTTCAGCGGACGATGACCGAGCTTACGCGGCCATGCTCCGGCCAACCCTCGCGGCGATGCGTGCCGCGATCCCAGCCCTTGTGAAGTCTGACCAGGCACGAATCATCGTGCTGACGGCGCGCAGCGTGGTGGAGGCATCGACGGATCTTGCTCTTTCATCGGTGTTCCGAAGCGGCGTCGCGGCAGCGGCTCGGTCATTGGCCCTCGAGCTAGCGCCGACTGTCCTCGTAAATGTTGTCGTCACTGGCCAGTTCGAGACGGGTGCCCTGCAACGGTTCGAGCAAGCCAAGGCGGACCTCGAGGGCACAACGCCTGAGGATGTCCGGCGTAAGCACATTGACGGAATCCCGCTCGGCCGTGTTGGTCGGGCTGAAGAACTCGCCGATGTCGTCGCATTCCTCGCGGGATCACGGTCAAGCTTTATCACCGGCACGAGTATCCGAGTCGACGGCGGCTCGGTGATTGGATTCTGAGCATGTTCCAACACGTCGTACTGATGCGCTGGCGAGAGGATATGCCCGTCGAGTCATTGCTCCAGATTGAGGAGGCACTTTGCGACTTGAGTCGACGCTCAGCCGACCTGATCGATTACCAACACGGGCCGAACGTTGGCTCAGATCAGCGCAACTGGGATTATGGAGTTGTGGCGACGTTCGCTGATGCCCTCGGCTTCGCGCGATTTCGTGATGATGCTCATCATCTCGCGCTTATCGATCGACTGATACACCCCTGGCTCGCCGATCGCGCGGCGATCCAGATTGGTGATGCTGGCCTAATGACGTAGTCGGAAGAAGGCGTCGCGGGCCGACGCGACGTGAAGTGCCGCGAGTTCTCCAGCCCGATCGCTGTCTCCCTCCTCGATCGCCCTCGCGATTTTGTGGTGCTCTTCCCAAGACGCGAGTAAGCGGTCCTCAAGGCGTTCGGTGTAGATCCACCGAATAAGTCCCGACAGGCGTGAGAGTGTTTCGTCGAGGAGAGAGTTCGACGCCATCACGGCGAGTTGGGCGTGGAATTCGGTGTTGAGCATCGGGAGTTTGCTGAGCGCCCGGTCGGCTACTGCGACTCGCCCCTTCTCAACAATGTCGCGAAGCGCGTGGCGCGTCGCGGGCGTGCCTTTGGCGGCGGCGAGCTCGGCTACGAGCCGTTCCAGGGCTTGGCGGACCTCAAAGAGTTCGGCCGCTCGAGTTGAGTCAATCGAGGCGACGCGAGCCCCACGGCGAGGTTCGATAACGACGAATCCTTCTCGCGCCAAAGTCTGCAGGGCCTCTCGGACCGGATTCCGCGACACGTCGAGCTCTGTTGCGAGAGCCTCTTCTTGGAGCCGGCTTCCCGGCTGATACGAGCCGTCCTGAATGCGAAGCCGGATTTCACCGGCTACAACCTCTCGTAAGTTGGTACGCGATAAGCCGATTCTGACCTCGGAATTCGTGTCAGAGCCGTATTCGGTGGAGCTACTCATAATCGAGGTTGACGTTAGGGGCCGATTGCAACTCCGGCTCTTGCCCTTGGCATTGTCCATTGTATACAGTTTGGGGACGGGCCGGTCGGTCCGGTTACAACACACAACCTCTGGGGGGAAGATGAGAACACGACGGAACAGGTTGGTAAGCCTGCTGATCCCGTTCGCTTTGCTCGGAGCCGCATGTGGAGGGGACTCGGCGGACGACGTCGCTGACTCCCCCGCCCCGGCGGCCGAAGAGAGCACAGCCGACGAACCTGCGGAGGAGTCCGCAGCCGAACCGGCCGCCGAGCCTGCCGTAGAGGACGCGTCCATCGTGATCGCGCTCGGCTCCGAGCCCACGAGCCTGGATCCGCATCTCGTTGACGACGGCGGTGAACGCGCGGTCAACGACAATGTCTACGAGACGTTGCTTGCACGTACGGGCAACGGAGACCTCATTCCATCACTCGCGGTTGAGATGCCGAGCCAGATCGATGAGACGACTTGGCAGTTCAAACTGCGTGAGGGCGTGACCTTCCACAACGGTGAGGCGTTCAATGCGGAGGCTGTTGTCGCCTCAGTGACTCGTATGAGTCGTTTGATCGCCGATGGAGTAACCGACAACGACGGCTTCTTTAGCATCATCACAGGCGCTGAGGCGGTCGATGAGTACACCGTCAACATCTCCACCGATGGCGCTGACGGTGTGCTTCCGTCGCGGATGTATTGGATGAAGATGATCCCTGCGTCATCGGTCGACAGTGATGATCTGAGTGATTCGGTAGTCGGCACCGGCCCATTCCAACTCGATGAATGGGCGCGTGGTGAGAGAGTGACGCTTTCAGCGTTTGACGGATATTGGGGTGACAGTGGGTCCGTCGGATCGGTCGAGTATCGGTTTGTCAGTGAGTCGGGGTCGCGCCTCGCAGGCCTGCTCTCCGGTGAGTATGACCTGATCACCAACCTGAACCCCGCAGACGTTGATCGTGCTCCTCAAGTCGCGACCGCGCAGGGTCAGGAACACCCAGTTCTTATCCTGGACGCTGACGAGGGCATCACCGCTGACGTGAACGTCCGAAAGGCCCTCAACCTCGCGGTTGACAAGCAGGCGATTGCCGACAGCCTCTTCGGTGGTTATGCGATCGTCGAACCCGGCCAACTGTTGAGCGAGTCGATTCTCGGGCACAACCCCGACATCGACGCTTACCCCTACGACCCGGACGAGGCAGCTCAGTTGATCGCTGACGCCGGCGTCGCTGGGCAGACCGTGACGCTCGTTGGAGAGTCGAGCGGTCGCTGGTTGCTTGACGCCGAGTTGGTACAGGCGGTTGCGGGGTATTGGGAGGACGCCGGACTTGTCGTCGATCTTCAGTTGCCTGAATTTGGGGAGTACCTCAATGTGCTGTTTGATCGAGAGAGCCGTGCGGACGCAATTTTCGTGTCGAGCTCCAACGACATCCTTGATGCCGATCGCCAGCTCAGTACCTATTACCAGGCTGGAGGAATTGGCAGTTCCAACTCCAACGCCGACCTCTCGACTCTGATCGACGCTGGTCGCTCTGAACTCGATGCTGACGCCCGTGCGGCGATCTACCAAGAGGCTGTGGCACTCGCCTACGACGAGGCCTACTTCGTTTGGTTGATCAACAATCAGGACGTGTACGGACTCAGCGAGCGCATGGTGTGGACCCCACGGGTCGACTCCAAGTTGCTTGTGAAGGAGATGGCCGTCAACTCCTGACGGTCAACTTGTCAACGAGTCAGTGAGGAGTCGATGACGGGGTTCGTGGTGCGCCGTGTCGCGCAGGGACTGTTCGTGGTGTTCGCCGCCACGGTGGTTGTATTCCTGTTGACACGCGCATTCACGGACCCCGTCGACTTCGTGCTTCCTCTCGAGGCCACCGCCGAGGAGCGGGCCGCGCGAGAGGCTGAACTCGGCTTCGACCGCCCGCTCCTCGTGCAGTTTGGCGACTACATGTCCGACCTCGCCAGAGGTGATTTCGGTGAGTCACTCTGGCAACCCGGTCGCTCGACTATCGACATCGTGGGGCAGACGTTGCCGAAAACTCTCCTTCTGGTCGGGTCCGGCATGTTTCTCGCCATCGGTCTCGCAATTCCGCTTGGAATGTTTGCCGCGCTGCGGCCCGGAGGCCTGCTCGATCGCGTCTTAGTCACGGTCAGCCTCGTGGGGCTTTCAATGCCGCAGTTCTTCGTCGGTCTCCTGCTCATCATTGTCTTTGCAGTGAATTTTGGGATCCTGCCCGTCGGAGGTTTCGGCGGGTTGCGCCACCTAGTGCTGCCGGCGGTCGCCCTCGCGCTCCCGGCTCTAGGGCGGCTCACAATGGTAGTTCGGTCGGCGATGATTGACGAACTGAATTCTCAGTACGTGCGCGCTGCTCGCGCGAAGGGCATGCGTCAAAGGAACGTCGTAGCTAAGCATGCTCTTCGCAATGCCGGAGTCCAGGTTGTAACGCTGTCTGGGTGGGAGATCGCTCGAGCTCTCGCCGGTTTCACCGTCGTGGTTGAGAAGGTCTTCGCTTGGCCGGGATTCGGGTTTTTCGCGCTTGAGGCGATCAGTCGTCGAGACCTGTTTCTGCTTTCCACGATTGTCCTCGTCGCGTCAGTTCTTGTTGTCGCAGTCAACGTGTTGATCGACATCGTCTACAAGTGGATTGACCCGAGGATCAAGCTTTCGTGAGCGAGGCAATTCTGAGTTCGCCGACCGTGGACAGCCGGCGTCGCAAAGCTCTTGGTTTTTTGCGGGAACTCTGGCACGACAAGGCGGGGTTTCTTGGTGCGACCTTCCTCTTGGTCCTAGTGATGACCGCATTGCTCGCACCATTGATCGCACCACATGATCCATCCGACCAGGAGTTGGTCAAACGCCTACTACCGCCGTTCTGGGAGGAACGGGGCTCATGGGAGCACCCGCTCGGAACAGACGGTCTCGGGCGCGACTTGTTGTCCCGACTGATTTTCGGATCGCGGATCTCACTCCTCGTCGGCGTGGCCGTCGTGGTGATCGCTGGATTCGTTGGCGTTCTGCTCGGTCTTGTCGCCGGCTACCGAGGCGGAAAGATCGATCGGATCATCATGCGGACAGTCGACACCCAAATCGCCTTCCCTGGTCTGCTCATTGCGATTCTCTTGGCTTCGCTGATCGGTCCGAGCGTTCGAACTGTGATTGTTGTCTTGGCCGTGAATGGGTGGATGATCTACGCCCGCCTTACCCGCGGCGTCGTTCTCTCCGTAAAGGAGACGGCGTACGTCGAGGCTGCGGAGGTCATTGGGTGCCGGCCGCAGCGCGTCATGTTCAAACACATCCTCCCGAACCTCACTGCGCCACTCAGCACTCTCGCTGTGCTCGAATTCGCTCGGATAGTTCTGGCTGAGGCGGCCTTGTCTTACCTCGGCGTTGGTGTCAAGCGAACCGATATCTCGTGGGGGCTTGACGTGGCCTCCGGTCAGGATTTCGTATTCAACTCTTGGTGGCTAGTTGTCATGCCTGGTGTTGTGATCTCTTTGACGGTGCTCAGCGTGAATCTCGTGGCGAGTTGGCTTCGTGTGGTGGTCGATCCGTCGGAGCGGGAGAAGCGCCACGCTCTACGTCAGATCCGGAGCCTTCGGTGAGCGGCACTGAGGTTCCGGAGCGGAGTGCGATCCTCGAGGTTGACCAACTCAAGGTCAACTTCTACACCCGGCGAGGCGTGGTGCAAGCGGTGCGTGGTGTGAGCTTCGACGTCTACTCGGGTGAGGTCCTCGGACTTGTTGGTGAATCGGGCTCGGGAAAGAGCGTGACTTCACAGGCGATCATGGGGTTGACCGAATTGCCTGGAAAGGTAATTAGTGGGGATATTCGGTGGAAAGGGTCGTCGCTCGTTCGTGGCAGTGGTTCCCGCGAACTCATGAGACGGGTCAGGGGCCGGGAAATATCGATGGTCTTCCAGGACCCGATGACCAGCCTCAACCCGGTATTCACGATTGGAAACCAGATGGTCGAAGCGACGCGTCGACATCTCGGTTTGACGAAAAAGGCGGCACGTGAGCGTGCCGCTGAGATGCTCGGACTCGTAGGGATCTCCAATCCGCGCCGCCGACTTGATCAGCACCCAGGAGAGTTCTCTGGGGGAATGAGACAGCGGGTCTTGATCGCGATGGCGCTGTCATGCGAACCAGACCTGCTGATTGCGGATGAGCCCACCACCGCGTTGGACGTCACCATCCAGGCACAAATCCTGGAGCTACTCGCCGAACTCAAGTCGGAACTCGACCTGTCTGTACTGCTGATTACGCATGACTTGGGAGTGGTCGCGGGCATGTGCGATCGGGTCGCAGTGATGTATGGCGGCCGGCTCGCGGAGATCGGATCAGCCGATGAGCTGTACGCCACACCGACCCACCCCTATTCACGCGGTTTGCTCCTGTCGACGCCGAGACTCGACGACGTGCGTCCTCGATTGGTGTCGATCGAGGGGGCACCTCCTGATCTCGTGAACCCGCCAGCGGGTTGCCCATTCACCCCCCGGTGCGCGAGGGCCTCTGACCGATGCTCGGACGAGGATGCAGAACTCCGCGAGTTCGCACAGGGTCGGAGTGTGGCGTGTTGGCATCCTGTGATGCCCGATGACGAGCGGGAGGGGATGTGAGCGTGTCGACGTCCAACAATCACGGTCATGTCCCTGATCAAGCCGACTCGCCGTTGGTGGAGGTCGACAACCTCACGATTCATTTTCCAGTCGGAAAGAAACCGCTCTTTGGAGGTACTCAGAGAGTGGTGCATGCCGTAGATGGAGTGACATTTAGTATTTCGCGCGGGGAGACACTTGGGCTTGTTGGAGAGTCGGGGTCGGGTAAGACGACAACCGGCAGAGCCATCCTTCGGCGTATCGAACCGACTGCAGGCTCGATCTGCTTCCGGGGACGCGATATCACCGAGACAAGGGGAGAGGCTCTCCGCCACTTGCGCCGACACATGCAACTGGTTTTTCAGGACCCATACGCGAGCCTGAATCCCCGAATGAGTGTGCTTGAGCTCATCGCCGAGCCTCTCAAAGTTCACGGCATCGTGAACTCGGTAGATGACGCACGGGACCAGGTCTGTCAGTTGCTCGACCGCTGCGGACTGCCTGCAGATGCGGTCGACCGTTACCCGCACGCGTTCAGCGGTGGCCAACGACAGCGCGTCGGAATTGCACGAGCGCTTGCGCTTCAGCCCGACTTCATCGTGGCGGATGAGCCTGTCTCGGCGCTTGATGTCTCAGTTCGCGCGCAAGTGGTCAATCTGCTTCAAGACCTCCAGGCGGACTTCGGTCTGACCTACCTCTTCATTGCGCACGACCTTTCTGTCGTACGCCATATCTCCCACAGGATCGCGATCATGTACGCCGGGAGCCTCGTCGAAATTGCTCCTGCAGGTGAGATCTACGACCACCCAAAGCATCCGTACACCGAATCCCTCCTATCGAGCGTTCCTATTCCAGACCCGCCGATGCAACGGGAGCGTCGACGAATCGTGTTGGAGGGCGAGATACCCGACACTATGGAGCCAGCGATCGGTTGCCGGTTCGCGAGTCGCTGTCCTCTTGTTGAGGATCGTTGTCGCAACGAAATACCGCCGCTTGTCGACGATGGCTCGGGGCACGCCGTCGCTTGCTGGGTGAGGAGTTAGACCGTCGATGACTCTGTGGGAAGTGGGATTGCTTGTTTTGGGCGGTGTTGCGGCGGGAGCCATCAATACCGTTGCTGGCGGTGGTTCGATGCTGACCGTCCCCCTTCTCGTCCTGGCGGGCGTGCCTGGCAACGCAGCCAACGGTTCAAATCGAGTGGGAATTCTCGCGTCGAATGTCGCAGCAGTTGCGACATTCCGGAGGCTCGGTGTTCAGGGCCTTGTCCACGCGTCGCGCGTCCTCGTTCCCGTTCTCGTTGGGAGCTTGGTCGGTTCGCTTGGTGTCAGCCGCCTTCTCGGGGATGAGGTCTTTGAGAAGGTATTTGGCCTGTTGATGATTCCTCTGGTGATCCTCTCAGTGCGTCGTCCCCAGGCTCAAGAGAGAGTTTCGCGACCTTGGTCATCACTCACCGTCCTCATCGTGTTCTTCGGGATTGGGGTCTACGGCGGAGCCTTCCAGGCCGGTGTTGGTCTCGTTCTCCTGGCCGCATTGACTCGTTCCGGTTTCGATCTTGTGCTCTCGAATTCGATCAAGGTGATCGTCAATACCGCAGTCACACTGGTTGCCCTGCCGGTCTTCATTCTCAATGGAGACGTGCGGTGGTTGCCCGCTCTCGTGCTGGCTACTGGGTTTGTTGCTGGAGGTTCTCTCGGCGCGCAACTTGCTGTGCGTGGTGGTGAGACCCTGATTCGTCGTGCAATGGTTCTTGCCGCCCTCGCACTCGCCGGTCGACTCATTGGTTTTTACTAAGACGTGTCCTCGTTCGAGTTCATCGTTGCGGTGCTCGCCGTATTCGCTGGAGCAACTCTTCAGGGCTCGCTCGGCTTCGGACTCGGGTTAGTCGCAGCTCCGGTTTTGGTCCTGATTGACCCGACGCTGATACCGGGTGTCATCCTCGGAATGGGGGTGCCCCTGACGATCCTCGTGGCGATCCGCGAACGTCACGCGGTCAGTTTCACCCGGGTGAAGCGGGCCGTCGTAGGTAGAGCTCTTGGAACCGTGGTCGGCTCGGCGGTCGTTTATGTCGCCGATCAGAACTCCCTCTCAATCGGCTTCGCCATTGCACTCCTTCTCGCGGTGGGAGCAAGCGTCGGTGGCTTTTCCGTGCAGCCAACCCCGAGGACGATGCTCGTCGCCGGCTTCGGTTCGGGGCTGATGGGCACGACGACCTCGGTGGGCGGTCCACCGATCGCACTCGTGCTTCAGCATCAGGAGGGGCCTGAACTCCGTGCCTCCATCGGAGCCTTCATGGCGATTGGGGCGTCGCTGTCGCTCGGTGCGCTGATCATCGTGGGGGAGTTTCGTTCCCGCGAGTTAGTTATGACCGCTCTCCTTGTCGTCCCCGCACTTCTTGGCTTCGTCTTGTCACACTGGACTAACCGAGTTCTTGATCGGGGCTACACCAGGGGGGCGGTGTTGGTTTTCGCGGCCGCTTCAGCGGTTTCAATCCTGCTGCGTCAGCTGGTCTGATTACGCTTTCGCGAGGAGATTCCGAGCTGGCCTCGGTGGATTCCGACCTCCAGCAGGTGTTGCGGGACCGGTGTCTGGTCCAACTCGCACTTCAGGAGTTCGGCCATCGCAGGAGCCGTCTTGATGCCGGCACCGCCTTGACCTACGAGCCATGCAAATCCGCTGATGTCGTCATCGAATCCGACTACGGGCCGACGATCCGGGGCGAACGTTCGTAATCCAGCCCACTTGGCGCGGACGCCTTTTACCGTGACGCCGAGTACTTCTTGAAGGGTGTCAACCACCTTAGCAATCGCAAGTTCGTCGGCTTGGGCATCGTGCGGATCGCAAAGGGTCTCCTCTGACGGCGATACGAGAAGACCGGGACCCTCGGGCTCGAAGTAAAACGATCCACCAACGTCCATGACGAGGGGCCACTCGCTCACGCTGTCGACGGGAAATGTGAAGGCGGAGCGTCGAAATGGCATCAGACCGATTGGGCGGACGCCAAGGTCGACTGCGACCTGATCACCCCACGCTCCTGCCGCATTGACCACGGTCGGGGCTCGAAGTTCTCCGGCTGCAGTTCGCAGGTGCCAAACTCCAGCACGTCTGCTGCCGCTGAGGGTTCCGGTTCTGGTCAGGAATCGCGCTCCGCGTTGTCGGGCCACTTTCACGAAGCCCTCGAGGAGCAGAGCAACGTCGATGGTCATGGCGTCGGGCTCGTAGACAGCGTTAGTCGACCACGGTTCCGAGAGCTTGGGGACGAGTCGTTGTGCCTCAGCTGGCGAGAGTCGGTGGTGAGTCACCGAAAGTTGGCTCGCTGTGTCCTCAATCTCGTTGAGTAGTTGCAGATGGTCGCTGTTCGCGACCCAGAGCAGGCCGCGTGGGCTAAGGATGCTGCGGTCGCTAAATCCCTCCGGTGGTGAGATCAAGAATTCCCGAGACGCTTGGGCGAGAGCGCAGACTGCGGGATCCCCACTCGTGGAACTTGTGATCGCGGCGGACCGGCCCGTTGCATGCGACCCGAGGTGCTCTTCACGTTCAAGCACAACGACGTCTCGATCTCGAGACAGTTCGGCTGCGGCGGCTGCTCCCGCGATACCTCCGCCAATGATGACAACGTCGGCCGCAGAGACCGCCATTACCGATCCCGGCCCGACATCACGCTGAGGCACGTCTGAGGTCGTCGATCACGGCAGTCATATGCTCTGTCGCCCGAGTCATCGCGAGTTCTGGGTGTTCGTCGGCGATTGCATCCCGAATCCTGCGGTGCTCCGACCAGCTGAGCATCGAGCGGCTGTCTGCAAGTAGTGAGAAGACGAGTTCCGACCTCTGCCGCAAAGGGCCCACAGTGGCGGCAATGTGTGGATTGCCTGATGCTCGTTCAACCGCGAGATGGAAGTCTCGGTGGCAGCGCGCCGCCGATACGAGATCCCCCCTCTGCGAGGCAATTGAGCCCTCCTCGATGCATCGGTCGAGTTCGGCGAGATCGCTCTCTGATCGTCGCTCGGCCGCCAGCCGGGCGGCGTAGCCCTCGAGCACCGACCGGACAAGAAGGACCTGGCAGAGGTCCTCGTGATCGAATTGGGCAACAAAGGCACCGCGGCGGGGCGTCACCTCGACAAGCCCCGTGGCCTCCAGAGCACGGATGGCCTCGCGGACGGGATTTCTCGACACCCCGAGACGCTCGGCAATCTTGTCTTCGTAGAGCCGCAGGCCGGGTTCGAATTCTCCAGAGAGAATGAGACCCGTGATCTCCTCGGCTACGACTTCTCGGAGCGTCCGGTGGGATTCGCCGACAGTCACCGGCAGTCCGTTCTCGAGGGCATGGAACGAGCGTATGCGAACGATGGTGCTCGAGCTCGACGTCACTCAGAACGTGGTTGTAACGAGTCGGCCATCGAAGTCGGTCGCTGGTGGCGCCTCACGGAGGACCATCGCTCTGCGCAACCATCGATCGGTTCCGTTAAATCGCGGTGCGAAGCGGGACCGCCCGTGAACTGCTCGGTGGTTGTCGATGATGAGCAGGTCACCCGCCTCAAGCACGGTCGTACGCACGCTGCGGGTGACCGCTTCAGACAGGCGTTCAAATGCAGACTGGCTCTCGTCGTCGGTACCGCGCATGAGCTTTTCGTCGAAGACGAGCCTGATCTCTGAGTCTCGGATCTCGAGTGGGATTACTGGGAGCTCTCGATCGCTCTCTCCGTGTGACATGAAGCTCTCATCGATGGTGGTCGTGAAGCGATCCTGCGAGAGCAGGCCGATGTCATCGTCGGACAGGTTGGAGACGATGTCTTCTACTGCTGCATGAGTGGTGTGTGCCTCCGGATCGCCTCTTAGGCAGAGGAGGACGACATAGTCAGGCTTGAAGGGGTGGAACGCCGTTTCTGTGTGCATACCGAGGTCAACGAGAGAAGACGTAGAGACCTGGCGACGTGCAGCCGATGCGATGGGGAACAGGTCTTGGATGAGTCGACCGTCCTGTTCTCTCGGGAACCCGATCGGTATGCCGAGGTCAGTGATTAATTCGAGAAAGCGATCGGAGATCGCGGGTGCGAGGAGGTCTGCCCCTTCGAGGGACGCCGGTGTCGGTGGCACCTCCTCAGGCTGAACGGCGTCAGAGCGAACCACGGTGACCGGGGAGAGGCAGTTCGGAACTGAAAGACCCTTGCTCCTCATGGAGTGATTCTCTACCGTTTGCCACGAGGATGCCCGCTGATTTAGTGAGTAAAATCCGTGTATGGCAAGAGAAAACACCGCCATTGACAAAATTGACCGCGAAATCCTCACTCTTCTCCGCGAGGACAGCCGGGTGTCTTGGCAAGCTCTCGGCGAGCGAGTCCACCTTTCTGCCAACGCTGCTGCCGAACGTGTGCGGAGATTGCAGCGGCTTGGCGTCATTCGCCGGTTCACCATCGACATTGATCAAGAAGCTTTGGGCCTGACGCTGATGGCTGTCATCGACGTCAGAATCGATCATCAGCAAGGGATTGAGCAACGTCTGAGGGATCGAAGCGATGTCCTTTGGGCCGCTCGGGTGACTGGGGTGCCAGACGTGAAAGTGGCCGTTGCCTGCGCCGGCACTGAGGGGCTTGACACGTTCATCGCATGGTTGGAGGAGGCGGGGGCCCGAGAAACCCGTACCGATGTCGTACTGAGTCCGATCGTCTAGGCGTCAAAACTGCGAGATTCCCGCATCCCCCTGCTCCGGACCCCCGACGGGCCACACCACCCGTCCCGACAGGGGAGACAGACATGGGAATCAAGGGAACGCTCAAGGGAATCACCGCCACCACGATGATCGGAGCCGGACTGCTCGGCCTCGGTGGGGTGGCTCAGGCCGCGACCGAGTCGGTCGAGCTCCACAACGCCAGCGTCAAGGTCGGTTCGGACTGCCCGAACAGCACCGGCGACTGGTGGCACT
>Ga0222714_10002876_pt1 | contig 17893 bp, 14 predicted proteins | sample C33_3DmetaG_FD_165048 | JGI IMG/M metagenome (GOLD analysis project Ga0222714, IMG submission 165048) | Estuarine water microbial communities from San Francisco Bay, California, United States - C33_3D | ecosystem: Environmental > Aquatic > Marine > Unclassified | place: USA: California...
GCAATATCCAACTTTAACTCTCTTAGCCAGTCCCTTTATGTAATTTTTGACCCGATTAACCGTCTTTATGCTTGAATACTTAATAAATTGGCTCGAAATAACGTATCATTGCATCCCAAAAATATCGGTGACTTTTTAAAAATATGAGTTTGCTAGAAATATTAGAATTTCCCGACCCAAGGCTGAGAAAAAAGGCGGTCCCTGTAGACCAGGTCGATGACAAACTGAGACAAACTATCGATGATATGTTTGAAACAATGTATGCGGCATCTGGCATAGGCTTGGCGGCGACTCAAGTTAATATACAAAAGCGCTTCCTGGTAATCGATCTAGCAGATGATGAAGAGGAGCATAATCCGCTTGTTTTTATTAACCCGGAAATTACCGTACTTGACCCCGAGCCATATCGTCATGAAGAAGGCTGCCTGTCTGTTCCGGGTTATTTTGAATTTGTTGAACGTCCACGCAAGGTTTTGGTAAAAGCGCTGAATAAAGCAGGGGAGCCTTTTGAAATTGAAGCCGAAGGCTTGTTGGCCGTTTGTGTTCAACATGAAATTGACCACCTTAATGGCAAGTTATTTGTCGATTATCTATCCGTATTAAAGCGACAGAGAATTAAATCCAAGCTTGAAAAAGAGCATAAACAAAAAGCTTCTGTTTGAACTATTCTCTCAGCCAAACGAGCAATTCCTATATTCATGAATAAATCTGCTCTAAGAATTGCATTTGCTGGCACTCCTGATTTCGCTGCCAGCCACTTAGAAGTTTTAATTAAGGCGGGATATAACATTCTTGGAGTATTTACTCAGCCTGACCGTCCCTCCGGGCGAGGCAAGCACGACAAGCCTAGCCCGGTAAAAACATTAGCTCTAGAGGCAAATCTCCCTGTCTTCCAACCCTACAGCCTAAAAAATAGAGAAACTCAGATGCAACTCGAAGCTTTAAACCTAGATGTTCTGGTTGTTGTTGCTTATGGTTTAATTTTACCTAAGGCTGTTCTAGATATACCTCGCTATGGGTGTATCAATGTGCACGCTTCTCTCTTGCCCCGTTGGCGGGGAGCAGCCCCGATTGAAAGAGCAATACTTGCTGGTGATGAAAAGACAGGCATCACCATTATGCAAATGGATGCGGGGCTGGATACTGGAGATATGTTATTAAGTATAGCAACCCCTATCAAAAAGGATGATAACAGCGCAAGCTTAACTGCCCGCTTAACGGGTATTGGTCAAAAAGCTCTGCTGAATGTCTTGCAACAAATTCAATCTGAAACTTTATCTCCCTGTGCGCAAGATGATGAACTAAGTACCTATGCTGCTAAGCTCGACAAGGAAGAAGCATTAATTATCTGGAACAGGCATGCAAAAGAAATCCAGCAACAAATAAATGCCTTCTATCCCCGCTCACCTGCTTACTGTTTTTATAAAGGTCAGCGCTTACGAATAATCATGGCTTCTACTCAAAATAAGGCTTTATCTTCTAATTCTGGAACGATTGATCAAGTTTTTCAAAATGGCATTTTAGTAGCCTGTCAAAATTCCAGTTTGCTTATAGAAAAAATACAACTCCCCGGGAAAGCCGAAATCGAAGTCAAGGATTTTTTAAATGGCCGGAAAGACTTTTTCACTCCAGGTACTTTTTTTAGCTCTATCGCTATTTAAAATTTATCTCATAGGTTTAAAACTTGACCACTAATACAACACGCTTAACCGCCGTTAAAATTCTTCAGCAGTTGCTGCTTCAAAAAGGCTCTCTATCAACCTTGTTGGAGAAATATAACTCTGCAGATCAAAATGACAATAGCGCCTTATTACGGGCGCTTTGTTATGGGCTATGTCGACACTATGAGCAATTAGTTTTTATTTCCCGTCAATTTATTAGCAAACCTCTACGAAAAAAGGACCAGGATATTTTTTGTCTGATTTTAATTGGAATATATCAATTGTTTTATATGCGTATGCCAGACTATGCAGTTATAAATGAGTCAGTAGCAACCTGCGAGAAAATAAAGAAGGTTTGGGCAAAAAAACTGGTTAATGCTGTTTTACGCTCTACGCAGCGTGAAATGGATGCAATGCACACAATGATTAATGCAAAGCCTGAATTAAAATATTCTCATCCAGCTTGGCTTATTTCTATGCTGCAGCACAACTGGCCAGATGAGTATCTGTCAATTATGGATAATAATAATTTGCAGGCTCCAATGACCTTGAGGGTAAACAAAAATAAAACTTCAGTCGATGCTTACCGTGCATTGCTTGGGCAGATCGGCTTGTCAGCAAGCACTGGTGAATTAACAGATACTGCGCTTATATTAAATGAACCGGTGCTTGTCGATTTTCTACCAAACTTTTCTGACGGTCTCGTCAGCGTACAGGATGAAGCATCTCAGCTAGCTGTAAACCTTCTTGATACAAAAAATAATGAAACAATATTAGATGCCTGTGCAGCGCCGGGCGGAAAAAGCTGTGCGATTCTGGAACAGGCTCCAAACGCATCTTTGTTCTCTGTTGATAATGATGCGCTACGACTTAAGCGTGTCGAAGAAAATCTAATGAGAATTCAGGCTACGGCTACTCTTATCAATAACGATATTGTCCAACAAGCTCGTATTTGGCAGCAAGCACAACAATCATTTGATCGCATTTTATTAGATGTTCCTTGTTCCGGAACTGGTGTAATCCGTCGGCATCCAGATATAAAATTATTACGAAAACCAGAAGACATAAATAAATTGGTTCCGCTACAACAAAATATTCTAAAGGCAGTTTGGCCTTTGTTGAAGCAAGGGGGCATTTTACTTTATTGCACCTGTTCTGTGCTTAAAGTGGAAAATACTAATCAGGTCCAAAAATTTCTTTCAATCACAAACAATGCAAAGGAGCTTCCTATTGCTGCTAATTGGGGGATCGCCTGTCAGCATGGCCGTCAGCTATTACCAAAGTCTACGTCCCATGATGGTTTCTACTATGCTTTATTACAAAAGTGTTAGACTATAACCATCCAAAGTACTGGCTTTTCAACAAAGCAGTGGATCGATCATGAAAATTATAATTCTTGGCGCCAACAAAATAGGCGCTAGCCTGGCTGAAAACCTTGAAAAAGAACACAATGACATCACCGTTGTTGATTCTGACAGCAATCGCTTAAGAGAGCTTAAAGACCGTCTTGATATTGGCACTACTGTCGGCCAACCATCTTTTCCGGATGTGCTTGCAAATGCTGGTGCTCAAGATGCCGACATGCTTATAGCTGTCACCGATAGTGATGAAACTAATCTTGTTGCTTGCCAAGTAGCATTTAGCTTATTCCGCACCCCCAAAAAGATCTGTCGCCTGCGCGCCAATTCTTATGTTAATTCGCCCAAACTCTTTGGGCCTGAAGCAATTCCTGTTGATGTTGTCATAAGTCCGGAAGAAATAGCCTCTCACTACATAAAAAGTTTATTGGATCTTCCTGGCTCTCTTCAGGTTATGGATTTTGCTGATGGTCTGGTCCAGCTTGTCGCCGTACGCGCTGAAGATGGCGGCCCTTTAGTCAACCAGGAAATACGAACTCTGCGGGAACATATGCCCAATGTTGACACCAGGGTTGCTGCAATTTTCCGACGTAATAGGCCAATTATTCCTCAGGGCGATACCATTATTGAGCGTGATGACGAGGTATTTTTCATTGCTGCTAAAGAAAATATACGCTCCGTCATGAGCGAAATGAGAAAAGTCGACAATCCTTATAAGCGAATTATTATTGCTGGCGGAGGCAATATCGGCGAACGCTTGGCCTCATCTATTGAGAAACAGTATCGCACAAAATTACTGGAAATCAGTTTGGATCGCTGTGACGTTTTATCTGAGACCCTAAACCATACTACCGTTTTACATGCGGATGCTTCCCATCGAGAAGCTTTACTAGAAGAAGGCATTGATTCTGCAGATGTTTTCTTAGCGCTTACCAATAATGATGAAGCCAATATCATGTCATCTCTTCTAGCGAAGCGCCTTGGCGCAAGTCGTGTTATGACTCTAATAGCCAACCCTGCCTATGTCGATCTGGTCCAGGGAGGAGAAATCGATATTGCTATCTCACCCCAGTTAGCCACCATCGGTAGTTTGCTCAGGCATATACGCCGGGGCGACATCGTCAATGTTCATTCTCTTCGTAGAGGTGCTGCAGAAGCTATAGAGGTTATCGCCCACGGAGACAAATCTACATCTAAGGTTGTTGGCAAGGCTATCGAGAATATTGATTTGCCACCCGGAACAACGATTGGCGCAATTGTTAGAGACAACAAGGTTTTAATTGCTCATGACAATGTCATCATCGAAACTGATGATCACGTCATCTTGTTTATGGTAGATAAGCGTAAAATTTCAGAAGTGGAGACCTTATTCCAGGTCGGTTTTACTTTTTTTTAGAGCTAGTTTAGATAAGGACTATGCATTTTCTCGTCATATCCAGAATATTAGGCATTTTATTGATGCTTTTCAGTATAACGCTGCTCCCTCCTGCGGGGCTTGCATTGTTATATGAAGATGGTACTTGGCCTGCCTTTTTGAGCGCATTTTTTATTACCGTTTTCTGTGGTTTAGCCCTTTGGTTCCCAACCCACAAAGACAAAGCCGATCTGCGTACACGAGATGGTTTTTTGATAGTGGCTTTGTTCTGGACTGTCCTTGGTTTATTTGGAAGCATTCCTTTTCTCATGTCAGAAGGGATGCAAATGTCATTTACAGACGCTTTATTTGAATCTGTTTCTGGGCTAACAACCACCGGCGCAACGGTTCTTTCCGGCCTAGATGGCTTGCCAAAATCAATTCTTTATTATCGCCAACAACTACAGTGGCTAGGTGGTATGGGTATAGTTGCGATTGCTGTTGCAATACTACCTATGCTAGGCATAGGCGGAATGCAGATTTATAAAGCCGAAACTCCTGGCCCTGTAAAGGACAATAAACTTCTGCCTCGTGTTACCGAAACGGCCAAGGCTCTTCTGTTTTTATATGTAAGTTTAACAACGCTTTGTGCTGTTGCTTATTATCTAGCCGGAATGGATGCCTTTGATGCTATCACTCATAGTTATGCAACCGTCGCTATCGGAGGGTTTTCTACCCATGATGCTAGCATCGGCTACTTTCAAAGCCCAACGATTGAGCTTATTGCTGTTTTTTTCATGGTCATCTCTGGGATTAATTTTGCGCTACATTTTCTGGCCCTGCGTACTCGCAGCTTCAGGAATTATTGGCCAGATACTGAACTTAAATTCTATTTATTCCTATTACTCAGTATTTCTGTAATTACGATATTTGTTCTCATCGTCTCCGGGACCTATTCGGTAAATGATGCAATTATTAAAGGCTTGTTTGGTGTTGTATCCATTAGCACAACTACTGGCTTTAGCTCTGCAGACTTTAGTGCATGGCCTACATTTTTGCCTTTCTTGTTATTTTATATGGCGATAATTGGTGCTTGTGCTGGATCTACTGGAGGCGGCATGAAAGTCATCCGAATAGTCCTGATTATCAAACAAGGCTTCCGTGAACTGGAAAGACTGATTCATCCAAATGCTGTTATTCCAATTAAACTGGGAAGTAACAGGGTTCCGGATCGTGTTATTGAGTCTGTTTGGGGGTTTTTCTCAGTTTATGTAATGGCCTACATGTTAATGCTGCTAGTCCTATTAGCAACCGGGCTGGATATAACCACGGCATTTACCGCCGTTGGGGCGAGCATTAACAATCTTGGACCAGGCTTGGGCGAGGTATCCCAAACCTATGGCAATATGCCCGATTCCAGCAAATGGGTCTTATGCCTTGGAATGCTATTGGGCCGGCTGGAAGTTTTTACTTTGCTGGTTTTGCTGACACCACAGTTCTGGCGAGATTGATCACCTCTTGTAAGGCTCCTGCTTACCTTCTGGCTGATAACGGAAACGCTTATATTCCCATTGATATTGTTCCGGGTCATCTTTAACTGCAATTTCTACAGTCTTGTTTAGCCCTAACAATGACGTTTGCATATGCTTAGCATATATTTCAGGTGCGGGTTCTTTAATCACAACTTTAAATCCTTCCTCTGTCCGCTTGGTATAAGTTAGCAAGGCTTTGGCGCCTGTTTTTTGTATAAGGCGTGAAACCAGCGTCATTGTGAAGGCCTCATTGCCGAAGAAAGGGGCAAATTCGCCACCTCCAGCTACAGGAATCTGGTCGGGCAATATTCCAACCATTTCGCCATGTTTAAGCGCCAACAAGATAGCTGCAGCGCCCTTTTTATCTGCGGGATAAAGTTTTGCGCTGCCTCGAGATCGAGAAGCATATAATAAATCGTCAAGGTCTTGGTGTTTTGGGGTCAAATACAGCATACTGCATCTTCCTAGAGAGCTTAGATATAATCCCACAAGCTCCCAATTCCCATGGTGTGGCCCTAGCAATATTACCCCTAAACCCTGGTCTCGGGCATTTTGTAGTAAATCCGCACCCTCAACATCCTTGATTTCTTGCATGATTTTATCGACCGGCCATAACCAAACAGGTCCACACTCTGCCAGGGTCATTCCGGTATGCATTAAACTCTTTATAGCTAGTTCTTTAATCTCATTTGCGCTCATCTTTGGAAAACACAAGCGCAAATTAATAAGGCAGGTTTTATAGAGCCTTGTGTTAGCAAGATAAGCGCAATATCCCAGCAATTTGCCGAAATTTCTTGAGGTTTTTAACGAAAATAATGACATGAGCCTGATAAATGCTATGCCTATTCTAATTTTCAAAAGAGCCTGCCGCCTGTTATTAACAAAATTTTCGGCCAAAAGCATACTACCTTCGTCATGAATGGGCCAAGTTATTCTCGCTATCACTGCCAGTTTTTAGGATAATTGCCGACCTTAAGGGCCAAGGCCGCTAAAAACTCACCAGAACAGAAAAGATGCATTTTGAGTAAAAAACCTGATATCGACACAGCTACTTTTCAAGGACTGATTCTAGCGTTACAAAAATACTGGGCTGATCAGGGCTGTGTAATTGTCCAGCCGCTGGACCTTGAGGTTGGAGCAGGAACATTTCATCCTGCCACATTCCTGAAAGCGATTGGGCCGGAAAGTTGGCATTCGGCCTACGTGCAGCCATGCCGAAGGCCTACTGACGGGCGTTATGGCGAAAACCCAATGCGCCTTCAACATTATTATCAGTTTCAGGTTATTCTTAAGCCTTCTCCTTTAAACATTCAGGAACTGTATCTAAATTCGCTTAAAATGATAGGAATTGATGCTAACGTTCACGATATCCGCTTTGTTGAAGATAATTGGGAGTCTCCGACCCTAGGCGCATGGGGCTTGGGCTGGGAAGTCTGGCTCAATGGAATGGAAATTACCCAGTTTACCTATTTCCAGCAGGTTGGAGGACTTGAATGCTATCCGGTAAGCGGAGAAATTACTTATGGCCTGGAGCGCTTGGCAATGTACCTGCAGGGAAAAGATTCAATTTTTGATATTGTCTGGACAAATTCACCCGCAGGACCTGTCACTTATGGGGATGTTTTTCATCAAAATGAAGTTGAAATGTCTGCTTATAATTTTGAACATGCCGATATCGACTCTCTTTTTAAGTCTTTTGATAATTGTGAAAAACAATGCCAGGATTTAATTGATAAATCTCTGGTCTTGCCTGCCTATGAGCTTGTTCTAAAAGCATCTCATTACTTTAATTTACTTGATGCTCGTTCTGCAATTTCTGTGACTGAGCGCCAGCGTTTTATTTTACGCGTTAGAACCTTGGCACGCTTGGTTGCAAAAGCTTACTACGATTCCAGAGCAAAGTTAGGCTTTCCCATGGCGCCAAAAGATTTACGGGAAGAATGCCTCAAGCAGGCAGGGGGCGACTAGAACAATGCCTGCTTGTGATCTATTGGTAGAAATTGGCACAGAAGAACTGCCGCCAACAGCGTTATTAGCGCTCTCGAATGCATTCTGTCAGGAAGTCGAAAAAAGGCTGCGCGATTCAGAATTAAACTTTTCCAACATTGAAACTTATGCAACGCCTCGTCGATTAGCGCTTAAGATCCTGTCGCTTGATGAAAAGCAACCTGACCGATTAATAGATCGTTTTGGCCCCGCTGTTCAAGCTGCATTTGACGAACAGGGCAAGCCAAGCAAAGCCGCTGAAGGGTTTGCTCGTTCTTGTGGTGTGGAAGTTGATCAATTACAACAGAAAAGTGACGGCAAAATTAACAAACTTTTTTTTAGCCTTAACAAAACTGGAGAGCAAACCAGTTCTCTTATTCCAGAAATAATTAATGCAGCTCTTGATGCCTTACCAATTCCTAAAAGAATGCGCTGGGGAAGCTCTCGTGAAGAGTTTATTCGACCTGTTCATTGGGTGGTTTTATTATTTGGCAAGGTACTAATTTCTGCCAAAATAATTGGCCTAAGTACTGGGACTAACACCTATGGCCATCGCTTTCTACACCCAAAACCAATCAAACTAAATTCTACCAATGATTATCCTGCAAAACTTATTAATGAAGGCATGGTTGAACCATCATTCCAAATTAGAAAAGACTTAATTAAAGAGCAGGTATTAAAGGAAGCTAACGCTAAAAATGCTAAAGCAATTATTGATAATGATTTGTTAGAAGAAGTCACCGCCTTAGTGGAATGGCCTGTCGCTTTAACTGGTAATTTTGATCCTGCTTATTTGAGCGTACCTAAAGAAGCTTTAATTTCTTCACTAACAAAGCACCAAAAATATTTTCACTTACTTGACCAAAATGAAAACCTTTTGCCCTACTTTATTACTATCAGCAATCTGATCAGTAAAGACCCCAATCAAGTTATCAGAGGTAATGAAAAAGTTATTGGTCCACGATTATCTGATGCCGCTTTCTTTTTTGAGAAAGATAAGACCCAAAGATTAGATTCTCACTTAGATACTCTAAAACGTGTCGTATTTCAAAATGAATTGGGATCTCTATTTGATAAATCAGAACGAGTCAAAAGTATATCGTTATTTATTGCAGAAAAATTAAATTTAAACACATCACAAATTATCAGAGCTGCTGAACTTTCCAAATGTGACTTGTTAAGTAATATGGTGGGTGAGTTCGCAGATTTGCAGGGCATTATGGGGCATTATTATGCAGACCATGATGGGGAAGATAAAGCTGTTGGTTTGGCTATTGAAGAACAATATCTGCCTCGCTTTTCAGGAGATTTACTGCCTGCTAGTGAAGCAGGGATTGTTTTAGCGCTTGCGGAGCGCTTAGATACAATCACCGGGCTTTTTGGAATTGGACAGCCGCCAAGTGGGTCAAAAGATCCATTTGCACTGCGTCGTTCGGCTTTAGGCATACTAAGAATTATTCTGGAAAAGGAACTACCACTAGATATGCTTCAATGTATCGCTCACTCAATCACTACTTTCGATTTTCTTCAAGCAAATGAAAGCTTGGCTCAAGAGATCATGGATTTTATTTTCGATCGCTTACGCGCTTATTATGCTGACCTTGGGATTAGCACATCGGTTTTTCTAGCTGTAGATGCTGTCAGGCCTAACAGCCCATTTACTTTCAATCAGCAGCTAAATGCTGTGAATCATTTTTCTAAACTAGCAGAGGCTTCATCGTTAGCTGCTGCAAATAAAAGAGTTGCTAATATTCTATCTAAACTAGATTCAATACCTGCTGAGACTGTTAATGATACTCTCTTAAAAGAACCCGCCGAAATCAATTTATACAAAAAGTTACTCCATGTTGAACAACAAACTGCACCCCTTATACAAAAACACAAATTCCAAGAGGCCTTATCAGAAATGGCATCATTACAGGCAACTCTTGATGACTTTTTTGATTCAGTTATGGTTAATACTGATGATTTAAAACTAAAGCAAAATCGCCAAGCTTTACTTCATAAAATTAGACTATTATTTTTACAAATCGCTGATATTTCTTTTTTGCAGGCCTCATAAGATGCCGCAATCTTTCGTTATTCTTGATCGTGACGGAGTCATAAACCAAGACTCCGATAGCTATATTAAGTCAGTCGATGAATGGATACCGATACCCGGAAGCATAGAAGCAATTGCGCGATTATCACAAGCCGGTTATAAAGTTGTCGTGATAACTAACCAATCAGGATTGGCTAGGGGCTATTTCGATGAAATAACCTTGGCCAACATGCATAGTTATATGTGTTCACTGGTAGAAAATGCCGGAGGCAATATAGATGCTGTTTTTTATTGTCCTCATGCTCCTGGCGATAACTGCCTTTGTCGAAAACCCTTACCAGGAATGTTAAATCAAATTGAAGAAGAATTTAATGTAAGCGTAAAAAATGCTTTTTTTGTTGGTGACTCGGAAAAAGATATAGATGCCGGTTTAGCAAAGCAATGCCGCCCTATATTAGTCAGAACAGGAAAAGGGGCTTCTACCGAAAAACAACTAAATTTACAGAAAAAGAATTTGATTAAAATCGTTAATGACTTAAATGATGCCGTTGATTTAATACTAATGTGATGTTTATTAAATAAATTCATAAATGCTAAAAATTATTTTATTTATCCGTTCTAGTATTTTTTATTTGGGCTTCTTTAGCTCTTTAATAGTTTTTACATTTTTTTGTTTAACTGTAGGATTATTTTTGTCTTTACCAAAGCGCTATCAATATTTCCTATATTGGAATAAGTTTATAGTGGCTTGGTTAACGGCAACTTGCGGCATCAAAGTTGAAATAACTGGACAAGAAAACATTCCGAATTATCCCATGGTTATTCTTAGCAATCACCAAAGCCCATGGGAGACTATTTTTCTTTATCAATTCTTCTCTCCGGTTTCAGCCATCTTAAAAAAGGAACTTTTAAATATTCCTTTATTTGGTTGGTCTTTAGCGCTACTAAAACCTATAGCAATTGACCGCAAGCGCAAACTCACTGCTAGGCAAGCTATTCTTCAGGAAGGAAAAAAACGATTGGAACAGAATATTTCCATTTTAATCTTTCCAGAAGGGACTAGAGTAAAGGTTGATGAGAATAAAAAATATCAATCAGGAGGAGCTTTTCTAGCGATCGAAGCAGGGGCTACTATACTGCCTGTATCACACAATGCCGGTTATTTCTGGCCTAGTGGAAAGTTTTTGAAATACTCAGGCGCTCTCAAGGTTAATATTGGTAAACCAATTGAAACAGCTGGTCGCTCAGCGCGCGAGTTAACTGAGGAAATAGAAATCTGGATCAAGCAAAACCAAGACAGCGCATAATTCTACATGTTTGCCGAAATTTGACGATTTTAGCGAATTTTATACTCATCTTACAAGAAGATATACGCACAAAATTGTTTTTTGCCCCGGGATCATAGTTCCCGCTTTTACCAAGCAAAAATCGGCTAAATATCAAGATTTGAAACTGAAAGCGCATTCGATTCTATAAAATCACGCCGTGGCTCAACCTGATCTCCCATTAAGGTAGAAAATAGTTGATCTGCTGCCATTGCATCATGAATAGTGACTTGAGCCATTCTGCGAAAAGTTGGGTCCATTGTGGTTTCCCACAACTGTGCTGGATTCATTTCGCCGAGACCTTTATAGCGCTGTAAATAATAACCTTTCATGCCATCGGCCATTAACCAGTTAAGAGCTTCCTTAAAGCTCGCAACAGTCTGTTGTTTGTCCCCTCTTTGGACATAAGCTCCCTCATCAAAAAGACCTTCCAAAGCCTCTCCAAGCTTATAAATTTCTTTATAATCAGAGGATTTAAAGAATTCAGGCGTTATGGTTACCTTACGCTTGACACCATGAATTGTTGAGCTAACTAAGGGCTCATACAATTTTTCATCTTCGTCATATTTGCTTGAGAAAACATACATCGCGCCAGAAACGTTCGCCTGGGCAACTTTAGCTTGCAGCTCTTCAACCCAAGCCTGCACCTTTTGCTCGTGCTTAAGGTCATCTGGCGTTAGTAGACGCAAAGAAGACAACGCTTGCAGCACTTCTTCCGGATAATATTGAGCGTGCCTTTTGATGATGTTTTGTACTTTTCGATAATTGTTAACCAGCTCTTCCAAGGCTTGATCACTAATTCCTGGTGCATCCTTATTTACATGAAGACTGGCCTCTTCAAGTGCAACCTGTGTCTGGAATTGAGCTAGTTCTTCATCGTCTTTGAGGTATTGCTCTTGTTTACCTTTTCGAATTTTATATAAGGGCGGTTGCGCAATAAAAATATGCCCACGGTCTACCAGTTCACGCATTTGCCGAAAAAAGAAGGTAAGCAATAAAGTGCGGATATGAGAACCATCGACATCAGCATCTGTCATAATGATAATGCTGTGATAACGAAGCCCCTCCGGATTAAACTCTTCTCCACCAATACCGCAACCTAATGCTTTAATTAATGTCCCAATTTCTGCAGAACTCAGCATTTTATCAAAGCGCGCTTTTTCAACGTTCAAGATTTTACCCTTGAGGGGCAAAATCGCCTGGTTTTTGCGGTTTCTACCCTGCTTGGCAGACCCTCCTGCTGAATCGCCCTCTACAATATAAATTTCAGAAAGAGCGGGGTCTTTTTCCTGGCAATCGGCAAGCTTGCCTGGCAACCCGGCTATATCAAGAGCCCCCTTTCGGCGCGTCATTTCTCGAGCCTTACGGGCTGCTTCCCTTGCTCGAGCTGCATCCAGCATTTTATTAACAATATTTTTGGCTTCCAATGGGTTTTCTAATAAAAAATCTGAGAAGAACTTGCCCATTTCTTGCTCGACAGCTGTTTTCACCTCTGAAGAGACCAGCTTGTCTTTTGTTTGTGAAGAAAATTTTGGGTCCGGAACTTTGACAGAAATGATTGCGGTCAAACCTTCTCTGGCATCATCACCCGTTGTGGTTACCTCTTTGCCAGCCCTGGTTGCCAATTCTTTATCAATATATGACTTCAAAACCCGGGTTAAAGCTCCACGGAAACCGGCTATGTGAGTTCCCCCATCTCTTTGTGGAATGTTATTGGTATAAGGATAAATATTTTCCTGATAACCATCATTCCATTGCATTGCTACCTCAATCCCAATGCCATCTTCTGTTTCTGTAGCAAAATGAAAAACCTTATTGACGGCTGTTTTATTTTGATTCAAATAGTCTACAAAGGCTTTAAGCCCTCCTTCATACATAAAAGTCTCAACTTTTTCTGTACGCTCATCACTAAGCTCAATGCAAACACCAGCATTTAAAAACGCCAGCTCCCTGAGCTTTTTAGCCAATATGTCATAGTGAAATTCAATATTCGTAAAGGTATCTACTGACGGTTTAAAGTGACACAAAGTCCCTGTTTTGTCGGTCTGGCCTGTCACCTCTAGAGGTTTTTCCGGAACACCATGATGATAAACTTGTTCATGAGTCTTGCCGTCGCGAAAAATTGTAAGTTTCAAATAAGATGATAGGGCATTTACAACAGAAACCCCGACGCCGTGCAGACCGCCAGACACCTTGTAACTGTTGTCATCAAATTTGCCACCTGCATGCAATACAGTCATTATGACTTCAGCTGCAGACACCCCTTCTTCATGAATCTCGGTTGGTATACCTCTGCCGTTATCTGAAACACTTACAGTTTCATCGCTGTGTATCATCACTTTAATTAAATCACAATGCCCAGCCAGAGCCTCATCTATAGAGTTGTCCACCAATTCAAAAACCATATGATGCAGACCAGTACCGTCATCGGTGTCACCAATATACATACCAGGCCTTTTACGAACAGCATCTAAACCCTTTAAGACCTTGATGCTCGACGAGTCATAAACTTTTTCTTCAGTCATATCTCTTCCTCTAGACATTAGCAGTTCGCTTTGCCGCCTCTCCTTTAAGCTAAAAGCCAGTAATTGTGTGACTTTGGGGCCTCAAAAAGGATGTTTTATACGGCGCTTATTTTACCATGTTCCACGTGAAACAGCTTGATTTCTTTCTCTTTTTGTAAGGGCTCATACAGCGGGTCTTTATCGATTCCGGTTATAAAAATCTGGCCGCCTAATTCAGACAATATTGCCAGCACTTTAGCTTTGTTGGAGCTATCAAGCTCAGCAGGCAGATCGTCAACCAAAAATATGCAGCCTATGGCAGTGCTTTGCTTAAGCACCTTTGCCTGAGCAAGCTTCATGGCAATGACCAGCAACTTTTGTTGTCCTCTTGAAAGAACTTCTGAGGCAAAGTCTTTGCCTATTTTTATTTTTAAGTCTGCTCGGTGAGGCCCTGCGCTGGTAAATCCCAGTTTAATGTCTTTTTGCATACTATCAGCAAGGATTTTGTCCAGGCTGTGAGAAGGATCCCAGCCTTTATAATAGCTTAGCGAAAAGTCTCCCAGGGACAATAGGCTTTCAAGCATTCCTCCCAGAGCATCCTGAAGCCTTATAACATAATCGCTGCGGCAGGAATCTACTAAAACCGCATATTGACAAAGCTCGTGGGTCCAGGCGCTTACTTCATCTTGTTTTATAAGTTTGCTTTTTAATAAGCTGTTTCTGTTAAGCAAAGCCTTTTGTGCGTGGCGCCAGTGAGATAAAAACTGACGTTCCACGTGGAACACTCCCCAATCTAAAAAAGCTCGCCTTATGCCTGGGCCACCTTCTAGTATTTTAAAAGCATCAGAATTTAGCATCTGTAAAGGTAGTATTTGAGCAAGCTCTGCTCTACTTGAAGCTTTTTCACTATTGATTAAGACTTTCTGGTTACCAGATCTGTGCCTGCTAAACCCAAGTTTCTGACCCTCATCCAATTCGCCATAAATTACACATTCATCTGCATGGTTTTGAATTATTGGCGTTTTAGCGTTGCTGCGAAAAGTTTTTGCGCGACCTAATAGATAAATTGACTCAAGTAGAGAGGTTTTGCCGCTGCCATTTTCGCCATAAATAATATTAAAGCCTTTTGAGAGCTCAAGCGAAACCAAGTCCAAATTTCGTATTTTGGAAATACTCAGTTTTTTTAGAAAAGGCATGATCTAATAGCGAGCAAAGAAAAGCCCGCATTTTGATAGCTTATAATCGCATAGGCATGACAACATATAATGCACTACTGCCATCTGCCCCTTGAATCAAGGCGCTGCTATTTGGATCAGAGACGACTATCTGAACTGTATCGGTATCCAAAACGGTTAGCACATCGACCAAATAGCTAACATTAAAGCCTATTTCCAGAGAATCGCCCTTGTATTCCACTGCAACAATTTCTTCTGCCTCTTCTTGCTCGGGGTTATTGGCTAGAATTTTAATCTCATCATCTAGCAGGGTTAATCGAATACCGCGGAACTTCTCATTAGACAATATTGCTGTTCTGCTCAGAGACTGCCTAAGCTCATTTCTATCCGCAACAATTTTCTTGTCTCCGCCTTTTGGTAAGACTCTGTCATAATCAGGAAACTTCCCATCCACTAATTTAGAGGTAAAAGTAAAGTTAGCGGTTTTGGCTCTCACATGGTTCGCGCCAATAACAATATCAACGTCGTCTTCGCCTTCTCCAAGCAAACGAGCCAACTCAAGAATGCCTTTGCGAGGAACAATAACCTGCATGGTTTGTTCAGCCGTCGTGCTCATGTCTTCAGTATCCATAGCCAGTCGATGCCCGTCAGTTGCTACGACACGAAGGAAGTTAGGGCTAACTTCAAACAGTAGCCCATTCAAATAATAGCGAACATCCTGTTGTGCCATAGCAAAGCTGGTGCTGTCTAACATCTCTTTAAGCCTTTCCTGGGAGATTGAAAACTCGAGGGCTTCTGAAGATTCTTCTGCACTAGGGAAATCTGAAGGGGGTAATGTCGATAAGGTAAAACGGCTACGTCCTGACCTAATGACCAATTTATTATCTTCTAGCTCCATTTTTAGGCTGGCACTATCTGGCAAAGACTTACAAATATCCATAAGTTTTCGTGCTGGAACAGTTACTTCGCCGCTTTGAGAGCCGTTCTCAATTTGAACACGTCCGATTAGCTCAACTTCCAAATCTGTACCTGTCATAGACAGCTGGCTGCCTTCTAGAACCAATAACACATTGGATAAAACAGGTAGGGTTTGGCGGCGCTCTACAACGCCGGTAACTAACTGTAAGGGCTTGATTAGCGTCTCGCGGGAAATTTCAAATTGCATTGCTTTGCTCTTCTTTCTGGTTAGCTGACGAATAAATTAACTGGATAAGGACCGCAATAAATTTTGATAATCTTCATAAATATCGGTAGACGACTTTTTTAATTCGTTTATTGTTCGGCATGCATGCATAACTGTTGTGTGATCTCGATCCCCATACATTGTTCCAATTTCTGGCAAGCTATGATTGGTCAATTCCTTAGATAAACACATGGCTATTTGCCTTGGCCTTGCTATAGAGCGATTGCGCCTTTTCGATATCATATCAGTCATTTTAATTTTGTAATACTCTGCAACTGTACGTTGAATATTGTCGACACTGATAAGCTTGTTTTGAATGGCAAGCAAATCTTTTAAGGCCTCTTTTATAAGCGGGATGGAAATTTCACTGCCAGTAAAACGAGCATGGGCAATTACTTTTTTCAAGGCTCCTTCAAGCTCGCGCACATTAGAACGAAGTTTTTGTGCCATAAACATGGCTTCTTGATTAGGGAGAAACACATTTTCTCGGTTTGCTTTACTAATAAGAATAGCCGCCCTGGTTTCAAGCTCTGGGGGCTCGACCGCGACGGATAAGCCCCACCCAAAACGCGACTTGAGCCTGTCTTCTAACCCATTGATTTCACTATGGTATTTGTCGCATGTCATGATTATTTGGCGACCACCTTCAAAGATGGCATTAAAGGTGTGAAAAAACTCTTCCTGGGACCTTTCTTTATTAGCGAAAAATTGAATATCATCAATTAGTAAGGCGTCTACAGAATGATAATAACGTTTAAACTCATTTATCGCATTAAGTTGTAGAGCCGACACCATGCTCCCCACAAAGGTTTGAGAATGCAGATAAACAACATTTGCATTTGGGTTTTGTTTTAGCAGGTGATTCCCTATACTGTGCATCAAATGGGTTTTGCCAAGGCCTACTCCACCATATATAAATAGTGGGTTATAGGCTCCGCCAGGGTTATCCGCGACCTGAGCTGCAGCAGCCCTGGCTAATTGATTGGATTTACCCTCAATAAAGTTATTAAAAGTATAGTTCTTATTTAACTCGCCTTTGTAACGTAAACGGCCTCCAAGCTTATTGTTAGAGGCGCTGGGCTGGCTATGTTTGTCGGTATTATCACTGGATAATGGTCTTTGAATTTCGTTTGTTTTGTTTAGTGAATGATGAAGCGCCAAAGGCTCACTGTAATCAAGGGTTTCTAGGCCATTGAAGCCCTTGAAATCATTAATGTTGGTTGAGGCGCTCGGGCTTTCATTTTGCTCTAACTGGCTTGGGTTATCCAGGCCCTGCAAATTACTTAAATCTGCAGTGCTAATGGCCTCTTCAAGACTAAACGGCGAGTTGCTTGTAACTTCAAGATTAATACCCGGTGAGGTACCCAAGCTAAGCTCATCCATAAGCTCAACTATACGATCAAGGAAATTATCTTTTATCCACTCAAGTACAAACTTATTGGGCGCAAGCAAGTGAAGAACCTCTTTACTTTTTTCATTGCCGGTTCCATGCTGTTTCTTTTCAGCAATTATCTTTAATGGCTTTATCCAGGTATTGAACTGCTGCGCTGGGAGTTCGCTTTTCAGGCAATAAATACACTTCTGCCAAGTAGCCACAATCACAATGCTAAAAACTCCGGTGTTGGATTTTTGTTATTTTGGTTTCTTTTCAATTCTACTGACTGAAGCAACTCTTATCCACATAAAAGCAAAAAAAAAGTGATATTTTTATCCTTATATTTTTCCATATTTTTCAGTAGGTTATGTGTTTTTTGCTGAAAATAACCGAGCTAAA
>Ga0222714_10002879_pt1 | contig 17887 bp, 21 predicted proteins | sample C33_3DmetaG_FD_165048 | JGI IMG/M metagenome (GOLD analysis project Ga0222714, IMG submission 165048) | Estuarine water microbial communities from San Francisco Bay, California, United States - C33_3D | ecosystem: Environmental > Aquatic > Marine > Unclassified | place: USA: California...
GAACATTCAGATGTATGATATTCCTTATATCTGCAAACGACTCAATCGTGTTTTAGGTGAAAAGTTGATGAAGAGATTCTCACCTTGGGGTCTTGTGACTGAGGGTGAAGTTTTTGTCCAAGGTAGAAAACAAACCGTCTTTGATGTTGGTGGACTGACTCAACTTGATTATCTTGATTTGTACAAGAAGTTCACTTACAAGGCACAGGAATCATATCGTCTTGATTACATTGCTGAAGTAGAACTGGGACAGAAGAAGCTTGACCACTCTGAGTTTGATACCTTTAAAGACTTCTACACAAAGGGATGGCAGAAGTTTATTGAATACAACATCGTTGACGTGGAACTTGTTGACCGTCTGGAAGACAAGATGAAACTGATTGAACTTGCATTGACTATGGCATATGACGCTAAAGTCAACTATGCAGATGTGTTCTATCAGGTTCGAATGTGGGACAATATTATCTACAATTATCTTAAGAAGAGAGACATTGTTATCCCACCTAAAATTCGTTCCGACAAGAACGAAAAGTATGCGGGTGCATATGTCAAGGAACCGATTCCTGGAAAGTATGATTGGGTTGTGTCTTTTGACCTTAACTCTCTGTACCCACACTTGATTATGCAATACAACATCTCACCAGAGACACTCCTGGATGAGAGGCATCCAACAGCAACAGTTGATCGAATTCTTAATGAAGAGATAAACTTTGAGTTGTATAAAGATAATGCTGTCTGTGCCAATGGTGCGATGTTCCGTAAAGACGTTCGTGGATTTTTGCCAGAACTCATGGAGAAGATGTATGGTGACCGTGTAATCTTCAAGAAGAAGATGCTTGCTGCAAAACAAGAATATGAAAAGACTCCTACTAAAGCACTGGAAAAAGAGATTGCCCGTTGCAACAATATCCAGATGGCTAAAAAGATTTCACTCAACTCTGCTTATGGTGCAATCGGTAATCAGTATTTCCGTTATTACAAACTGGCCAATGCGGAAGCGATTACGCTTTCTGGTCAAGTCTCTATCCGTTGGATTGAGGGTAAGATGAACCAATATCTAAATAAACTGTTGTCTACAACCGAAGAGGATTACGTTATTGCATCTGACACAGATTCAATTTATCTTAATCTTGGACCTCTTGTTGATAAATTTTTTGCTTCTAAATCTAACGATAAAACAAAGGTTGTGGAGTTACTTGATAAGATCTGCCAAGACAAACTGGAACCGTACATTGAGGGGTGCTATCAGGATCTGGCGGATTACGTTTCGGCATATGACCAAAAGATGCAAATGAAACGTGAGAATATTGCTGATCGTGGTATCTGGACTGCGAAAAAGAGGTATATTCTTAATGTATGGAACAGTGAAGGTGTTGCTTATGCAGAACCCAAACTGAAGATGATGGGCATTGAAGCAGTTAAATCTTCTACACCTGCACCTTGTAGGAAGATGATCAAGGATGCCCTTAAACTTATGATGACTGGTACTGAAGATGATGTGATTTCATTCATCGACAAGTCTCGTGAAGAGTTTAAGAAGTTGCCCCCAGAGCAGATTTCTTTTCCACGATCTGCATCTGATGTTGCTAAGTACAAAGGTTCTTCTGAAATCTACATCAAAGGAACACCAATTCATATTCGTGGTGCCCTCTTGTTCAATCACTATATTAAAGAGAAAAAACTTACCAATAAGTATTCTCTCATTAAAAATGGTGAGAAGATTAAATTTTGTTATCTTAAAAAACCAAATATTATCCACGAGAACATTATCTCATTCATTCAGGATTTCCCTACTGAACTTAATCTTGACAAGTATATCGACTATGACCTACAATTTGAAAAGAGTTTTGTAGAACCTCTGAAGGCAATCCTTGATGCGATTGGTTGGAATGTGGAAAAAACTGTAAATCTGGAACTATTTTTCTCCTAATGGAACTGCCTATTAACGATAAAGAACTTGCCACCATTGTGAATGCATTGACTCTTGGTGGTGATTCTTCTTTGTATCAAAAACTAAAGACCATCAAAGAAATCCGTGAGGAGAATCCTGGTGGTGCTTATAAAAAGATTGCCCGTGAACAATTTGGATTTGTACTGTAATGGATTTTTTAAAAGAAATTGTAAAAGAAATTGGAGACGACTTTACTAAAGTTGCTTCTGATATTGATGAAACTGAAACTTATGTTGACACAGGTTCGTACATTTTTAATGCACTGGTTTCAGGTAGTATATTTGGCGGTGTATCTGGCAATAAGATTACTGCTATTGCTGGAGAGTCTTCTACTGGAAAGACTTTCTTCTCACTCGCCGTTGTTAAGAATTTTCTTGATTCCAATCCCGATGGGTATTGTCTCTATTTTGATACTGAGGCAGCTATTAATAAATCACTCATAGAATCTCGTGGTATTGACCTAAATCGTTTGGTTGTTGTTAATGTTGTTACTATTGAAGAGTTCCGTAGTAAAGCACTTAAAGCAGTAGATATATACCTTAAGAAACCCTTAGAAGAACGCAAACCTTGTATGTTTGTGTTAGACTCTTTGGGTATGCTTTCCACAGAGAAGGAGATTACTGACGCACTGAACGACAAACAAGTTCGTGACATGACCAAATCCCAACTGGTCAAAGGTGCATTCCGAATGCTCACACTTAAACTAGGACAAGCAAATGTTCCACTCATTGTCACGAATCATACATACGATGTCATCGGAGCTTACGTACCAACAAAAGAAATGGGGGGAGGTTCTGGACTCAAATACGCAGCAAGTACGATCATTTATCTCAGCAAAAAGAAAGAAAAAGATGGAACAGAAGTGGTCGGCAATCTTATCAAAGCTAAGACTGCTAAGTCGCGTTTGAGTAAGGAGAACAAGGATGTTACGGTGCGTCTGTATTACGATGAGCGTGGTCTTGATCGTTATTACGGTCTTCTTGAACTCGGTGAGATTGGCGGTCTCTGGAAGAACGTTGCAGGACGATATGAGATTGACGGCAAAAAAGTCTATGCTAAAGCAATTCTCAAAGAACCCGAAGTATATTTCACTCCAGAAGTAATGGAACAACTTGATGAAATTGCCCGTGAGGAGTTTAGTTACGGTTCATGATTAAAGTTCTCAAGACTGGAATCAATGTATCTAAAGTCGTACAACAACTAAAGAAATATCCACAGGATTGGGATCACCAGAAAACTCTGGAAGGATCTCAATCCTTAGTTGATAGAGGATTTGCTGACTTGCCAGTTAGCGCACTTCAACTTATAATGGGTGGTGTCAAACACAAAGATGATTTTGTGGGAGACTCTGAGATCAACATTAAAACTCCTGCTTATACGCATCACAGTGAGATCAGAAAGATCATACGCAAGCATTTTAAGAAAGCAGAAATTCATCGGTGCGGTTTTCTTTCACTTCCTGTAGATGAGATTGTGGGGGCACACATTGACGAAGGTACTTACTACCTGAGCAGAAACAGGTATCACCTTTCTATACTGGGAAGGTATCAATATTTCTGCGGCAAAGAAACTGTCATTGTAGAACCAGGAACTCTTCTTTGGTTTAACAACAAACTTCCTCACGGCACGGTGAATGTCGGTGATGAAACAAGGATAACATTCGTTTTTGATATACCACATGGACAAAGTTGAAATCCTTATTCTTCGTAACTTGATTTACAATGAAGAGTATCTTAGAAAGGTAGTACCTTTTATTAAAGCAGATTACTTTGAAGATCCTCATCAAAAGATTGTGTTTGAGGAAGTCCTTAATTTTGTGCAGGAATATAATCAACCTGCTACTAAAGAAGTTCTTTGTATTGAGGTAGAGAAACGCCAAGATATTAATGACACAACTTTTAATGAGATTACAAAACTCATTAGTTATCTTGAGGATGTTCCTACTGAGTTTGAATGGTTAGTTGATACCACTGAGAAGTGGTGTCGTGATCGTGCCATCTATTTGGCACTGATGGAATCCATCGCACTTGCAGATGGAAAGAATGAGAAGAAGGATCGTGATGCGATCCCTAGTATTTTATCAGATGCTCTTGCAGTATCTTTTGACACTCACATTGGTCACGATTATCTTCAAGACTATGAAGCACGTTACGAGACATATCATAGAAAAGAGGAAAAAATCTCTTTCGATCTTGAATACTTTAACAAGATCACAAAAGGTGGTCTGCCTAATAAGACTCTCAATATCGCTCTTGCTGGTACGGGTGTCGGAAAAAGCCTATTCATGTGCCATGTGGCTAGTTCCGTCCTACTGCAGGGAAAGAACGTTCTCTATATCACACTTGAGATGGCAGAGGAACGAATTGCTGAAAGAATTGACTCCAATCTTCTCAACGTCCCGATCCAAGAGATCGTAGATCTTCCAAAGGTAATGTTTGAGAACAAGGTGACAAATCTTTCAAAGAAAACTCAAGGCACCCTAATTATTAAAGAGTACCCTACAGCATCAGCACACAGTGGACACTTTAAGTCACTTCTTAATGAGCTTGCACTTAAGAAGTCATTTAGACCTGATATTATTTTTATTGATTACCTTAATATATGTGCTTCCAGCAGGTATCGCGGAAACAGCACTGTCAATTCATATTCTTATATCAAAGCAATTGCTGAAGAACTTCGAGGGTTGGCTGTTGAGGCAAACGTCCCTATCGTTTCTGCCACGCAGACCACTCGCTCTGGTTATGGTAGCAGTGATGTTGAACTTACTGATACTAGTGAGTCCTTTGGTCTCCCTGCTACTGCTGATCTTATGTTTGCCCTTATTTCTACAGATGACCTTGAAGGGCTTGGACAAATTATGGTGAAGCAATTAAAGAATAGGTACAATGACCCCACAATTCATAAGAGATTTGTAGTTGGTATTGATCGTGCTAAGATGCGTCTCTATGATTGTGAGCAGTCAGCACAGGACGATATTCTTGACAGTGGTAAAGAAGAAGAGTATACTTATGAGGAAGCAAAACCAAAGAAATCATTTGAGGGATTTAAGTTTTGAACGGTCACTACTCAGTGTTTGATCCAACTGGTAATAAAATTGCTGACTGTGGCACTCTCAGAGATGCCGTAACTCTTGTGGGAATGAGAGGAGAAGGGCATTACTATCAGTTCAAACCACACCTAGGAGACATCATTGATGTTTCTTCTAATAACCAACTTCCACCCAATCAAAAATACATTGGATGGAAAGATGTAACAGAAAAAGAATTTGATGTTGAGTTTATTGAAGTTGGTGGTCAAAAGATTCCAACACAACAACAACTCCCTCAAAATTATCAAGAACCATTTATTCCAGATTTTCATGACTAAAGTTGATACAAAAAAGTATATTGAATTTGTAAAAGGAGTGACCAGTGATCCTTCCTTGGATTACGCTGCATTTCTTTCTCGTACCAATTCTCTTGAAATTGAGAGTGATTGTAATGTGACTCAACTTTTGACTGCTGCTCTTGGTCTGACTGCAGAGTCTGGTGAGTTTACTGAAGTTGTGAAGAAAATGATCTTCCAAGGCAAACCCTATAGTGAGGAGAACGTCTTTCACATGAAACGTGAACTGGGTGATATCTGTTGGTATCTTGCTCAGGCATGTATGGCACTCGATACCACCTTTGATGAGGTGATTGAGATGAACGTTGAGAAACTTCAGGCACGTTATCCTGGTGGCAGTTTTGATGTTCACTATTCTGAAAATCGTGTGGAGGGAGATCTGTGACTACCTTAACGAAAATGCAGGTTGATACTCTTAAGTATTCTTTCGCACATCTTAATGTAGATTTTGAGAAAGTTCCATCAGCAAAAATGCACGGAACTATGGAAGGAGTTCAACAACAACTTGATGGTGGTTCTAATAAAGTCATCTATTCTTACAGAAATAAAACTGGTGGAGTGACCATTACCTCTATGAAAGTTAGTGAGGAAACTGAAGAAAGTAAAGAAGCACTCAATAATGTGAGAGAAAATGTTCTGAAGTATTGGAAAGATTTGCACGAATTTAGAAAAAAAGATGATACAACTAAAAATAAACTAATGGATGTAAATATGGTGGAGGGAGACCTGTGATTACTATCAATATTGATATAAAAACTGCAGCAGCAGTCCGTCAAGTTTTGTTTGAGGCACAAAGAGATTATACATATGATTCAACTTGTGTCCCTGAACGAGTGATTAATATTCGAGAAACAATCGTTGAACTTGATAAACAGATTGAAGAACAACTTAAATCTGAATGACCCTACGGGGTCTTTTTTATAAATATTCTTAGCAGAATATAACGGTTTTTAAAATGAACTCAAAGGACCTTAGAGAATTGGCAGAGGCTTATAAGCAAGTCCATGCTCCAATTGAAGAACTCTACAAGGGCAAGCACGGTCAGTCTGACAAAGAGTATGCTGACTCACGTTCTCAGGGTGGTAAGATGGTCTCTGGTGACTCCAAGCAATCGGGTGCTGAATACACCCATGGTCGCAGAGTCAAGGCAGCAAACCCTGGTATGCAACCCGATGTAGGTGGTAAGACCAAACCTAAGTCTCAGGGTAAGATGGATCGTGGTACTCGTGCTGATCTTGAGTATCGCAAAGCAAACTTGAAGAAAGAAGAAGTTGAAGCAGTTGATGAAAAGTTCTCAATGGCTGCTGATTCATCAAAACCAGAATCACCACGTCCTACCCGCAAGGCAGAGAACAGAAAGGAAATGAGTCTGAGATCCAGAGCAGTTAAGGCAGTTGGAACTCAAACCAGACAAGACAAAGAGACTGGTATTAGAGAAGACAAGAGAGAAGAGTTGGAAGCAACTGGAATCTTCACTGCAGAAGAGATTGAAAGAATCCTTGATATCATGTGTGACTGATATTCATAATAAAACCCAACCCCTTGACTTTTGGGTCAGGAAGTTTTATAATGTCTTCGTTGGGATAACAAAATGACAACATTAATCAATCACTTAACATCTTTTTGGTCCGTTGTTGTATTAAATTGTATTCAACCAGCAAACTGGCAATACTGTTATCGTGTTGATCAATGGTTAATTCCAGATCTAATTCAAGGATATGAGATTTGGTCTGGCAAAGTAGTTCCTTATCAAAATGAAAAGGATTATCTTGAGGGGTTATAGCTCAATTGGTAGAGCGCCTGCTTTGCAAGCAGGAGGTTTGGGGTTCGATTCCCCATAACTCCATAAAAATAAATACTTGAAAAAAGTGTTATGGCAGCAGGAACTCCATTAAATGAATCTTTAACCTGTGTTGGTATTGCTTTTGTTGGAAAATATCCAAAAGCAACTTACGCAGAATTTATTGATATGTTTTATAATCCAAAAGATAGAAGATTTAGTGGTGTAATTAAAAATTGCCAAACTCAATTCAAAAACAAAACCGACTATACGAACAATTATCCAAGACCATCTCTAGTAAATGTTTCAAATGAAACTGTAGATAATTGGTTTGCCGTATCATATTTTACTGGAAGAGCATTATATAAAAATATTGGAGTCAGACTTGATAGATATGATGTATTAAGATTATCAAAATCTGATAGCACAAAAGGATATTTTTTAGAATCTCAATCAGTTTCTGCAATTACAAAACAATATAAAAAACTTGGTGGATCTGGATATGCTGGCCGAGTTAACAAAGAAAAAGTAATGATTGCTGATATAATTTTATATGCAAGAACATCCAAATTAGAGAATAAATTAAGGAAACATATTGCTGATGGAAATTTAACTCTTACTTCATATAAAACTTTATTTAATGAAGAATTTGAAAAAAAGACTGTAATTCCTGTCTCTTTAAAGGCAATTAATACTAAAAATCCAAAAGTAAAATTTATTAACGCACCTTCATCAATTACATTAAAAAAAGATGTACAGGATGAATTTCATGAAGAGTTATTAATTTTATCCAGATTAGCAAAAAATCCTAATAAAAAATTATTTTTAGAAAGAGTTGATAAGATATTAGAGATTGAATACCCTATAGATTTTGATGGTGATTCTACTCGTGTTTGGGTATATTTTAATTTTAAATTTAGAGATGGAAAAACTAGAAAATATGGATTATGGACAAATTTTAGTAAGAGTGGGCCATCAATCCATATTTCTGATTTGGATTCTCAATCTAAAAGTGGGGAAGGTGGATTAACTTCTTCTTATTTTGAAGAAATGTCAAAAGATTATCAGCAGTTGAGACAGTTTTTTAAACACTTAAAAAAGAAGAGAATGGAAGTTTTAGAAAAAATTATTTCCCCAGAAAATATAGATTCTTTTATGAATGTTGTTAAAAAACAAAATTCCAAAGTTCTGTCTTTTAATGACTCATCTTTAAACTCTAAATTTTATCCTTTGGGAGTTTCTGGATATAATACATTTCTAAAAACATTAACAGATCTTGGTAGACAAGATATTGCAGATGATTTTTTTGAACAGTATTCATACGAATTAACAAATAAGAGAGATAAAAGATATAATCCAACAGATGTGCATAGTGGACATGAATTGTCTGGATATGAGGTTGGATACTTTTTCTCTAAAAATCAATCATTAGTTAGAGAAATTTTAAAAAAACAAATATTAATGTCATGGTATGCTGCTGTAAGTGGAAGAGGATTTATTGTTGTTAATAGAAAAAAATTTGCAGTAAATCAATTTTATAAAGATGAGATGGATCAACCTCCAGCATACATAAAAGTAGGATTCTGAGATACTTAAAAATTTCTGATTAGATCTATTAAAACTAATAAATAAAATATAAGGATTATCAATATAAATGAAAAGTTTCTTTCAGTTCTTGAATGAGGCTCAGTCGCAAGCATCGATGCAGGCGAGAAAACTGAACCTAAAGAGTGATGGTCATGGGGGTTGGTTGGACTCTCGTGGAAATTTTGTTGCGACTACTGAAGATGGTAGACTGAAGTTTGTTGATAAAAAGAAACCAAAAGGACAGGAAGAACCAACTGCACAACCAAAAGCAGCACAGGCGCAACCTAAAGCAGAACCAAAGAAACCTGAACCTCAAGCAGCACAGAAGAGAGGTGCAAAGGAAGTTGGTGCTGGTGTTGCTCCTGGAGAAACTACAGAAACACTGACCGTTGCTTTTGGTCGTTTCAATCCTCCTACTGTAGGACACGGCAAACTTCTCTCTGCGGCACAGAAAGCAGCAGCAGGAGAAGACCTGAAGATTTATCCTTCACGATCACAAGATCCTAAAAAGAATCCATTGGATCCTGATATGAAGATTTCGTTTATGAAGAAAATGTTCCCTGAGTTTGAGGAGAACATTGTTAATGATGGTGACATGAAAACAATTTTTAATGTTCTTACTACAGCGGATGAAGATGGATATCGCAATGTTAATATTATTGTAGGTTCTGACAGACAAGCAGAGTTTGAGAATCTGGCAACCAAATATAATGGTGATTTGTATAACTTCCAAAATATTCGTGTTATCTCTGCTGGTGTAAGAGATGCTGATGCAGAAGGTGTAGAGGGAATGTCTGCATCCAAGATGAGAAAGGCAGTTATTGATGGTGACTTTGATGCTTTCCGTCGTGGTACTCCCAAGGAACTTGATGATGGTGATACTCAGGCACTGTTTGATGCAGTCCGTACTGGAATGAAATTGAAGGCGAAGAAAAAAGAAGTTACTGAGATGTGGGAAATCGCACCTAAGTGTGATCCAAGAGGACTAAGAGACAATTATATTTCCGGTAATATCTTTAATCTTGGTGATATTGTAGAGAACTTAAACACTGGATTGATTGGTAAAATTATTCGTCGTGGAACTAATCACCTGATCTGTGTGACTGAAGAGAACTACATGTTCAAATCTTGGATTCGTGATGTGATGGAAGCAGTTGTAAATTATCCAGGACCTTCTGGAGTTTCTGGAAAAGAAAGAGAAGTTGGAACTGATTCAAATAGAAACTATGTTATGAGAATGACAGGAACTGTCGGTATCAAGAATTTCATAAATAAGTATAAGAAAAAGTAACGTCGTATCAACATGTCGGGAATTGGTCCAAATCCTTTGAATGCAATCTCAAAGGTATATCTAGATCAGATTGCTGTTTCTGAAGCAAAGGTTGATAAACTGAAGCCAGAGCACGAAAGAGCAACTGCTAGAGATAAGAGATATGATAACCCTAGTGGTGCTTTAGAATTGGGCGGTGGAGTAAGACGTGCAAGAAGAGCAGCACATAGAGAAAGAGATGAGTTGAATAAGGACGCAAAAGATATTCGTAAAGGTAAAACCAGTGGACCTCAGTTCCAAGGTGAAACTGGTAAAGAACGTATTGCTGCAGTCAAAAAAGCAAAAGGTATGAAAGAAGCACTTGACCCAGTAGGTCAAGAGGATTCTGATATTGATAACGATGGTGATACGGATAAGACTGATAAGTACCTCCACAAACGTCGCAAGGCAATCGGCAAGGCAATCAAAAAGAGAATGAAGGAGGAAAAAGAACTTACCGAAATTCATAGTCAAGCTCATAAACCTCATGAAATTCCTGATAAAAATTTAAAGGGACTTGTAAAGAAAGCAGTTAAGAGAATCGATACTGATGTTGATGGTGATACTGATCACAACGATAAATCGAAGGGTGAACTTGGAGAGTTTATTCCTGGTGTAGGCAACAAAAGACTGTATTCAACAACTGGAACTAGAACTGCAAAAGAATCATATTCTTGGAGACAAGATCTCGCAGAGATCATGACTGATGATATTGATTCAAAACCAATCAAGGAAAAGAAAATTAATAATAAGATCAAAATCAATCCTAAACTGGGAGAATCTGTAGAGGAACTTGGTGGTGAACTGATTGAAATGGTTGAGATCGTTGATATCCTTGCGGAGATCACCGATCATGAATTGAATTTTGTCTCTGACAAAATGATCAATGAGGTTGTTGAAGAGTTCTTTGCTGAAGCACTTGAAGAAGGTGATGACATTGATCTTCTCCAAGATACTCTTTGTGAGTCGATTGATATGTCAATCAGTCTTCTCACCGAAGGTTACTATGATTCTGCAGTAGCAACTTCAAAGGCAAATGCTGCTAAGAATAGAGCATCTGTTCTTGATAGAGTAAAATCTGCTGTTAAGAAGCATGGTCCAACTGTAAAGGCGGGACTTAAGAAAGCAGGTGAGGCAGTTGCAAAAGGTGCTGGATATGCTGCTGGTGCTGCAGTAAGAGGAGCAAAAGCAGCAGGTAGAGAGTTCTCTAAAGGATATGAGAGAGGAAGACAAGGTTCTTCCGATTCTTCATCCTCTTCGGATTCAGAATCATCATCTACTCCTAAGAAGAAAGATCCAGGACTTCTTAGTAGAATCGGATCTAAACTCAAGAGTGGTTTAAAGAGAGCAGTTGGCAAAGGTGCAAGAGCACTTTCTAGAGGTTCTAGAAATGTAGCACGCCGTATGGGTGAAGAAACTATCTTCGAAGAGACTCCTGCAGAAAGAATTGATAGAATCTCTAAAGAGAATGTTGCTAAAAAAGCAGCTGCTGCTAAGGCAGAAAAAGAAAAGAGAACAAAGTCTGCTACAGATTTCCAAGCACATAAAAAAGAAGTTCTTGCTAAGGGTGGTCGTCCTGTAGATGCACTTGACTCATGGCAGAAAAAGAAGATGAAAGAGGAGGCATCAATGTCTGCTCAAGAAATTACTCTTCAAAAAAGAAAGGCAAACCTTGATGCCATGATTGCTAGAACCAGGAAGCAAAACATCAATAAGCAAACTGAGCAACCTGCAAGAGCAATGGGTGAGGATGTTGAAAGTGTTGAAGAAGGAATCGGAATGACAATGGCAAGAGCACTTGGAAGTCCTCCTGTTCTCAGCAAAAGAATGAAACTGAAGCAAGCACTTCTGAATAGAGAAGTTGATAAAGAGACTGCAAAAAATAAGAAAAGAAAATTCAGTGGTACTGCTGCTTCTGAAAAAGCATCCAAAGCAGACAAATACATGAGTCCTGCTTCTAAAACAACAGCAAAGGAAGAAGTTGAGAATGTGGATGAAATCTACATGGTAACTCCTCAAACAAAAAAGTCTCAAGATAAACCCAAAAAGAAAGAGACTTGGTATGATCGTGATGAAAGAAAAAGAAAATCACAGAAAGAAGAAGTAGAGCAGGTTGATGAAAAACTCAACATGAAGAAAGAAAAGATGGGTGATGTCATCAAAGACTTCTATAAGTCTGATGCTCCTCAGTTCAAGGGTAAGTCAAAAGAAAAGCGTCGTCAGATGGCAATTGCTGCCAAATTAACTGCTGAACGTGGTGGACGCAAACTGGGTGAAGAAACCATCGATGAACGTACTCGTTATGCTAAGGAGACTGGTAAGGATCCTCAAACTGGTAAAGAGTCCAAGAAAGGTGGAACTTTAGGTGGTGATGATCGTCACTCTAAAGTGATGCGTTATATGCAAAAGGACTTGAGAAAGTCTGGTGGATTGATGTCATCTAGAGGTAAACCCATCAAACCTCAAGGTAAGAAACAAGAAAAGGGTGCTAAGGGTTATCAGGGACAAACTCCTGTGGATAAGATCAAAGCACAACTTGCTCGCAAGAGAGCACCTAAACCCGACATTGGATCAAGGTTTGACTGATGGATTTTACAATTGATCCTAAGGCACACAGACAACAACAACGTGCCCAAAAGATAAGAACCCTTGCTCAAAAGGGTTCTACAGAGGGTGAAAGGAAAGCAGCAGAGAGAAAAACCAAAGGTCCTAAGATGTTTGGTGAGTATACTTTTGATGCATATTCTGCAAAAGAACGATTATCTTGATATATAGAATATACCTATATTGAGGTTCATCATGCTTTCATTTTTACTTCCACTAGCTTCAAAGATTATTAAAGATGCTGTCGCCAAAATTCCAGAAAACGAAGAACTTGGTGAAAAGATGGTTGAGATCTGTCTTGTTATCTTGGGTAAAGCGGTTAAGCTGACCAAGACTGACATGGACGATCAACTCTTAGAAGTAGTCTCTAAAGCTATTAAAGCAAGAGAAGAATGATATAGAGGAGACCAAATCACAAGGTCTCCTTTTTTATAAATATCTTATAGCAAATAAATTTTTCGGAAGACAGACATGGCACTCTGGGGAAATAATGATAATGTTTCGGTTCAGTCAGGAGCCACCGTCACTTTAGACTATGCTACTCTAATTGTGACTGGTACTGGCACTACCTTTGGAACCGCTGGTTATGCAAAAACTGGTGATCTGATTCGTTTTGGTTATAGAGATGCAACCGACGCAGGAATCTCCACTTATTATGGTGATGCTGTAATTGTTGGTATTGCAAGCACCACTCAATTGACGATCGGATCTACTGCAGGTCTTGCTCCTGGAATGGGTATCACTGCATTTACTATTGCAGAGGGTCCTATATCTTCCGTAGGTGATTCTAAGTATAGTGAAGCATCTTATGGAACGAATGATTCGTTCATCTATGGTATTTCAACTACTGGAACATCTTCAGCACAAAATACTTCATATCAGATTGCACATGCTGGTTGGGTTGGTATCACAACTTACGTTGACACTCATGGAAATCTGAGAGTTAAATCTGAGACTTTAGTTGCAATGTCTGGTATTCAAACGGGTAATCGTCCTACATTCCCCGGTCAAAAATAATTAGCACATGATATATGATTTTTCATGAATTGAACGAGGATAATTTTCTATTGTTTGCCATTAAACATTATGAAAACCCTCAGGCAGTAACAAAAGAAGATTTTGATAGGGATTTAAATCACTTTAAGTATATTAAAAGATTACTGAAACGATATAGGAATACTGGTCAACTCAAAACTCACCTTCTTTTAAATCATTTTATTATTCTTTATAACATTTTTGGAGAAGCAACGACACCGATGCTTTTCTTTAAAATTGAGAGTGAACTTTGGTCTTCTATGAAAAGTTTTATTATGTTTCTTGGAAGATTTCCTGAATATCCTCATTCGTCAATTCATGATATTCAAGTTGATGTAAATTGTTTGTCTGAACTTTACAAAATCTACAATGGAAAACAAAGCGATTAATAAAGTTTTAGACATTGTTCGTTCTTATTTGTACGAACAACCAGTTAATAACATTGGTGGTGGTAAGATTGCTGGATCTGTTGAGGCTGGTGACGATCCTCCAGTGAGAAAAAGAAAAAGATATATCTACCAGAAAGGGGTAAGAAAACTCTGGAAACCTGAAAATGGCGGAGCAAGTTAAGGTAGCAGTATTGGAAGAAAGACTTCAAAACTTTGAGGCAGTTGTCTCTAAGTTAGATTCTGCTATTGAGAAAATTGCTGAGGTAAATAATAATGTAAGTAGAATGCTTGCCGTCCATGAAGAAAGAATCTCAAAGCAGGAAGAGATCGACTCAATATTGTTTGATAAAATCGACAAATTACGTGATAAAATGGACAGCAATCATGACAGTTTTGGTAAACGACTATCTTTATTGGAACGAAAACTTTGGGTTGGTATCGGAATACTGGGAGCAATTGTAGCCATATCAAACCCACAAGCAATTAAAACTCTTAAACCATTGTTATCCTCCGCAGAAAGTGCTATAATGGCACCAGCGGTTGCTTTTGTGAATGAATCACGTTGATTCAAAATTTATTAATCTTCTATCTCCAAAACTGCAAAAATTTAAGAGAGTAAAACCAAATCTATATAATTTTCGGTGTCCGATTTGTGGTGACTCTAAGAAAAATAAGTCAAAAACTAGGGGATATTTGTATTCTGTAAAGGCAGATGTGAACTTTAAGTGTCATAACTGTGGCACATCAATGACCTTTAGTAACTTCTTAAAGCAACTTGATCCCGTTATCCACAAACAATATGTGTTTGAGAGGTTCAAAGAGGGTAAAACTGGAAGATCAACTGTAGTAGAAGAACCAAAGTTTGAGTTCCAGTTACCAAAGTTCAAGAAGAAACTTGATCTCCCAAAAGCATCAGAACATCCAAGATCTGAGGGATACCTACTTGCAAGAAAGGTTGATCCTTCTAAATTTTACTATGCTGAGAAGTTTAAATCTTTTGTAAATACTCTCAAACCAACGTTTGACGACGTTGAAAATGATGAAGAACGGATTATTATTCCGTTATATTATCAAAACGACTTGATCGGACTACAGGGAAGAGCACTGGGTCTGAGCAAGGTTAAATACATAACCATAATGATTAATGATGACGCACCAAAAATCTATGGATTGGATAACATCAGAACAGATGCTCCAGTCTACGTTACAGAAGGACCATTCGACAGCACGTTCATTCGCAATTCGATTGCTATGTGCGGAGCTGATGCTGATATTAGTAAGTGGGGGATTAGCAATCCTGTTTGGATCTATGATAACGAACCACGCAATAGAGAAATCTTATCAAGGATCAGTAAAACAATTGATTCTGGAGAAAAAGTCGTCATCTGGCCATCAGGCATAGGTGAAAAGGACATAAATGATATGGTGATGTCTGGACTGGACGTGCAGTCTGTGATAGAATCAAATACATATTCTGGTTTAGAAGCAAAACTTAAGTTTACCACCTGGAAGAAAATATGAGTAACGGCACCAAAGTTAAAAAAAGAGACGGTAGAATTGAGTCTCTTGACTTAGATAAGATGCATCTGATGGTTGAAGAGGCATGTCAGGGTCTCGCAGGAGTTTCTGCAAGTCAAGTTGAGATGAAGTCTGGTATTCAGTTTTATGATGGAATCACCACTGGAGAGATTCAAGAGATTCTGATTCGTTCTGCTTCTGATTTGATTGATCTAGACCACCCGAACTATCAATATGTTGCCGCAAGGCTACTTTTGTTTGCTCTCCGTAAGAGTCTATATGGAAAGATGAGAGAACTTCCTCATCTGGAAAAACATGTGTATGTTTGTGTTAATCAGCAAGTCTACGATCCTACTATTTTTGATAAATATTCCAAAGAGGAGATTGATAAAGTAAACTCTTTTATTGATCACGATCGTGACTTCCTATTCACTTATGCTGGTCTTCGTCAGGTAGTAGATAAGTATCTGGTTCAGGATCGAAGTGGTGGTGGAGTATATGAAACTCCACAATTCATGTATATCATGATTGCTCTCACTATTTTTGCAGAGTATCCCAAAGAAACGAGACTTTCATATGTCAAGAGATACTACGACGCAATCAGCAAGCACAAACTCAACATTCCCACACCTATCATGGCGGGAGTGCGAACTCCACTTCGACAATTTGCTAGCTGTGTTCTTGTTGATGTTGATGACACCCTCGATTCTATCTTTAGCTCTGATATGGCTATTGGCAGATACGTTGCACAAAGGGCGGGCATCGGTATCAACGCAGGTCGAATCCGTGGCATCAACAGTAAGATCCGAGGTGGAGAAGTTCAGCACACAGGCGTTATCCCTTTCCTCAAAAAGTTTGAAGCAACTGTCCGATGCTGCACTCAGAATGGCATCAGAGGTGGATCAGCAACAGTACACTTCCCGATCTGGCACCAAGAAATAGAAGATATCATTGTATTAAAGAATAACAAAGGAACCGAAGATAATCGTGTTCGTAAGTTAGACTACAGTATCCAAATCTCTAAACTCTTCTATGAACGATTCATTAAAGACGGAGAAATCTCACTCTTCTCTCCACACGATGTTCCTGGTCTGTATGATGCTTTTGGCACTGATAGATTTGACGAGTTGTATGTGGGTTATGAACGAGATAAATTTGTTCCAAGAAAGACTGTCCGTGCTCAAGGACTCATTCTTGATCTTCTAAAAGAACGTGCGGAGACTGGTCGTGTTTATATCATGAACATTGATCACTGCAACTCCCACTCCTCATTCAAGGATAAAGTAAACATGAGTAATCTCTGCCAGGAGATCACTCTACCCACAGATCCCATCGATCATATCGATGATGAAGCAGGTGAGATTGCCCTGTGCATTCTTTCCGCCATTAATGTTGGTAAGGTTAAATCTGATGAGGAACTTGAGGATCTTTGCGATCTTTCTGTTCGTGGACTAGAAGAACTGATTGACTATCAAGAGTACCCTGTAAAGGCAGCAGAACGTGCTACAAAGGCACGTAGATCTCTTGGAGTAGGTTTTATCGGTCTTGCTCACTATTTGGCAAAACTTGGGTATGCGTATGATTCTCAGGAAGCATGGGATGCTGTTCATGGTCTCTCTGAGTCCTTCCAGTATTATCTCTTGAAATCTTCTAACGAACTTGCTAAGGAGAAGGGTTGGTGCTCTGACTTTGGTCGCACTAAGTATGCTGATGGAATTCTGCCAATTGATACATACAAGAAGGATGTAGACGAGATCACTAATATTAAGTATGAGCATGATTGGGAGGGTCTTAGAGCATCTATCATGGAACACGGTCTCCGACACAGCACATTGTCCGCACAGATGCCTTCAGAGAGCAGTTCCGTTGTGTCAAACGCAACCAATGGAATCGAACCACCTAGAGACTACTTGTCCATTAAGAAGTCTAAGAAAGGACCTCTCAAGCAGATTGTCCCTCAATACGGATCTCTTAAGAACAATTACACTTTACTGTGGGATATGGAGTCCAATCGTGGTTATATTAATGTTGTTGCTGTGATGCAGAAGTTCTTTGACCAAGCAATTTCTGGTAACTGGAGTTACAATCCAGAGCAATACCCTGACAATGAAGTCCCAGTGTCCGTCATGGCACAAGACTTTTTAACTACATATAAGTACGGATGGAAAACTTCTTACTATCAAAACACTCATGATATGAAGAACGATGAGGTAGTAGAAGAAAAGTCCGAACTACAGAGTATACTGAGTGAGTTGGAGCAAGCCGAGGAGGGAGAGTGTGAATCCTGTGCAGTTTAAGATTTCGTCAGTGGAAAACACTAAGAGAAAAGT
>Ga0222714_10002880_pt1 | contig 17881 bp, 18 predicted proteins | sample C33_3DmetaG_FD_165048 | JGI IMG/M metagenome (GOLD analysis project Ga0222714, IMG submission 165048) | Estuarine water microbial communities from San Francisco Bay, California, United States - C33_3D | ecosystem: Environmental > Aquatic > Marine > Unclassified | place: USA: California...
CCTGGTGGTGCTCGCCACGGCAAGTCAGCGGTTGCGTCCGCCGGCGATGGCGGGCATTCCCTACCGACGTGGCGAGTCCCACTAGGACCGCGTGACGGCAATGACAACCTCGCATTTGCCCGGGTCGACTTCCACTCCGCACTTCGGTTTTCGCGGCAAACGCGTGGTGGTGACCGGTGCAGCATCGGGTATCGGTCACCGAGTCACCGAGTTGCTCCTGGAGGCCGGCGCACACGTGATTGCGCTCGACCGTAGCGCGGTCGACCTCTCCGTCGAACGATTCATACGGGTCGACTTCACCGATCCGGAATCCATCGACGCTGCCGTGGCGGAGATCGATGGTGAGATCGACGTGCTGTTGAACATCGCCGGTGTGCCGGGTACCGCCGACCCTGAGGTCACCATGCGGGTGAACGTACTCGGGCTTCGCATGCTGACAGAACTGTTGATTCACAAGATCAACCACGGGGGATCGGTCACCAACGTGGCGTCGATCGCCGGGGCACAGTGGCAATCCCACCTCGAGGAGGTGCAGCGCATGCTCGCCACCCCCGATTATGCGACCGGTGTCGACTGGGTTCGTGACCACCCCATGGATGGCAAGCGTGCCTACGACTTCTCCAAGGAGTGCGTCGTGGTGCTCACCAAACAGCACGGCAGGTACTTGCGCGAGCACGGCGTGAGGGTCAACTCGGTGAGCCCCGGCCCCGTGAAGACGCCGATCCTGAAGGACTTCCGCGAATCGGTCGGGCCGATCATGGACATCGTCACCCGTGAGACGGGTCGTGACGCCAGCACCGACGACATCGCCCGGGTGTTGCTCTTTGTGTCGGATCCGGTGCTGCAGTGGCTGAACGCGACCGATGTGCAGGTGGACGGAGGATTCATGAGCGGCCTCGTCGGCGGCTGGGTGAAAATCGGCTGAGTTTCTGCTCGTAGCCTTGAAGGCGTGAGCAACACATCGCACCGCTGGTATGCCGCTCGCACCACCGTGGAGCAGGTGGAAGAAGGGCGCCAACTCGCACCGCGATTCGACGCTGATGGTCTCATTCCCGTGGTGACCACCGACCACGCCACCGGGGAAGTGCTAATGGTTGCCAACATGAACGCCGAAGCCTTCGCCAAAACCATCGAACTCGGCGAGGCCGTGTACTACAGCCGCAGTCGCAAGCAGCTGTGGCACAAGGGGGCAACGAGTGGTCTCGTGCAAAAGGTGAAGGAGATTCTCGTAGACGACGACCAGGACGCCGTGTGGCTACGAGTCGACGTACAGGGCGGAGCCAGTTGCCACGTGGGGTACCGCTCGTGCTTCTATCGCAGCGTTCCGATTGCTCCGTCCGACGAGGGGCCACTCGATCTCGAGTTCACGATCACCGAGAAGGTGTTCGACCCGAAAGTGGTGTACGGCGACGCGCCGAACCCCACCAAGTTGTAATCGCGCCGCCTGAGCGGCGCCGAACTTCGTCGCCGCGCGTTGTCAGGCGCCCTTGGGGCGAAACGCGCTGAGCCCACCGCCAACCTCCAACCGCGCACCACCGATGAGGTCGACGCAGTAGGGAATTGCGGGTAACACCGCGGTAAGGCAGTCGGCGATCGACGATGGCTTGCCCGGCAAATTCACGATGAGTGATGTGCCACGTATGCCGGCTGTCTGACGAGAGAGGATCGCGGTCGGCACCACCTTCAGTGATACCGCACGCATGAGTTCGCCGAATCCGGGCATCATCTTGTCGCAGACTCGTTCGGTGGCCTCGGGCGTCACGTCGCGCGGTGCCGGGCCCGTTCCGCCGGTGGTCACGATGAGACTGCAACGTTCGAGATCGGCGAGATCGCGCAGCGTTCGCGCGATGGTGTCGATGTCATCGTTGATCACCCTCGTCACGGCTTCCCACTCGCTCGTGAGATGGGCGGTGAGAAACTCGCGAATCGCCGGACCGCCTTTATCTTCGTATACGCCCGCTGACGCGCGATCGCTCACCGTGACGACGCCGATTCGTGCCAACGGGGTGGTCATGGGGCGAGTCGGATTCGTGCCAACGGGGTGGTCATGGGGCTGGGTCGTTCCCTGGATGAAGTCGGGTGGTTAGAAGGTTTCTTTGGGGCGCGTGGCCGAGTTTTCGAGCCGTGCCACCTTCGTGATGGCACGACGCATCTGACGCACACCATAGCGGGCCCCCGTGCGACGTTGCGCTTCGCGGGCCACGCTGACTGCGCGTTCGAACGCGCGGCGGTAGTTCCCGAGCATGCGGGCTTCCATGTCGCTCAGCATGAGGGGCTCCACGCTCGGAGCCCAGTCGCGACGCGGGAAATCGAACGCCTCGTAGTCGGACGCGTAGGTGGCCATCAGGCGGTTGGCAGTGTGGATGTCGCACACCCGCTCGACGCGCACCCCCAAGCCCTCGTTGAGTCGCTCCGGGACGATGGGCTTTCCGGAACGTGCGGTGAGCACCCGGGCCAGCGCGTCGATTTCGCCCGGCTGGTCGACGCGCACCAGGGTGTCGTAGTCGATCACATCGGGGCGTGCCAGGTTGGTCTGGGGAAGGAAATGGTGGTCGGTCATGAAGACGTCGGCCTTCTCGCCGAGCACCTTGGCAAAATGCGCGAAGGATGCAGCGAGATCGACGCGTCCGTCGGTGCGCACGTCGTGGGCCAGTTCGATGAGGGTCGTGGTGCGCCTGTGTGCCCGCATGAAGATTCGGTTCTCCCAGGCCGAGTATGCGCGGGAGATCGGGTCGCGCACACTGGTTACCCGCAGCCAGTCGGGTGAAGTGAGCATGTGGCGTTTGTCCCGCGAGGAGAAGTCGGCCAACGTCGACAAGCCGTTCACCTGCGGATGATGAATGGTCTGCGCACGTGACACGTGCATGACGGCCAGTCGATCGACCACGTCGGAATTCCGCGTTCCTTCCGCGGTGGCCAGCATCATCTTGATGGTGGTGCACGCCGCCTTCGGGGTCGGCGTATACAGAACCCGCATCCGAGGGGCAACGAGTACCAGCGGTGCGATGGAGTGGAGTGCGGCGTCGTTGCTCTTGCTTCTTTTCACCAGTGAATTCCGCGGGGGGTGTTGTACATACGTCCAAAAGTAATTCGTCGCAGGAAGGCCTTGCGAATTTGGCGAACTCCGAATCGCGCCGACATCTTTGACTGTGCAGCCCGTGACACACTTGTTACACGTTCGACGGATTGTCGCACCAGTGTGACGAGTTGCGTTTCTGAAGCACTCAGCACGTACGGCTCGACGCTTGGTGCGAATGCGCGACGCTCGAAGCCGAACGCGTCGTAGTCGGACCGATACACCGACATCAGACGAGCGGCGGTGGCTGCATCACATGCGCGATCCAGTGGCACTCCGATGCTTTCGTTGTGTCGCTGCGGTTGGATGTCCTTCCCCGAACGTTCACGGAACACCGCGGCGATCGAGTCGACCCCGCCCGGCTCGTCCACCCGCACGAGAAGGTCGTACCGCACGGCATCGGTTCGTACCACCTGGGATTGCGGCACGAAGTGGTGGTCGCGCATGAAGGCCTGGGGCTGCTGCTCGAGCGCCTCGGAGAATCGGGCGAAACTCGCCGTCATGTCGATGCATCCGTCGCGCAGCACGTCGGGCGCCAGTTCGAAGCCGCCGTCGGTTCGTCCGGGAGCGCGCATGAAGATGCGATTTTCCCACGCCGAGTACGAACGAGCAACCGGGTCGCGCAGTGCGGCCAAACGAATCCACTCCGGCGACTCGAGGATCTCCTCCACCTGGTGCGGGGGAAGTTCGTTCAGTTTCTGCAGTCCGCTCACGTGGCGGTTGTGGATGGTTTGACTGCGGTGCAGGTTGGCGGCCAAAAGACGCGGAATGACGTCGGTTCGAAGCGACCCTTCGGCTTCCGCCAGCATCCATTTGATGGTGGTGCAGGCCACCTTGGTGGTGGGGGTGTACAGCACCTTCAAGCCCGGGGCAACCAGGGTTGATCGGCCGATGTGTCGAACAGCGGGAGTGGATCGGCCGACGGCGTGCACGGTCATCGGGGCTCAGTGATCCAACACGCGGTAGTCGCGAAAGGCACGACCGCCGGTGGCCCGACGCATGACGGCCTTTCGAATCTGGCGGAAGCCATAGCGTGCGCCCGCCTGTTTGGCCGACGCTTGCGACACGCTGAGCAAACGTTCCATCACGCCACGCAACTGATACACGAGTTGCGTCTCGGCGCTGCTCAGCAGGTAGGGCTCGACGCTTGGGGCGTAGTCCCGCTTCTCGAATCCGAATGCTTCGTAGTCCATGAAGTAGGTGGCCATGAGTCGGTTGGCGGTGTGCACGTCGCACAACTTTGTGAGGTCCACCTTCATGCCCTCGTTCAGTCGCGATGCGGTGATGGTCTTTCCCGATCGCTCGCTGATGAGGTTCGACAAGCGGTCCATGTCGTTCTTTTTGTCCACGCGAATGAGCATGTCGTAGTTGATGACGTCGGTTCGCACGATGTGCGCCTGGGGTAGGAAGTGTTGGTCGATGGTGAATGCGTCGGTGTGTTCGCCGAGCATTCGGGCGAACAACGCAAAGCTGGCGGCGAGGTCGATCCGGCCATCCACCAATACGTCCTGGGAGAGTTCGATGGCGCGGGCGGTTTCGCCCGGAGCGCGGCGGAAAATGCGGTTCTCCCACGCCGAGTACGACCGTGCAACAGGGTCGCGCAACGCCGCGACCCGTACCCAGTCGGAGGATCGGAAGATGTTGTCGATCTCCCGCTTGGGTAGGTCCACCAGTCGGGGTAGCCCGTTGATCACCGGGTCATGGATGGTTTGTGGTCGTGACACGCTCGGATTGGTGATCTGGTCGATCAGGTCGGTCCGATGCGACTGCTCGGCGGTGGCCAACATCAACTTGATGGTGCTGCACGCCACCTTCGGTGTCGGCGTGTACATGATCTTGAGGCTCGGTGCCACCAACGTGAGACCACCGATGGCCAAGAGCGACGTGTCGGAGGGGAAAACGTTCATCGTTCAGTGATCGGCCGTGCCGAGCACACCAAGTTGCCCCAGGTGTTCCAGCACGCGACGCACCGATTCTGTCACGCTCTCACCGTCTCGGGCGACCACGACATCGGGCGAGGTCGGCGCCTCGTACGGCGCATCCACACCACTCAGGCCGCTCATCTCGCCACGACGAACCTTGCCGTACATTCCCTTTGTATCGCGACGCTCGCATTCGGCGAGTGAGGCGGCCACGTGCACCTCGACGAAGTCGAGCCCCGCACCCTCGTGGGCCACCCGTACGCGGGCGCGATCGGCGGCAAACGGGCTGATGATCGGCACGATTGCGACGACGCCGGCATCCGCGAACAGTCGTGCCACCTCGCCGACACGCCGCACGTTCTCGGTGCGGTCGGCGTCAGTGAACCCAAGATTGGCATTGAGTCCGTGACGCAGGTTGTCGGCATCCAGCACGTACCCGAGTACCGAGCGCTGCAGCAACTCGCGCGAGAGGGCGTCGGCGATGGTCGACTTTCCCGATCCCGACAAACCGGTGAGCCACACCGTGGCGCCGTGCACGTGGTGGTGGGCCCAGCGTTGTTCGCGCGACACGGCAGGTTCGTGCCACACGGCTGCGTTGCCAGGCCCAGTGGCCCCGGGTGATGACGCGGTGCTCATGTGCGAGGCGACAACAGCATGCCCGCGGCACACGTTTGACCGGTGTGCTCGTCCACCAGGATGAACGATCCGGTGGTGCGGTTGGCGTGGTAATCGTCGTAGAACAAGGGCGCGGTGGTGTGTATCTCCACCCGTCCGATCTCGTTGAGTGCCAGTGACCTGACGTCGGCCTCGCGATGCAGGGTGGAGATGTTGAGCCGGTACAGCACGCTGGTTACCTTTGCGCGAGCCGACTTGGTGGTGTGTTTGATCGCGTAGATCTTGTCCGGTTGGAGGGGTGCGGCATCGTCCATCCAGCACAACATGGCCTCGAGCGACTGTGCCTGGCGCGGGCGGTTGTTGGGGCGACAAATCATGTCGCCGCGGGCAATGGAGAGGTCGTCGGCCAGAAGCAGCGTTGCGGAGTGTCCGGGTTCGGCCTGCACGAGCGGGCCGTTTGGTGAGTCGATTCCCGTGATGGTGGTGGTGAGCCCTGACGGCAACACCATCACGTCATCGCCCACTCGAAACACGCCACCGGCGACACGCCCGGCGTATCCGCGGTAGTCGTGGTGCTCGGCGCGCTGCGGACGAATCACGTACTGAACGGGGAATCGCGCATCCACCCGGTTGTCGTCGCTCGCGGTATACACGTTTTCCAAGTGGTGCAGGAGCGTCGGCCCCTCGAACCACGTGAGGTTGGGTGAACGGCTCACCACGTTGTCGCCCTGCAGGGCGCTGATGGGCAGGAACGTGACGTCTCGCAACGACAGGCGCGAGGCGAACTCCTCGAACTCGTCGCGAATGCGGTGGAACACCTCGGGCGACCAGTCGACGAGGTCCATCTTGTTCACACAGATCACCAAGTGGGGTACACCGAGGAGCGAGGCGAGCAAACTGTGTCGTCGGGTCTGTTCGACGATCCCGGTTCGCGCATCCACCAGCACGATCGCAAGGTCAACGTTGGAAGCACCGGTGATCATGTTTCTTGTGTATTGGATGTGCCCCGGGCAGTCGGCGATGATGAAACTTCGCTTTGGTGTGGCGAAATACCGGTACGCCACGTCGATGGTGATTCCTTGTTCGCGCTCGGCTCGCAAGCCGTCGGTGAGCAAGGAGAGATCCACGTAGTCGGTGCCACGACGTTTGCTCACGTTCTCGATGTGCTCCAACTGATCCTCGAAAATGCTCTTGGAGTCGTAGAGCAGTCGGCCGATGAGCGTCGACTTTCCGTCGTCGACAGACCCCACCGTGGCGAAACGAAGGCGTTCCATCAGACGTGTCTCGGCAATCCGCGGATCATCTAGAAGTAGCCCTGCTTCTTGCGGTCTTCCATGCCCGCTTCGCTGATGCGGTCGTCGGCGCGGGTGGCGCCGCGTTCGGTGACCCGGGCAGCGGCGGTTTCGGCGATGATCTGCTCGAGCGTGGTGGCCGTCGACTCGATGGCGGCGGTGCACGTGGCGTCGCCCACCGTGCGGAATCGAACCAGTTGTTCGCTCACGGGTTCGTCGGCATCCGGGGAGAGGAACGGCGACTCGGCCATCCACATGCCGTCACGGCGGAACACTCGGCGTCGGTGCGCAAAGTAGATGCTCGGGAGGGCGATGTCGTACTCCTCGACGAATCGCCAAATGTCCAGTTCGGTCCAGTTCGACAACGGGAAGATCCTGAAGTGCTCACCCGGTTTGTGGCGACCGTTGTAGATGCCCCACAGCTCGGGGCGCTGTGTCTTGGGATCCCACTGTCCGAAGGAGTCGCGAAACGAATACACCCGCTCCTTGGCACGGGCACGTTCCTCGTCCCGACGGGCTCCGCCGAACACGGCGTCGAACTTGTGTTCAGCAATGGAGTCGAGCAGGGTGACGGTTTGCAGGGGGTTGCGGCTGGCACGAGGTCCGGTGACGTCCTGGATGCGGCCGGCGTCGATCGACGCCTGCACGGACCCCACGAGGAGCTGTACATCCAACTCGGCCACGGTGCGGTCCCGGAACTCGATCACCTCGGGGAAATTGTGTCCGGTATCGATGTGCATCACCGGAAAGGGCACCCGAGCCGGGGCGAAGGCCCGAACGGCCAGGTGGAGCATGACCACGGAGTCCTTCCCACCCGAGAACAGCATGACGGGGCGCTCGAACTCGGCTGCCACCTCGCGGATGATGGTGACCGACTCGTCGACCAGACCGCGCAACGCCGATTTCACAGGTAAAACACTAAGCGTCGGGAGGGGGAGGTCGGGCGATGGGGCGAGGCGATCGTGGCGACGCAGTCGGACTGATTTTTCGTACAACTTGCCGTGCGCAGGGGCTCGGCAAATTGCATGCGTGTTATTCTGAGCACGCGCCGCATGGCGCGCCACTCACACACCAAAAAGGGGAGCACGAATGAAACGACGAAAGGTAATCGCTGCAGCATTCGCTGCAGCAGCGATGATCGTTGCCGCAGCCTGCGGTAGCGATGACGCAGCCGAAGAAGAGGCAGTTACCGAAGACACCGAAGCGGCCGCCGAAGAAACGTCGGAGCCCGCCGAGGACTACAGCATGGTCAAGGCCGCCGTGGTGTACATCACCACACCGGGTGACCTGGGCTGGAGCTACATGCACGACCAGGGCATCGCGTACATGGAAGAGCAACTCGGCATCGAGGTAACTCGACTCGAGCTCATTCCTGAAGGTGCAGAGGCCACTGCCGTGTTCGACAAACTCGCTCGCGACGGTTACAACCTCATCATGGGAACCTCGTTCGGTTACATGGACCCAATGCTCGAGGTTGCCGCGAAGTATCCGGACGTGTGCTTCCAGCACGCATCGGGCTACAAGACCGCCGACAACATGGGTAACTACTTCGGTGCGATGGAAGAAGCGCGCTACCTCTCGGGCGTTGCCGCAGGTGCTGCATCGACGAGCGGCAAGCTCGGCTACGTTGCCGCATTCCCGATTCCGGAAGTGTTGCGCGGTATCAACGCCTTCACCCTTGGAGCCCGTTCGGTGAACCCGGATGCAACCGTGCAAGTTGCCTGGACCTCCACCTGGTACGACCCGGCCAAGGAAAAGGAAGCCGCAGAGTCGCTGTTGGCGACCGGTGCCGACGTGTTGGGCATGCACCAGGACTCGTCCGCAACGGGTGAGGCTGCACGTGAGGCAGGCGCCAAGTGGGTTGGTTACAACTCCGACGTTCGCGCGTCCGACTTCCCCGACACCTGGCTGACCGGCCCGGTATGGAACTGGGGACCGCACTACGTGAAGCTGGGTAAGGACGTTGCCGCGGGAATCTGCGACAACTCGCCGTACTACGGCACGATGGCGGACGGCATGATCACCCTCGGTGTGTTCGGTTCGAGTGTCTCGCAAGAGACGCAAGACCTCATCGCCGAAAAGGCGGCGGGCATCATCGATGGCTCGCTCGTGCCGTTCAGTGGTCCGATCAACGACAACGAAGGCAATGAAGTAATCGCAGCGGGCGCCAGCGCCTCGCTCGGTGACTTGCTCGGTCAGTCGTACTTGGTCGAAGGAGTCATCGGCTCCGCGAAGGGCTGATCACTTCGGTACTCGGCGTTACAGCGCCCACCTCGTTTCGGCGGGGTGGGCGCTTTGCCGTTTGTGGCAAACTTGGCGGTTGTGACGAGTGTTGCGGAGTCCTCCAACTCGAGCCGCACCTCGCAGCCCGCGCTCGAGGCCCGTGGCGTCACCAAACGGTTCCCCGGGGTGGTTGCGAACGATGCCGTCGACTTTGACCTGGCGCGAGGCGAGGTGCACACCTTGTTGGGGGAGAACGGAGCCGGCAAGAGCACCCTGGCGTCCGTGCTGTGTGGTTTGTATCGCCCCGAAGTGGGCCAAGTGCTTCGCAATGGTGCTGAGATTCGCCTGAACAGTCCACGTGACGGACTGGCGCACGGAATTGCCATGGTGCACCAGCACTTTCGGCTCGTGGATCGCTTCACGGTTGCGGAAAACGTGGTGTTGGGACACAAGTCGTTGTCGTTCGTGCTGGCCACCAACGACATCGAGGATCGGGTGGCGGCAATCACCCAGGAATTCGGGTTGCCGCTCGATCCGCGAGCCGTGGTGGGCGACCTTTCGGCCGGCGAGCGCCAACGGGTGGAAATCGTGAAGGCGCTGTACCAGGGGGCCGAGGTGTTGCTTTTGGATGAACCCACGGCGCTGCTCGCACCACCAGAGGTGGAGAATTTGTTCGTCACCGTTCGGGCAATGACGCACACGGGCAAGTCGGTGGTGTTCGTGAGCCACAAATTGGGCGAGGTAGTGGACATCTCCGATCGCATCACCGTGATGCGGGGCGGGAAGGTGACCGGCTCGGTCCGTCGTGGTGAGGCCGACGTGCGGAAGTTGGCGGAATTGATGGTTGGTCGCGAGATCAACATCGTGCCCCGTCGCGCCAAATCACCGGTGAGCGACGTGTTGCTGTCGGTGTCGCAGGTGCATCTCGAGCGCGATGGCGCCGAGATTCTCTCCGATATCAATCTCGATGTGCGTGCCGGCGAAATCGTCGGTGTGGCCGGAGTGGCGGGCAACGGTCAACGCGACCTCGCCGAAGTGATCGCCGGGCTACAAACCCCGCAACAGGGCAACGTAACGGTGTGCGGCACGCCCACGGCGCGCGCCGGGGCCCTCGGTGCCCGTCGCGCAGGCCTTGCCTACGTTCCTGAGGATCGACTGGGCACCGGACTGGCACCGTCGATGTCGATCGTCGACAACATGGTGCTGACTCGAGAGCGGGGTTTCTTGGTGGACCGGAAATCCGCGCTCACGGAGTCGGAGCAGTTCATCCGACAACTCGAGATAAAGACACCCGGACCGCTCACGCCCACCCGCAAACTGTCGGGTGGAAACGCCCAGAAGGTGTTGCTTGCGCGGGAGTTGTTCGCCGTGAGTGGCGCGCGCGTGTTGGTGGTGTGCTCACCCACGCGTGGTTTGGATGTGGGGGCGGTGGAAGCCGTGCATGCGTTGCTCGACGAAGCCCGTGACGCAGGCAAGGCCATCCTGATGGTGAGTGAAGACCTCGACGAGGTGATGACGCTCGCCGACCGTGTGATGGTGCTGTACCGCGGAAAGATCACGCTCGAGCAACCAGGAACCGACGCCGATCTCGAGCGTGTCGGTCGCGCCATGGCTGGGATTGCATCGTGATCACCGACGTTCACGTGGAGGGGGGCCGATGATCGTGCTCGGCTACCGCGTGCGCATGGAACAACGGCTGAGCGCCCCACGGTCGCTCTTGGTCATGGTGCCGGTGTTCAGCGTGTTCTTTGCGTTGGTGGTGGGCGGAATCTTTCTCGCCGCCACCGGACATCCACCGATCGGCACGTACCTCAAACTGATGGACAACGGCTACACGAGTTTCTACGGCATCACCGACACGCTTGGCTTGGCAACACCGCTCGTCTGCACGGGTCTTGCTGCGGCGTTCGCGTTTCGGATGAATCTGTACAGCATCGGGCAGGAGGGGCAGTTGTATCTCGGCATGATCGGTGGCTCGTGGGCGGGAATCGCCCTGGCGGACTCGTTGCCAACGTTGGTCGCCGTGCCGGTGGTGTTGCTGTTCGGCGCATTCGCGGGCGCAATGTGGGTGGCCGTTCCGGCGCTGTTGCGGGCCCGCCTCGGCACCAGCGAGATCGTGAGCACGCTGCTGCTCAACTACGTGGCGCTCAACTTGTTGAACTACTTCATCTTCGGTTCGACGGGATTCTTCCGGGACCCCACCACATCGTTTCCGCAGGGCCGACCCGTGGCTGAAAGCGCGCGCCTATCGCCGATTTCGTTCTTCACCGACAAGGTCACCAACACGTATCCCACGTTCTTCATCGCGGTGATTCTCGCCGTGGTGTTGTTCTGGCTGATGCGCGTATCCAACTACGGGTACGAAACCGCGGTCTATGCCGACTCGCCGAACACGGCGCGATATGCGGGCATGAACTCGGCCTGGCTGCAGTCGTCGGTGCTCCTCATCTCGGGTGCGCTCGCGGGTGTGGGCGGCGCCATGTACGTGGTGGGGCCCGCGGGCAAGGTGGATCCCGGATTGTTGCAGGTGGGGTTGGGATATGCCGGCATCGTCGTGGCGGCGTTGGCGCGGTACAACTTCATCGCGGTGATCGTGGCGGCGGTGTTGTTCGCCGGATTGCGAACCGGCGGGAATGCACTGCAGATTTCCAGCGACCCGGTGCCCATAGCCATCGCGGTGGTACTCCAAGGCGCCGTGCTGCTGTTCGCGCTCGGTGGCGAATTGTTCCGACGAAACAAGGTGACGATTACGCGACTGCAGGCGGCAACGTGAACTCCAACATCTGGTTGCTCACCTTTGCCGATGCCATCAGCATCGCCACCACGCTGATCCTCGCGTCGCTGGGTGCGATTCTCACCGAGCGAAGCGGCGTGATCAATTTGGGTGTCGAGGGCATGCTCTTGATGGGTGCGGTGACGGGCTTCCTCGTTGCCGACTCGAGCGGAAATTTGTGGTTGGCACTGTTCGTGGCGGTGTTGGTTGGTGTTGCATTGGCGTCGGTGCACGCCGCCCTCACGGTTGGGCTTCGGGCGAACCAGATCGTGTCGGGCCTGGCAATGGTCATCTTTGCCACGGGGCTCTCGCAATTCATCGGCAAACCGATCGAGGGCGATCCGTTGCCGGTGCTCATTCGGCCCATCGATTTCGGCGCACTGTCCGACATCCCCTTCTTTGGCCCCGTGGTGTTCGGGCACGATCTGTTCACGTACCTCACCTGGGTGTTGGTGGCAGCAGCGTCGTTCTACATGCACCGAACTCGCCCGGGGTTGTTGCTGCGCGCAACGGGAGACGCGCCGGCAACGGTGGACGCCCAGGGTGGATCGGTGGCGCGTATCCGTTGGGTGCACACGGTGGTTGGTGGCGCACTAATGACCTTTGCTGGGGCGTGGTACATGTTCGCCCGATCGGCGGCGTGGAATCAGTCGGCTACCACCAACGGCATCGGGTGGATTGCCCTGGCATTGGTGGTGTTTGCGTCGTGGCGACCACTGCGTGCAATCGGCGGTGCCGTGCTGTTCGGATTTTCTTTGCAGGTGCCGTTTACGTTGCAGGCCGAGCAGATTCGAGTCCTGCCGCCGACCATCGTGGCGATGTTTCCGTATCTCATCACCCTTGCCGTGCTGGTGGCGTTGTCTACGCCACGCGCACGCCGGCTCCTCGGTGCACCGAAGATGTTGGGCCAGCCGTTCGTTCGTGACGAACGCTGAGGAATCCCGATGATCAAGCTCTCCGTCGCTTCGTCCAATGACGACATCCTCCGGGTCTTGCACGAGGTTGCCGACGCCACTTACGAGGTGCTTGCCAGCAACACCGACTGGGGTTTGTCGGGCAAGCGGGCCACGCAATACTCGGTGGACCTGCGAGCCGATGCGGCGGCGCTCGAGGTGTTGCACGGTGCGGGATGTGCGGTGCTTTCTGAAGAGAGTGGACGCACGGGGGACTGGAACGACGACGCCATCATCGTGGTGATGGATCCACTCGACGGCTCGACCAACGCCAGTCGGCGCGTGCCCTGGTATGCAACCGCCCTGGCTGCCATCGACTCGAACGGTCATCGAGCATCGCTCGTAGCAAACCAGTTCACGAACACCGATCGCTGGACGGCAACCACCGGTGGCGGCGCCTTTCATAACGGCGTTCGAATTGCGCCGTCATCCTGTACTCGGCTGAGCGACGCCGTCGTCGGTGTGTCGGGATTACCCAAGAGGCACCCGGGCTGGGCGCAGTTTCGCGCGCTCGGGGCGGCGGCACTGGACATTTGCCTCGTTGCCCAGGGAACGCTCGATGGTTGGGTGGATCTCTCATCGCACGGCGCATGGGATTATCTGGCGAGTGTGCACATTTGTGCCGAGGCCGGCGCCGTGGTGGGTGAGATCCTCGACCGTCCGTTGATCGTCACCGAGCACGCCGAACGCCGTTCACCGGTGGTCGCTGCAACACCCCAACTGTTCGACCCGCTGCGTGCAGTGAGAATGGATTCCTGACGTGGCGCGTGAACTCCGCGGTGCCCACGTGGTGGTGGTCGGGGCATCCGGTGTCTTGGGCGCCGCCGTCGCCCGGAATCTGACAAATGCTGGTGCGCGCGTGTCGGCCATCGTGCGCGATCACAGTCGGCTGGACGGGGCGAGTGTGGCGCAGTACGCGTTGGCCGACGTTACCGACCATGCGGCGTTGCGGACGGCCTTTGCGTCGGTTGCGCCGTTCGACGGCGTGGTGAATGCAACCGGTGTCGTGGCCTTCGGCAACGTTGCGGATCTGGACGACACCACGCTGGCAACGCTGTTCGCGGTGAACGCAATCGCACCGATCGTTATGTTGCGGGAAGGTGCCGCGCACCTCAGCGACGGGGGATTCTTCGTGAATATCTCCGGGGTGGTTGCATCGCAGCCCGTGGCAGGCATGGCTGCATACAGTGCGTCGAAGGCTGCTGCGTGGGCCGCGATGACTGCCGCGGGTCGGGAATTGCGTCGTCGCCGTATCGACGTGATCGATGCACGACCGCCGCATACCGAAACGGGTCTCGCAACACGACCGCTAGCTGGTGTGGCCCCCAAGATGCCCGAAGGTTTGGCGCCTGACGCAGTTGCTGCTCGTATCGTTGCCGCCGTGGTGGCCGGCGAGCGCGATCTGCCGACTGAAGCATTCGCGTCGTAGACCCTTGCGCCCTGCCGTTGCGCCCCGCGGCGTCGGCATGGTTCGCACATCACCGATCCGCAGAAGTATTGACTATTCTGTTCCCATGACCTCATCGCGCAGCACCCGCCGCACTCGGCGCATCCACCACGTACTCGCCCTTACCGGACTCTTGATGCTCGCGGCGCCCGTGGCGTCGGCAGCGACCGTGAAGAACGGTGCCAAGTGCACCAAGGTGGGGCAGCTCTTCACCGTAAAGAAGAAGAGGAAGTCGACCGACTTCATCTGCGTGAAGGAAGGCAAGCGACGCGTATGGCGTGTGCGCGCAGCTGTCGGTCCTGCTGGAGCGGGGGCTGCAGGCACCGGGTCGGCCAAACCTGGCGATGGTCCGACTGGCGCAGCGTCGGCATCGGACTGCGACAAGGCAGCGTACAAAGCCACCAGTACTGGCGTGAACAACATCGTCGGCTGCGATTACACCACCACGTATTCGGAACTGGCGGTTACCTCCGGCACTTCGGTGTCAAATGGACAATCCGCCGTGGGATTCATGAGCATGCCCGGAGTAGCGAACGAATCGGGCGGAGCGCTGTTCTTTAACCACCCGGCCGGCATGGCCACCGACGGAACGCGACTGGCGATCGCCGACCGCAACAACAACCGAGTGCTGATTTGGAATTCTGCCCCGACGGCCAATACCGCACCGAATTTGGTACTCGGTCAGCCGAATTTCTCCACCAACAATTCTGGGTCGGCACTCAACGAAATGAATTGGCCGAGTGATCTATCGATTTCGGCATCAGGAATGCTCATGGTCGCCGACTCGAGCAACCACCGAATTCTCATTTGGCGAACCTTCCCAACGACAAACGGTCAAGCCGCCGACTTGTCGCTCGATCTCGGTGACGGCTCGTGGCCATGGGGCGTATGGACCGACGGCACCAAGATGATGGTCTCACGTACCGAAGCCGGGGACGTGAAGGTGTGGAACTCCATTCCCGCGGCGTCGGGTCAAACCTCGGCCTCGTTCACGATTGATCCGGACATCATGGGAACGCCTCGTCAGATCAGCTCCGACGGCACGAGGGTGATCATCGGAGACGAGAACTCGCGTTCACCGCTCGGTAACCGCGGCTCGCATGTGTGGAATAGTTTCCCCACGTCGGCTGCCTCCAACCCCGACTACTTCATGTTGTTTGGTCGCGACAAGAATGCCGGCTGGTACACCGGTCATATCGATTCAACAGGCGTATATCTGTTGCAGCGCGATCTCGAGATTCTTCGTACGTTCCCCACGTCGAACCCCGCTAGTCCCGAACTGACGGTGACGCCACCCGACGTAGGGCTTCAGGGCGGTGACGGTGGTGACGTCGTGAAGATTGGAAATCGTCTCTATGTTCTTGAATACAACGCCAGTCGAATCGCTGCGTGGAATGCCGTGCCGACCTCCGCGAGTCAAGCGGCGGATTTCTACGTAGGTTCATCGGGTCCTGCCGACAACTCCAATCGTGCCGCGTTCATGATTACCAATCCGGTGATGGCATCGGACGGAACATCATTGGCGATAAACACCGACTTCGAGCGTCGCGTGTACGTATGGAAGAAGGTGCCGGGCGACAACAACGCCAAGCCCGATCACTCGTTCATCGTGCCGTTCCAGCCGTGGGACTCGGTTGCAGCAACGTTCAAGGGCACCAAGATTTATGCGGTGGTGGGAGAGGGCAAACTGCACCTCTGGTCCGGCGGCATACCGCAGAGCAAGACCTCACTGCCGACCACCACGTTGGACACCAACATTGGTGGCGTGACCATGTCGGGTCTCACCGCGATTGCAGCGGACAACAACTACATCTACCTCGCCGACAAACAGTCGGCCAAGGTGTACGTGTTCAACCAGATTCCAACGTCGACTAGTGCTCCCGTGTTCACCCTGCCTGGTTGCGCGGCAGCAACGCAATTGCGCTCGGACGGCAACTACGTGGTTCTGACCTGCATCGGCAATCCGGGTACGTACGTGTGGACGGTTGGGGCACTTGCCGACAATCAGTCGGGCACAACGGTGACGGGAACGCAGTTCAACTTGCCGATGGGTGGTTTGCCCGTGAATGGCGGGCTCTTCGTTGCCGACACCTCGTTTGATCGCGTGGTGTGGTGGTCGACGATGTCTGCTGCGCTTGCGGGAGGAGCACCCACGGCGGTGCTCGGTGCGTCAACGGGGGCGACTAAGGCCAACTCCGGTTTGGGTATCAACAAGTTCCGCATGCCACGAGCGCTCATGGTCACGCACGGGTACCTGTGGGTAGGTGAGCAGAAGTTCGGCAACCGCATCCTGCGATTTAGACTCGGCTGATGGCATATCTACGACGTCGATCATCGTTGGTTGCATGCGTGGTATTCGTGGGGTTGGTGGTTGTGACTGCTCCAGTTTCGGCTGCGGTGACCGTGCCCACGCAGCAGTACCTCATGTCGTTCCACACTTGTGCTCCCGGGGCAGCAGATTGCAACAACCCCAACAATCACATCGTGCAGCTGGCGCAGAGCGCGGACGGCGCAAATTGGTCGCTCGTTGGTGGATGGCAGTCCTACAAGGGGTCAGTACCCGACGTCTTTCGCCGTGGAAACACGCTTTATGTGTATTCCACCAGTGGCTTGCTGCGCGTTGACATGACCACTGGAGCTACCACGAATTCGACTGTCACACTCAACAGCGGAACCTACGTCGATCCATCGTTGGCCCAGCTGCCCGACGGTCGATTGATTTTGTTCTTCCTCCCAGGCATTCTTGGACAAGATCCGGCACAATGCGCCGCAGGACAGGCATCGTGCGTGAGGGAGATAAAGTCTGCGGTGGAAGTTGCCGGGAGTGACGGCACTCGATTCGAGGTCGATGCTGGTTCTCGAGTCTCGGAAACCATCACGAGCGGCGCCTTCAGCGACCCAGACGTCTTCTTTAACGGCGCGGAGTGGGTCCTGTACGTTTCGCGTGGTCCGTCTGTCCACGCGTACACATCGACATCCATCCAAGGGTCGTACACGTTCCGCGGAATCGTGTCAAACAACCTCGGTGGGGTTCCCGCCGGCTTGCAACTGGCCGACGGTTCAATCGTCACGTACATTCACACGTCGCAGGGTGCGTCGACAGAAATTCGTCGTGCCGCAACTGCTACAGGCGTAGCTGCGATTGGCTCGTTCCAAACCGCTCTGACTGCTCAGTCGCTCGGGCTCGGCAACCATGCGGAGAGCCCCGGACTTGCTGTCAACGCTACGGGGATTGGATGTGCATCATGTGCATCGTCAAGTGGGTCATCAGGAACTACCGTGACGACGACTCCTCCCTCAACTTTGGTCGCTGCGCGCCTCGGAGCTACGTGCACTCGAGTTGGTGCGAAAGCTTCGGCGGGGAAGATGAAGCTGATCTGCAAGAAGTCCGGCAAGAAGTCCGGCAAGAAGACCGTGTGGGTGAAGCGCTAGCTCTCACTTGACGGGATGACTGCATTCATTATGTGTCCTAGGCTCTAGGAGTTCGCGCATCGAGACTTTGCGGGCGTTTAGCTCAGTTGGTTAGAGCATCTCCCTTACAAGGAGAGGGTCGGGGGTTCGAGTCCCTCAACGCCCACCA
>Ga0222714_10002883_pt1 | contig 17871 bp, 19 predicted proteins | sample C33_3DmetaG_FD_165048 | JGI IMG/M metagenome (GOLD analysis project Ga0222714, IMG submission 165048) | Estuarine water microbial communities from San Francisco Bay, California, United States - C33_3D | ecosystem: Environmental > Aquatic > Marine > Unclassified | place: USA: California...
GGGCTGGGGCAAGGCATTGCCTGAACGAACAGCCCTTGGCATCGGCTTCACCTATTCCTTCGGCGCGGCAGTGGCGCAGGTCGTGCAGGTCTCGCAGCGCGATCGAGGTATCTCGATCGACAAGGTCTGGATCGCGGCCGATGTCGGACGGGCGCTCGATCCCGGAAACCTTGAAGCGCAGCTCTCGGGCGGCGCGATCTTCGGGCTTTCCGCCGCAGTATCGGGCAAGATCACCTTCCGTGACGGCATCGCCGAACAGCAGAATTTCTGGGACAATGACGCGCTGCGGATGCAGTCGGCTCCGGCGACAGAAGTCAGGGTTCTTGAAACCGCCTACCGGATTTCCGGCGTTGGCGAGGTTGCCGTTCCTCCGGCCGCGCCAGCGCTGGGCAATGCCCTTTTCCGCCTGACAGGCCAACGTGCGCGGAGGCTGCCGTTTGGCGACACCTTCAACCTGTTGGTCTAATGCCGCGAAAACGCCCCAAACCGCCCCGCATTCGTCTAGGTTGGAACCAATTCACAACAAAACCATTAGTCATTTCCTAACCGATAACTGGCGCCCGTGCTCAAGATTCGGGCGGAAATTACGGTGGACAACGAATGTTCGAATTCTCGAGCGAGTTCCTTTCCGAACTCAAGGCCAAGGCCGAACCTGTGGTTGACGAATGTTCTTTCGGCAAAATGGCCGAATTCGAGCCAGATCATGTGATCTGCTTTACCCCCAGGACCCTGATCGCGACACCTCGCGGGGCGCGGCCGATCGAGACCCTGAAGGTCGGCGATCTCGTCATGACACGGGATCACGGGATGCAGCCGATACGCTGGATTCAGTCGAGAACCGTTTCAGGAATTGGCCAGTTCGCCCCGATTCGCCTGCGCAAGGGGGTCCTGACCGGGATGGAAAGCGATCTCGTCGTTTCCCCCCGTCATCGGGTATTGCTTCAAGGCTATCGGGCGGAGCTTTTGTTCGCTGAAAGCGAAGTTCTGGTGGCCGCAGAAAACCTGATCGACGGAGATATGGTCCGACGCGATCGTCAGAAGAATGTCACTTACATCCATATTCTGTTCGACCAGCACGAGGTCATCTACGCGAACGGCGCGCCTACGGAAAGCTTCCACCCGACCGATCGCTCGCTTGCCGCTGTCGAACCACGGGCCCGTGAAGAGCTTTTCGCGATCTTTCCGGACCTGCGGTCGCTTCCCAAGAGCTATGGAAAGACCGCCCGGCGCTGTCTGCAAGCGCACGAAGCCGAGCTGGTCTGGGTCTAGGCTGTCTTGATCACTGGATGCCGTTCGCAACCTGAAGCGCACGGACGTACTTCAGGACCAGAACGGTCTCATCATCCGTGATTCCGGGGATGGACGGCATATTTCCGTAGGACCAGTGATGCGCTTTCACCCCCACTTTCGGGGCATAAAGAAACGAAATATCGGCATGGTGGCCGGGCTCGTAGATCTCGTGCACCAGCGGTGGACCAAAGCCATCGCGCCCGCCGGCGTTCCGACCGTGACACTCGATACAGAATGTGTTGAACGCCGCTTCGCCGCCCCGTTCCTCGTTGCCGAGCGCAGGCACAATCACATCCACCATCGTAACGTCGAAACCGGTGTTCTCGCCGCCAGCCGACTGTTGGAAATAGGCCAGGTAGCCGATCAGAAATGCCGCCAGCAGGCCCGCGAGCGAGGCGAAGATGGTTCTATTCATTGAATTCGTGATCCTGCAGTTCTTAACTATTCAACTTTAAATTTAGTAAAAACCAATACCCCCAACCAAAGGGTAGATCAACGGTTTGCACGCCACTCTCCCGCCGCTTGCCCAAAAGCTTCAAACAATGGCCGCGAAACCGGATCATTGGCCGCGTTCCATTCAGGATGCCACTGGACCGAGAGACAAAATCCCCTCGCCCCGTCGATGTAGATCGCCTCTGGCGTTCCGTCAGGCGCGGTGCCGTCGATCACCACGCGTTTGCCGGGTCGGCGGATGCCTTGGCCGTGCAGCGTATTGGTCAAGACCTCGGTCGACCCAAACAGCCGCGCGAAGGGTCCGTCAGGCGTCAGCGTCACAGTGTGGCGAAGCGCGAATTTATCGGCGAGGGTGCCGTCCGGCGGCATTCGGTGGTTGTCGCGCCCCGGCAGGTCGCGGATCTCGGGATCAAGCGAACCGCCCATTGCCACGTTGACCTCTTGAAATCCCCGGCACACGCCAAAGACCGGCTGACCCCGTTCCACACAGGCCCTGACGAGTGGGAGGGTGATCGCGTCGCGGTTGCGATCAAAGGAGCCGTGAGCGGGGGTTTCCGTCTCGCCATATTCCTCGGGATGGACATTGGGCCGGCCGCCGGTCAGCAAGAACCCGTCACATGCTTCAAGCAGTTCGGGCACCGTCACCATTTCGGGATCAGCCGGAATGAGCAAAGGCATGCAGCCGGACACATGGGAAATCGCGCAAGAGTTCATCGTCCCGACCGCATGGACCGGATATTCGTCGCCAATGATGTTGGAATTGCCGATGATGCCAATGATCGGACGAGACATGATCCCTCACTCAAATCTATGGGCAGAGTATATGCTCACAGAATCCCTCTGAAAACAGGGCAATCTACGCATCAGCGCACAGTTCTGTGCGGGAAAAAACCGAAATTCGCCTAATCTTCGCCCGTCAGACCAGCCGCTTCGATGCCCGCCAGCGCGCAGATCACATCGTTGTCGCTGGTATCTCCCGTGACGCCGACCGCACCGATCACCTTGCCCGCCTTGTCGCGGACCAGAACGCCACCCGGAACCGGAACGACCTTGCCGTCATAGACTCCGTTCATCGCGGCCATGAAATAGGCCTGCTGCTCGGCGCGGGCCATCTGGGCACGGCCCGCGATGCCGAGCATCACCGTGCCATAGGCTTTGCCCTGCGCGATGCCGAAACGGCCGGGGGCCGCGCCATCTTCTCGCTCGAAGGCTTTGACATGGCCGCCACTGTCGAGAACCACCACCGCAAGCGGCTTGAGTTCCAACTCCCGCCCCTTGGCAATCGCCTTGCGGATGATGATCCGCGCTTTGGCTATCGAAATTTCAGCCATCTCGTCCTCCCAAGAACGCCCTGACGGATTCGTCCGCGTTCATCCCAAGCTGCCTGCCTAGGAAACCCGCTCAGGCCCCAACGTCAATACGCCATGACAAAAAGGAAGGCGGAGGCTGTCTCGGGCCCAAATCGGGCCGCCGCAGTCGCGTGATCCAGAGCGGATCCAAGAACAGCCCAGCACTCCGCCAGACATGGGCAACACCCCTGGATGGCACGGGCTCGTGTCCGGCTGCGCGTCACGCGTGTTGCGCCATATCAACGACGATTTCCACGGAGGGATCTAAAATGCGTACAGCAGCGGGATTCACCGATTCTTACAATTAGATGAGAGTGATAGTTTCATGAAAATTCTGTATATGACTGCCTCCTTGCTTGCAGCCGCCGTCGCCTCGCCGGTGTTTGCGGAGGGCGACTTGAGCCGCGCGAATGTGATCGAGGTCGCGATGGAGTTGGGCCAGAACGAAACCGGTATGTTCATCAGTCCGAACAGCTATGTGTTCGAGACCGGCCAGGCGTACAATCTGGTGATCACCAACACGGACGAGTTCAAGCATGAACTGGCGCTCAACGAAATGGTTGAACGCATCTTCACGCGGAAGATCGAGATTTCCGATAGCGAGGGAAATTTGGTCGCCGAGATCAAGGGCTCGATCTACGAAGTGGAGGTCGGACCGGGCCAGACGGTTCAATGGTTCTTCGTCCCGGTGCAAACGATGGAAACAATCGAGATAACCTGCGAGCTACCCGGCCACTACGAGTCCGGTATGATGGCAACCGCGACCATCAACTAACCTGATAGAGACCATGCCGGAGGGTATTGCGGGCGTCGCCGCGCTGCGGGGACAATCGAGATACCGGACTTTCCAGCATGGTTTCTTCGGCCAACGCGGTAACGCCCAAGATACCGAGACTGTCGTCAATCGACCCAGGCCTGGCGGCCGGTTCGCCCGCGCGGCCAACGGCCGCTGGCCGCCCACGGCGTCAAGACCCGAGCGGGCAGCGAGCGCTGGCGCCATGCCTGCCCGCTGCTTTCCGCGAAACCCCGTGTGCCTACGGAGCCCTGCCCTAGTTGCGCCCCCGAGCTTTCAGCTCGAGACGGCGGCGGTGCAGGATCGGTTCCGTATATCCCGAAGGCTGCTCGCGCCCCTCGAACACAAGGTCGCAGGCCGCCCGAAAGGCGATGCCGTCGAAATCGGGCGCCATCGGGCGGTAGAACGGGTCGCCCTCGTTCTGGCGGTCCACCACCTCGGCCATCTTCTTCATCGCGGCCATCGCGTCTTCCCGGCTGACGATGCCATGATTCAGCCAGTTGGCGATATGCTGCGAACTGATCCGGCAGGTGGCGCGGTCCTCCATCAGGCCGACATCGTGGATATCTGGCACCTTGGAACAGCCCACCCCCTGATCGATCCAGCGCACCACATAGCCAAGGATGCCTTGGGCGTTGTTTTCAACCTCGCGGTTGATCTGGTCGCGGTTCCATTTGCGATAGGTCGCCAGCGGAATGTCGAGCAGTGCATCGACATAGGCCCGCCGCCCGCCCTTGGCGAGCCGCGCCTGAATGGCGAAGACATCGATCTTGTGATAATGCAGCGCGTGCAACGTCGCCGCAGTCGGAGACGGCACCCAGGCGCAGTTGGCGCCCGCCTTGGGGTGGTCGATCTTCTGCTCGAGCATCGCCGCCATCTGATCAGGCATGGCCCACATGCCTTTGCCAATCTGGGCCTTGCCCGACAGGCCGCACTCAAGGCCGATATCGACGTTCTGGTTCTCGTAGGCGGTGATCCAGCCCTTGCGCTTGATGAAATCCTTGCGGCTGAAGGGTCCGGCTTCCATCGAGGTATGGATCTCGTCGCCGGTCCGGTCAAGGAATCCGGTGTTGATGAACGCCACCCGGTTCTTCGCGGCGCGGATGCATTCCTTGAGGTTGACCGAGGTCCGGCGCTCCTCGTCCATCACGCCGAGTTTGACGGTAAACTGCGGCAGGCCAAGCATCTTTTCCACATGGGAAAATATCTCGTCTGCGAAGGCCACTTCCTCAGGCCCGTGCATCTTGGGTTTGACCACATAGACCGAGCCCTTGACCGAATTGCCGCCCTTTTGCTTCAGGTCGTGAATCGCGATCAGCGTCGTCACGGCAGCATCCATCAGCCCCTCGAAGACCTCGTCACCGTTGCGATCAAGGATCGACGGATTGGTCATCAGGTGGCCGACGTTGCGGATCCACAAAAGCGCACGGCCCTTGATCGTGGTTTCCTTGCCACTGGGATCAAGGAACGAAAGATCGGGGTTGAGGCGGCGGGTGAAGGTTTGCCCGCCCTTGGCGACCTCTTCCACCAGATCGCCCCTCAACAGGCCAAGCCAGTTGCGATAGGCAACCACCTTGTCCTCGGCATCGACGCAAGCGACCGAATCTTCGCAATCCATGATCGCCGACAGCGCGCTTTCGATACGCACGTCCGCCAAGAGTGCCTGATCGCGGCTGCCGATAAAATGGGCGCGGTCAAACACCAGTTCGACGTGCAGCCCGTTGTTACGCAAGATCACCGAATGCGGCGCCTTGGGGTGGCCGCGGTAGCCCACGAATTTCTCGGGGCTGACAAGCGGCAGATCGTCAACAAGCAGTTGCCCCTTCTCGACATGATAGCGGCGCACATCCGCATGGCTGGTGCCGGCGATCGGGAATGCATCGTCCAGAAACACCCGCGCCCGCGCCACCACGCGCGCACCCCGGCCGCGCTCGTATCCACCCTTGGGGATCGGACCGGCCATGGCATCGGTGCCATAAAGGCAATCATAAAGGCTGCCCCAGCGGGCATTAGCGGCGTTCAGCGCATAACGGGCGTTGGTGATCGGCACGACAAGCTGCGGGCCGGCGACCGAGGCGATCTCGGGGTCGACATTGGCGGTCTCGATCTGGAAATCTTCTCCTTCGGGCAAGAGATAGCCGATTTCCGCAAGGAAAGCCTTGTAGGCTTCGTGATCGTGCGGCCTATCACGGTGCGCAACGTGCCAGGCGTCAATCTTGGACTGGAGATCGTCACGCTTGGCCAGAAGCGCGCGGTTCTTGGGGCCAAGGTCGTGAACAAGGGTCGAAAGCCCGTCCCAGAAGGCATCTGCTGCGATGCCGGTGCCGCCGAGCGCCTCGGTCTCGACAAAGGCCGCCAGCTCCGCAGCAACCTGAAGCCCCGCTCTCTCTACACGTTCGACCATTCTTCGTTCCCTCAGACTGTATGCACTAGTATGCAAGATTCCGTGCCGACCTAGCGCAAAAGTTTCCGATCGGCAACTCGATTGCGGTCACTTCACCTTACCAATCCGCGCATTCCCGCCAGGCAGGCTATCGCAACCGCCCTTGCTCCGCCCGCTCCCCTGCCCTAGAAGCCTTGGCCAGACGATTTGAGGAAACCCCCATGCTCGATGTGACCTATGACGCCCCCAAACCCAAAGTAATCGCTGGCGCGACCCGCGACTGGGAACTGGTGATCGGCCTCGAGGTTCACGCGCAGGTGGCTACCGCCGCCAAGCTCTTTTCCGGGGCTTCGACCCAGTTCGGCGCCGAGCCCAATTCCAACGTCGCCTTCGTCGATGCCGGGATGCCGGGGATGCTGCCGGTGATCAATGAGGGTTGCGTGGCGCAGGCCGTTCGAACCGGCCTTGGGCTGAAAGCCGAGATCAATCTTTGGTCGGCTTTCGACCGCAAGAACTATTTCTACCCCGACCTGCCGCAGGGCTATCAGATTTCCCAGCTCTACCACCCGATCGTCGGCGAAGGCGAAGTCCTTGTTGAGATGGGCAATGGCACCGCCCGCCTTGTGCGGATCGAGCGCATCCACCTTGAGCAAGACGCCGGCAAATCGATCCACGACATGGACCCGGCGATGTCCTTCGTCGATCTCAACCGCACCGGCGTTGCGTTGATGGAAATCGTCTCGCGCCCCGATATCCGCGGCCCCGAAGAGGCCGCCGCCTATGTCGGCAAGCTGCGCCAGATCATGCGCTATCTCGGCACCTGCGACGGCAATATGCAAAACGGCAACCTGCGTGCCGATGTGAACGTCTCGGTCTGCCGGCCGGGTGACTACGAGAAATATCAGGCCACCCAGGATTTCTCGCATCTCGGCACCCGCTGCGAGATCAAGAACATGAACTCGATGCGCTTCATCCAGATGGCGATCGACTACGAAGCCCGCCGCCAGATCGCCATTCTCGAGGATGGCGGCGCCGTCGTTCAGGAAACCCGCCTTTACGACCCCGACAAGAACGAGACCCGCTCGATGCGGTCGAAGGAAGAGGCGCATGATTACCGCTACTTCCCCGATCCCGATCTCCTGCCGCTTGAAATCGAGCAGGCCTGGGTTGACGACATCGCCGCCAGCCTGCCCGAGTTGCCGGACGCCAAGAAATCCCGCTTCATCGCCGATTTCGGCCTGTCGGACTATGACGCCTCGGTGCTGACCGCCGAGGTCTCCAACGCCGCCTATTTCGAAAAGGTGGCCGAGGGCCGCGACGGCAAGCTTGCCGCCAACTGGGTCATCAACGAGCTTTTCGGCCGCCTCAAGAAAGAAGACCACGGCATCGAGGAAAGCCCGGTTACACCGGAGCAACTCGGCCAGATCGTCGGCCTCATCACCAAGGGCGACATTTCCGGCAAGATCGCCAAAGACCTCTTCGAAATCGTCTATACCGAGGGCGGGGATCCCGAAGAAATCGTCGAATCCCGCGGCATGACGCAGGTCACCGACACCGGCGCCATCGAGGCCGCAGTCGATGCCGTCATCGCCGGGAACCCCGCGCAGGTCGAAAAGGCCAAGGCCAACCCCAAACTCGCGGGCTGGTTCGTGGGCCAAGTGATGAAAGCCACCGGCGGCAAAGCCAATCCGGCGGCCGTAAACGAGCTTGTCACCAAGAAGCTGGGGCTTTGACCCGCTTCTTTTGGCCACAAATACTCCGGGGGTGAACGGGCCGTCAGGCCCGGAGGGGGCAGCGCCCCCTATTGCACCTATTCTTCGTCCCTCACGGCGACCTTTCCCAGAGCCGCGCGCCGCTCAAGGCTTGCCGGCGACCAAGTCTCTTCGGTCACGTAATATTCCTCAACAACCTTGTGTTCCGGCGGCAGCACGACCCAAGGCTGTTTGGTCGAGGTAAAGATATGCACATCCGGCGGCATGGCCGCGGGATCGTCCAATGTCCCCGCCCTGATGAATTTGAAATACTTGCGATAGCCCCCGAAATAATACTGGCTCCAGACCGTGACCCGGCATTTTGGACACCGCGCCATAAGCTGCCCCTTGCCGCCGGGTGAGGGGATCATCATCTCCTCGACATCGCCCTGCAACAGGCTCACACGATCGGATTCGATGATGGCATTGGTCGCGAAAGCGGTGCCCGACTGGCGCTGACACCATGTGCAATGGCATCCGTGCACGATCAGCGGGCCGGAACTCATCCGATACCGGACATGGCCACAAGTGCAGCCTCCGTCGAAATATGCGGAACCATCGGGCATGGTCTTGTTCCCCTTTCCCGTCAAAGGGTCAGCCTAGACCAAAGTCGTCAAAACGCCAAATCAGGCCCGGTGCGCACCGTCGGCAAGACTTTTGACGAAGGCCAGAATGTCAGCCACGCTCTCGCCCTTGGCGATGCGCTCGACGATGGCCGAGCCGACCACGGCGCCATCGGCCACGCTGGCGATGGTCTGGGCGGCGTCTGGCGTCTTGATTCCGAAGCCGACGATCACCGGCAGGTCGGTCTGGGCCTTGATCCGCGCCACTTCGGGGCCGACGTCTCCCGCCACCGCATTGGCCGCACCCGTGATCCCGGTGATCGAGACGTAATAGACGAAACCAGAGGTGTTCTGGAGCACCTTGGGCAGCCGCCTGTCATCGGTCGTGGGTGTTGCGAGACGGATGAAATTCAGCCCCATCCTCTGCGCGGGGATGCACAATTCGGCATCCTCTTCTGGGGGCAGATCAACAATGATAAGGCCGTCGACGCCCGCGTCCTTCGCATCGACCAGAAACCTGTCGACGCCGCGCGAATAGATCGGGTTGTAGTATCCCATCATCACAACCGGCGTATCGGCGTCGGTCTTGCGCAACTCGCGCACGATCTGGAGCGTTTTCTCGAGGGTCTGACCGCCGGCAAGCGCCCTTTGACCGGCGAACTGGATGGTCGGCCCATCGGCCATGGGATCGGTAAAGGGGATGCCCAGTTCGATCACGTCGACACCCGCAGACGGCAGGCCTCTCACGATCTCGAGCGAGGTTTCATAATCGGGATCGCCCCCCATCACATAGGCGACAAAAGCCTTGCGGCCCTCTGCCTTCAGCTTGGCGAATTTGGCGTCGATCCGAGTCATGGCATTCCCTCACGTGGTCCGGGCGGGTTTGGGCCATGAAGGGCGAAAAATCAAGCCTGCGCGGCGGCGCGCTCCGGCTTGGCGCAGGATTGTCGCAGGTCCGGGTCGAAGGCGTCGCCAGAACGCGTGGCGCCCAGCCTCGCCAGAGGCGAGATCAGCCGAATATCGCCGCAGGGTGCTCGGCCATGTAGATGCGCAGCCACGGCGTATAGGCCTCGGGGCGGGAGGCAATATCCGCTTCAAGCGCCCCGCGCGACATCCAGGCCGTTTCCATCACCTCGGACGGATTGGCAGCAAGTGCGAGATCGGCCGGCGCCTTGGCCACAAAGAGATCGACAACCTCATGCTCGGTCATCCCGCCACCGACATCGGCGCGGTATTCGACCTCTTGGGTCCAGACAGGATCAAGGCCGGTGATCCCCAGTTCCTGCTGCAGCCGCCGCTGGGCGCAATCGCGCGGAGCTTCGCCCCAAAGAGGATGAGTGCAGCAGGTATTCGCCCAAAGGCCCGGCGTGTGATACTTGCCCAGCGCCCGACGCTGAAGAAGGATCTGATCGCCGTCCATCACAAAGACGCTCACCGCGCGGTGTTTGATCCCGCGCAAATGCACCTCGAGCTTGTCGAGCGGTGCCAGCGCACCATCCACCCAGGCGGGGATCATTTGCGGGTCTTGGGTCATGGGCCCGCGATGTGCGGCAATCTTTGACGCTTGCCAAGCCCTTTTCGCCAAGCCGGAAACGTGACCAATCCGCGCGGGGGCTTCAATTGAAGCCTCACTTGGGATATTTTCTCGCTATTCCGCCGCTCTTGCAAAGAGTCGCATCTACAGGAGCAATCATGAAAAAAATTGGATTTGCCGCCGCTCTGGCGATTGTCGCCGGTGTTGCCACGGCGCAAGACGCCCCCGCGGGCGACGCGGCGAATGGCGAGACCCTCTTTGGACGTCAGTGCGTGTCGTGTCATTCCGCCGTCAACGCCGAGGGCGAAGTCGTCGCCGGCCGCGGCGCGAAGACCGGCCCCAACCTCTTTGGCTTGATGGGCCGCGTGATCGGCTCGCTCGACGGGTTCCGCTATGGCGAGTCGCTTTTGGCGGTCGCAGCGACCGAAGCGACATGGGATGAAACCGCCTTTGTCGCCTATGTCCAAGATCCGACCGACTGGCTTCGCACCACGCTTGGCGATGCGCGTGCGCGCTCGAAGATGGCCTTCAAGGTTCGCGCACCCGAAGATGCCGACGACATCTGGGCCTATCTGGCCGCCTTCACCGACGAAGAATAGCCCATCCCCCGGTTCAGGGCCGTCCCGCATTTCCGCCGGGCGGCCCTTTTCTTTGACAGCCCCTTGCGCTTTGCTAGGTTGGCGCGATCCGCCGCAAGAATTCGAGACCTGAAATGAGCAAAACCGAATACCGTGTCGAACCGGCCCCGCGCCGTGGAACCAAGACCAAGGGCCTCAAGACTTCGGAAGAGCGGTTTGCCGCTGCCTTGACCGCCAAGCTCAACGAAATGGCGGAAGAGGGCTGGGATTACCTGCGCGCCGACACCCTGCCTTGCGAGGAACGCAGCGGGATCGCGGGGCGCAGCACGACCTATCACAGCGTTCTGGTTTTCAGCCGGCCAAGGACGGACGCCAGGGCCGAATCCCCAGCCGCTTTGGCCGCGCCGGAGGCAAGCCCGCCCGCAGCGCTTCCCGCCGCCGCGGCGAGCGACGAGTCCAAGAGCGGCGACTGATCAGCGGATATCGATCGCAAGGGCGTGAATGCGCCCGATGATGTCCTTGCCCAAAGCGGCGTGAATCGCGCGATGGCGGGCAAGCCGGTTCATCCCGTCAAAGGCAGGCGAGGCGATCACGATCTGCCAATGGCTCTCGCCACCGTCCTGGTATCCGGCATGGCCGCGGTGTTTCTCGCTGTCGTCGTGCACTTCCAGAAGCGTCGGCGCGAAGGCCTCGGTGAGCCGTGTGGCCATTTGATCGGAAATTTTCATTTAATTTCTCCTGCCCCCTTCAATCTTCGGTCCCAGCGTTTAAACTCCCTCGTCCGAGTCGGAAAGGTTTACTCATGGCCAAGACGGATCCCTTTGGTTTCGATATGTCGGTATCGAGCTCGAAGAAGAAGAACCCGCGCGGTCGGCGCGGGATGTCTGGCGCTTTCGAGACATCGACCCGCGTGTGCGACCATCCGGGCTGTGAGGAAGCCGGTAAATACCGCGCCCCCAAATCGCCCGACGTGCTCGACGACTATTTCTGGTTCTGCAAGGACCACGTCCGCGAGTACAACCTCAAATGGAACTTCTTCGACGGTGCGTCGGAGCAGGAATACCTGGAGCAAGTCGAGAAGGACCGCGTCTGGGAACGCCCGACCAAACCTTTCGGCAAGCGCTCGGAAGAACAGCGGGCCTGGGCGCGGCTCGGAGTAGATGATCCGCATCAGGTCCTGGGCGAAAACGCGACCCGCAATCCGGGCAAGAGCGCCACCGGTAGCCGCCGCCTGCCGCCGACCGAGCGCCGCGCTGTGGATATCCTCGAGGTCAAGGACAACATGACCAAGGCCGAGATCCGCAAGAGCTATAAGGCGCTGATCAAGGTTCTGCACCCCGACATGAACGGCGGCGACCGGAGCCAGGAAGAACAGCTTGCCGAGGTGGTCTGGGCTTGGGATCAGATCAAGGTCAGCCGACACTTCGCCGACTAGCAGATCGCGCGTCATCGCGGCCGGTGACACCGTCGACCGCGAGGGCCGAGAAGCGCCAGAGCGACCGACCCGCCCGAACCTGCGCTTTGGTCTGTTTCCCCGCAGGCGCAAACCGGCCGGAGACCCGATATATTGCCTCAGGCCCTTCCCCTTGCAGCCGCATGGGATATGGTGCATCCCGAACAACGACACGACGCCCAGACGAAAGCATCCCCCCATGGCCGACGGAATGACCGATATCAACGCAAAACCCACCGAAGAAATCTCGGTCCGCGATGTCTTTGGCATCGACACCGAAATGAAGGTGAAAGGCTTTGCCGAGCGCGGAGACCGCGTGCCGGATATCGACCCCACCTACAAGTTCGATCCCGACACCACGCTCGCGATCCTTGCCGGCTTTGGCTATAACCGCAGGGTCATGATCCAGGGCTATCACGGCACCGGCAAATCGACCCACATTGAACAGGTCGCCGCCCGCCTCAACTGGCCCTGCGTGCGGGTCAACCTCGACAGCCACATCAGCCGGATAGACCTGATCGGCAAGGATGCGATCAAACTCAAGGACGGCAAGCAGGTCACCGAGTTTCACGAGGGCATCCTGCCGTGGGCGCTTCGCAATCCCGTCGCCATCGTGTTCGACGAATACGACGCGGGCCGCGCCGATGTGATGTTCGTGATCCAGCGGGTTCTCGAGCATGACGGCAAGCTGACGCTGATGGATCAAAACGAGATCATCACGCCCAACCCCTATTTCCGCCTCTTCGCCACCGCCAACACGGTCGGCCTTGGCGATACCACCGGCCTCTATCACGGCACCCAGCAGATCAACCAGGCCCAGATGGACCGCTGGAGCCTTGTCGCCACGCTGAACTATCTCAGCCACGATGCCGAGACCGCGATCGTTCTGTCGAAGGCGCCGCATTACAACACCGACAAGGGCCGCAAAACGATCAGCCAGATGGTGACGGTCGCCGATCTGACCCGCACAGCCTTTATGAACGGTGATCTGTCGACGGTCATGAGCCCGCGGACGGTTATCGCATGGGCCCAGAATGCCGAGATTTTCCGCAATGTCGGCTATGCTTTCCGCCTGTCTTTCCTGAACAAATGTGACGAGCTGGAGCGCAAGACCGTCGCCGAGTTCTACCAGCGTTGCTTTGATGAGGAGCTTCCCGAAAGTGCTGCGTCTCTCTCCCTGGGCTAAACTGCCCGCCGCCCTCGCTCTTGCCGCCTCGGCCACTGTCGCCTCCGCGCAGGGGCTCGACAGCCTGCCCGAAGATCAACAACTCGGCTTTTGCGCAACCTTCTATATGGCCGAGCAGCAAGCCTCGGGCGCCGAAGAAAGCGCGCTTGCGGCAGCCTTCCTTGCGCTTGCCGCACAGGTCTCCGAGCAGGAGATCGAGGCATTGGCCGGGAAGCTCCAGCCTGCGGCCGATATGCTGATCGAGACATTCGGCAAACAGGCCGAGAGCATGACATCGCAGATGATGATCGATTTCTCGCGCAGCTTCTGCGAGGGGATCACCGAAAACTATGACGAAACGCGCGGCCTTCTCGAGTGAACAAACCCTCCGACAACCCGGCTGATCCGTTCAAGAAGGCGCTCGCCGAGGCCACCAAGGTCATGGCGGACGATCCCAATCTGACGGTCAGCTATTCAGTTGATCCACCGGGCATGACCGCCGACACCGTGCGCCTGCCGCAGGTGTCGCGGCGGATGACGCTCGAGGAGGTCTTGCTGGCCCGCGGCACTGCCGACGCTTTCGCGCTGCGCCACAAGTTCCACGACGAGGCCGTCGCCGCGAAATATGCGCCGCAGGGCCAGATGGCGCGCGATCTCTTTGACGCGATGGAAAACGCCCGCGTCGAGGCCGTGGGCGCGCGCTATATGCCCGGCACCGCCGGCAATATCGACGCCAAGATCGCCAACGAGGCCCGCCGCAAGGGCTATGACCAGATCACGCAGGCCTCGGAGGCGCCGCTCCCGACCGCTGCTGGCTATCTGATCCGCCACCTGGCCACCGGGCGCCCCCTGCCCGCCGGCGCCGACAACTTGATGGAGCTTTGGCGCGGGTTCATCGAGGATCAGGCAGGCGGGACACTTGAAAATCTGCAAGACGCCCTGACCAGCCAAAGGGATTTCGCTCGCTTCGCCCGCCAGATCATCTCCGACCTCGGCTACGGCGATCAATTGGGCGACGACCCCGACCTCAACGACGATCAAGACGACGAGGCGCAGGACGAAAGCGCCGATGAGGACCAGCAAGACAATCAGGGCGAGGACGACAGCCAGGGCGAAGAGGCCGAGGCCAATCCCGAGCAGTCTCAGGAACAAACGCAAGACGAGAGCCAGGCGCAGGTAACGCTTGACGAGATGTCGGGTGATGAGGACACCGAAGAGACCGAGATGCCCGAGGGCGAAGCGCCGCTCGACCCGCCGCCGCCCGCACCGCTTTCCGATGCCGACCCCAACTATAAAGCCTATGTCACCGAGTTCGACGAAGAGATCGGCGCCGAAGAGCTTGCCGAGCCGGCCGAGCTTGAACGCCTGCGCGCCTATCTCGACCAGCAGCTCGACCCGCTCAAAGGCGCTGTGAGCCGCCTTGCCAACAAGCTTCAGCGCCGTTTGCAGGCCCAGCAGAACAGGAGTTGGGAGTTTGACCGCGAAGAAGGCATCCTTGATGCCGGCCGCCTTGCGCGTGTGGTCGCCAATCCGACGACGCCGCTGTCGTTCAAGGTCGAGAAAGACACCGAGTTCCGCGATACGGTTGTGACGCTTCTGATCGACAATTCCGGCTCGATGCGCGGCCGCCCGATCTCGATCGCGGCGATCTGCGCCGATGTTCTGGCCCGCACACTTGAACGCTGCGCCGTGAAAGTCGAGATCCTCGGTTTCACCACCCGCGCGTGGAAAGGCGGCCTCAGCCGCGAGAAATGGCTCGCCCAAGGGCGCGAGATGCAGCCCGGCCGCCTCAACGATCTGCGCCACATCGTCTACAAATCCGCCGACGCGCCCTGGCGGCGCACGCGCGAGAACCTTGGCCTGATGATGAAAGAGGGCCTCTTGAAGGAAAACATCGACGGCGAGGCCCTTGAATGGGCGCACCGGCGGCTTCTGGGGCGGCGCGAGCAACGCAAGATCTTGATGGTGATCTCGGACGGCGCGCCGGTGGACGATTCAACTTTGTCCGTTAACCCCGCGAATTACCTTGAAAAACACCTGCGCGACGTGATCGCCATGGTGGAAAAGCGCAAGGCGGTTGAACTCCTCGCTATTGGCATCGGCCATGACGTGACCCGCTATTACCAGCGGGCCGTGACGATCACGGATGTCGACCAATTGGCCGGAGCGATGACCGAGCAGCTGGCCGGACTCTTCGACAGCGACCCGCGCAAGCGCGCGCGGGTTCTTGGGATGAAGAAGGTCGGCTAAGCGGCCGCGTTTTCAGTATTATTTTTGGGCTGGGCCCGCAGGAGAGAGTCATGTTCCAATCTTTCGAATCCACCTCCTCGCCAGCGCAGGGGCCAGCCCGCCTCGCTGCTCTTCGGGCCGAGATCGCCGCTCAGGGGCTCGTCGGCTTCATCGTCCCCCGCGCCGATGCGCATCAGGGCGAATACGTGGCCCCCTGCGACGCGCGGCTGGCGTGGCTTTCAGGTTTCACCGGCTCGGCTGGCTTCTGCGCCGTCTTGCCCCAGATTGCCGGTGTTTTCGTCGACGGTCGCTACCGGCTTCAGGTGCGTTCGCAGGTCGCGCTTGAGGCGTTCACGCCGGTTGACTGGCCCGAGGTCGGGCTTGCCGACTGGCTGATCGAGCATCTCCCCGATGGCGGTGAAGTGGGCTTTGATCCGTGGCTTCACAGCGTTGAAGAGATCACCAAACTTCGCGTCAGGCTTACACCCAAGCGCATCACCCTCACGCCGATCGCCAATCTTGTCGATCGCATCTGGGAAGACCGCCCCACCCCTCCGACGGCCCCGTTCGAAGCTTATCCGGTTGACTACGCAGGCGAGGCCCACGAGACCAAACTCGCCCGTCTTGGCAAGGCACTATCCGAGGGAGGCTATGCGGCTGCGGCGATTACACTGACCGACAGCGTCGCTTGGCTCCTCAACATCCGTGGTCACGATATTCAGTGCAATCCGGTCCCCCATGCCTTTGCGATTCTCAATGCCGATGGCACCTGCGATCTCTTTTGCCGCGCGGGCAAGGCCGATGCTGTGGTGGCCCATCTGGGCGACAAGGTTCGAATTCAGGACGAGGAGGATTTCGCCAAGGTTCTGGCCACCGGCGAGGGCAAGGTGCTTCTCGACAGCCGCTCCGGCCCGCAAGCCTTGGCGGATGCGCTCGAGGCCGCCGACCGCCCGTGGGAGGCAGGCAGCGACCCGTGCGTCCTGCCCAAGGCCTGCAAGAACGAAACCGAAATCGCCGGCATGCGCGAGGCCCATCTGCGCGATGGCGCGGCGGTGAGCCGGTTTCTTGCGTGGATGGCTGCCGAGGCGCCGAAGGGCGGCCTGACCGAGATCGACGTGGCGACCGCCCTCGAAGGGTATCGCCGCGACACCAACGCGCTTCTCGATATCAGCTTCGAATCGATTGTCGGCGCAGGCCCGAACGGGGCGATCATGCATTATCGCGTGACCCATGAGACCAACCGCCCCGTGAAGGCGGGCGAATTGGTCGTCGTCGATTCTGGCGGCCAGTATCTCGACGGGACGACGGACATCACCCGCACCGTCGGCGTCGGTCCCGTCGGCGAGGATGAGAAGCGCTGCTATACACGCGTCCTGCAAGGGATGATCGCCATCAGCCGCGCACGGTTTCCCAGGGGCGTGGCTGGCGCCCACCTAGACGCGCTCGCCCGTTATCCCCTCTGGGTCGAGGGCAAAGACTTCGATCATGGCACGGGCCACGGCGTCGGTGCCTATCTTTGTGTCCACGAAGGACCGCAGCGGATCAGCCGTGTCTCGGATATCCCGCTCGAGCCGGGAATGATCCTGTCGAACGAGCCGGGCTATTACCGCAATGGCGCCTTTGGCATCCGGATCGAGAACCTGATCGTCGTGAAGGCCGGCGAAGCCATCGACGGCGGCGATCCACAGCGCAAGCTCCTGTCGTTTGAAACCATCACCTTCGCGCCCCTCGACCGTGCCTTGATCGTAACGAGCCTTTTGTCGCAGGACGAGCGCGTCTGGATCGACGATTATCACGCCAAGACATTGGCCAAGATCGGACCCCGCCTTGACGGCGCGGCGCTCGACTGGCTCAAGAAGGCCTGCGCCCCGCTCTAGGGGCCAACACCGGGAGGGGCAGATGCCCGAACGCTTCAAGATCCGCCCCCTCGAGGGGACATGGGTGGTGCGCGCCGGCGGCGCGATTCTCGCCGAGTCGGATCATGCTCTTGAGCTGAACGAGGGTGACCTGCCGCCGGTGATCTATTTCCCCAAGGGCGATATCGCGATGGCCTTTCTCGAGGCGAGCCAAACCCGCGCGACCTGCATCCACAAAGGCGAGGCGCATTACTATACGATCATCGCCAAGAGCGGCCCGATCAGGGATGCGGCCTGGACCTATGCCGAGCCGAAAAAGGCAGTGGACGAGATCGCTTGCTACATCGCCTTCGATACCGAGCAGGTGGCGGTCGAAGAACTCTAGGAGTGCTCTTCGCGGGCCTGTTCTGCCAACGCGCGGTTGTAGGCCTTTAGCGCATCCACATGGTAAAGCACCCCGAGAAGATCGGGCGC
>Ga0222714_10002885_pt1 | contig 17863 bp, 16 predicted proteins | sample C33_3DmetaG_FD_165048 | JGI IMG/M metagenome (GOLD analysis project Ga0222714, IMG submission 165048) | Estuarine water microbial communities from San Francisco Bay, California, United States - C33_3D | ecosystem: Environmental > Aquatic > Marine > Unclassified | place: USA: California...
GCGCGCGCCGCATCCAGCGCGGCCAGTGCGGCAGGGACGTCAGCGGCAGTTGCGGCAGAAATCATCGCCCGAGGCCGATCAAACAGCGCGGCGCCTTCGCCCTGCGGGGCATGGTCAAAGCGGATTCGCATAAAGGTCCTGCCAAACTTGCCTGTTCCCTACCGCCACGGGCCCAGGAAGTGGAGCTGGAATACGGAGCCCGAACTGCCGAAGCCGACCCTGACTTGCGCAAGTATTCGGCCGGAAGGCACGAAATTGGGTTGCACAATCCGGCCCCTCCTCCGCAAGATCGCGCCACATAATGGGCCGAGGCCATAGTGAGCAGTCGATTTATCTCTTTTCTTTCAGCGGTTGCGCTGCTTGGCACAGCCGCCGTCCTGGCCTTGTTTGTCTTGCGCGATCATTGGCCCCCTGATCTTGGCGCAGTTTATTTCGGCGCAAGCGCCTATGCGGCGGGAGAATGGCAAAGCGTCTATGCCGCGCCGTCGGTTTTCTTCGGCGCGCTCATCGAAGATCCCTACTGGCTCGCCCTCGCGCAAGATCAGGGCCTTGAGGGCGCGCCGCTTGTTTCCTTCGTCTATCCCCCGCTCATCGCTGCGGCGATCGCGCCGCTGACCAAGACTGTCAGCGCTGTTCAGTTCATCGAGATCGGACTTGCGGTCGAGCTTGCCTGTTTGTGTGCGGCTGTCCTGCTGGCGCGTTCGGTGGCAGGGGGCAGGCTGCCAGCCGCGATCTGGGTCGTGGCGAGCCTTGTGATCGGCTTGCCCACAGTCGCTCTGCAAAATGCGCTCTTCCACGCCCAGCCGCAGATCATCGTGGTTGCCATCGTCCTTCTGGCCTTTGTTCTCTATCGCCAGGGGATGGACACCACGGCCGGGTTGGGGCTTGCCTTGGCTGGCACAATCAAGCTGGCCCCACTTTTCCTTGGAATAGTCTTTCTGGCCGACAGGCGTTGGCGCGCGGCCTCGGCAACAGCGATCGGATCCATCGCGCTTGCTGTTGCCGGCCTTGCGATCAGCGGCCGAGCGCTTCAGATCGAATTCGTGGAACAGCTCGGACGGGCAAGCGAACTGCACCTTCTGTCGCCACTGGGCTATTCGGTGGCGGGGCTTCTAACCGCGCTTTGGGGCAATCTGGCTGGAACACCGGTCGAGCTCGTCAACGAGAAATCCTTCGGGCGGATTGCCTCCGTTCCCTGGATCACGGCACTGAGCTACGTGCTGTTGTTGGCAGGGTCGGTTCTGATCCTCGCCCGAACCCGCACACTTCCCTTTCCCGATGCCTTGCCATTGCGTCTGCTGGGGATTTGGTGCCTGCTGACAGTTCTCGGCCCGCTGGGCTGGGCGCATTATGCCCTTGGGCCAGTGCTGATGCTGCCGGCAGTTCTTGGTTTCCTTCCGCGGCGGCAGGCGCTGCTCTTGTTGATACCGGCGGTCGCGGGGTTGTCGATGCCGCCGATCTTGCTGGTAATCTGGCTGGCGCCGGGGATCTCGCTTGGGAGTGTCGCGGCGATTCTTTCACTTCTGATCTTGCCGGTCGCTCTCATGGTTGGCCGGGTACCGAACAGGACGGGGACCGACAGCACCTGAGGCATTCGCAGGGCCGCGATTGCACGTCGCTTTGCCGCAAGCCTTTCCGACCTTTCACGTTGTCATGTTCGGGATAGCCCCCTTCATCGACCTGTCCGCGACGTGGCGCCCCGCAGGGGACTTGGACCTTGGGCGATGCGGCGCCGTGTCCGGGGGGTGATTTTCCGCGTTTTGCAAAGCATTCGGGCCTTGCGCCGAGCGTCTCGATCCCTATAACGCAGGACAATTTGGGCGCGCCCTGCCTCGCGCCTTGCTGCCATACGCCTAGCCCCGGGGGACCACCATGCCGAAGAGAACCGACATCAAGTCGATCATGATCATCGGAGCGGGGCCCATCGTGATCGGACAGGCCTGCGAGTTCGACTACTCGGGCGCTCAGGCCTGCAAGGCGCTGCGCGAAGAGGGCTATCGCGTCATCCTCGTCAATTCAAACCCGGCGACGATCATGACCGACCCCGAACTGGCAGACGCAACCTATATCGAACCGATCACCCCCGAGGTCGTCGCCAAGATCATCGAGAAAGAGCGCCCCGACGCCCTTTTGCCGACGATGGGCGGGCAGACCGGCCTCAACACCTCGCTGGCGCTTGCCGACATGGGCGTTCTGGAAAAATTCAACGTCGAGATGATCGGCGCCAAGCGCGAAGCCATCGAGATGGCCGAAGACCGCAAGCTTTTTCGCGAGGCGATGGACCGGCTCGGGATCGAGAATCCCAAAGCCACCATCATCACCGCCCCCAAGCTGGAAAACGGCAAACGCGACATCAAGGCGGGCCTGCAACTGGCCATCGACGCCATCGAATATGTCGGTCTGCCGGCGATTATCCGGCCCGCCTTTACCCTGGGCGGGACAGGAGGCGGCGTGGCCTACAACCGCGCCGAATACGAACATTTCTGCCGCTCTGGCATGGAAGCCTCGCCGGTCGGCCAGATCCTCGTCGACGAGAGCCTCTTGGGCTGGAAGGAATACGAGATGGAGGTTGTGCGCGACAAGGCCGACAACGCCATCATCGTCTGCTCGATCGAAAACGTCGATCCGATGGGCGTCCATACCGGCGATTCCATTACCGTCGCCCCGGCGCTGACGCTGACCGACAAGGAATACCAGATCATGCGCAACGGCTCGATTGCCGTTCTGCGCGAGATCGGGGTCGAAACCGGCGGCTCGAATGTCCAATGGGCGATCAACCCCAAAGACGGCCGCATGGTGGTGATCGAGATGAACCCGCGTGTCAGCCGCTCTTCGGCGCTCGCCTCCAAGGCCACCGGCTTTCCGATCGCCAAGATCGCGGCGAAGCTCGCTGTCGGCTATACGCTCGACGAGCTGGACAACGATATCACCAAGGTCACGCCCGCCTCGTTCGAGCCGACCATAGATTATGTCGTAACCAAGATCCCGCGCTTTGCCTTCGAGAAATTCCCCGGCGCCAAGCCAGAGCTGACCACTGCGATGAAATCTGTCGGCGAAGCCATGGCGATCGGCCGCACCATCCACGAGAGCCTGCAAAAGGCGCTTGCGTCGATGGAAACCGGCCTGACCGGATTTGACGAGATCGCCATTCCGGGCGCGCCGGAAAAGTCGGCGATCACCGCCGCCCTTTCCAAGGCCACGCCCGACCGCCTGCGCACCATCGCGCAGGCGATGCGTCACGGCCTGAGCAACGACGAAATTCAAGCGATCACCGCGTTTGATCCATGGTTCCTCGCGCGTATCCGCGAAATCATCGAGGCCGAGGACATTGTCCGCAAAGAGGGCCTGCCGGTGACCGAAAAAGGTCTGCGCGGGCTCAAGATGCTGGGCTTCACCGATGCCCGCCTTGCCACGCTGACCGGCCGCACCGAAGACAATGTCCGCCGGGCCCGGATCAACCTGGGCGTCACCGCCGTCTTCAAGCGGATCGACACCTGCGCCGCCGAATTCGAGGCGCAAACGCCCTATATGTATTCGACCTACGAGACCGCCGCGATGGGCGATGTGGAGTGCGAGGCGCGCCCCTCGAACCGCAAAAAGGTCGTCATCCTGGGCGGCGGCCCCAACCGGATCGGCCAGGGGATCGAGTTCGACTACTGCTGCTGTCATGCCTGTTTCGCCCTGACCGATCAGGGCTATGAGACGATCATGATCAACTGCAACCCCGAGACCGTGTCGACCGATTACGACACCTCGGACCGCCTGTATTTCGAGCCGCTGACCTTTGAACATGTCATGGAAATCATGCGGGTCGAGCAATACAACGGAACCCTGCATGGCGTGATCGTTCAGTTCGGCGGCCAGACACCCTTGAAGCTCGCCAATGCGTTGCAGGAGGCGGGTATCCCGATCTTGGGCACAACACCCGACGCGATCGACCTTGCCGAAGACCGCGAAAGGTTCCAGCAGCTTGTCATCAAGCTTGGCCTCAAGCAGCCGGTCAACGGCATCGCCTCGACCGACGAGCAGGCGCTGGCCATTGCCGACGAGATCGGCTTCCCGCTGGTGATCCGCCCCTCCTATGTTCTGGGTGGCCGCGCGATGGAAATCGTGCGCGATATGGACCAGTTGCGCCGCTATATCCGCGATGCCGTGGTCGTGTCGGGCGACAGCCCGGTTCTGCTTGACAGCTATCTCTCGGGCGCGACCGAGGTTGATGTCGATTGCCTCAGCGACGGCAAGAACACCCATGTCGCCGGCATCATGCAGCATATCGAGGAGGCCGGCGTTCATTCGGGCGACAGCGCCTGCTGCCTGCCGCCGCATACGCTTTCGCCGGAGATCATCACCGAGATCCGCAAGCAGACCGAGGCACTAGCACTCGCCCTGGGCGTTGTCGGCCTGATGAACGTGCAATTCGCGGTCAAGGATGGCGAAGTATATCTCATCGAGGTCAACCCCCGCGCCTCGCGCACCGTGCCCTTCGTCGCCAAGGCGACCGACAGCGCCATCGCCTCGATCGCCGCGCGGCTGATGGCGGGCGAGCCGATGTCGAACTTCCCGCTGCGCGCGCCCTACCCCGAAGCGGCCGACCCGATGACCGTGTTGCCCCTCGGCAATCCCTTCACCCTCGCCGATCCCAAGACACCCTGGTTCAGCGTGAAAGAGGCCGTGATGCCCTTCGCCCGCTTCCCCGGCGTCGATACGATCCTCGGGCCGGAAATGCGCTCGACAGGCGAGGTCATGGGATGGGACCGTTCGTTCGCCCGCGCCTTCCTCAAGGCGCAGATGGGCGCAGGCACGGTCTTGCCGACCGAAGGCACTGTGTTCATCTCGATCCGCGATGCCGACAAGACCGAAGAGATGCTCGACGCAGCCCAGACCTTGATCGGCCTTGGCTTCAGCATCGTTGCAACCCGGGGCACCGCGACCTGGCTCAACGACAACGGCGTTTCCGCCGAGATCGTCAACAAGGTCTATGAAGGCGGCCTGACCATCGTCGACCGCCTGAAGGACGGGCACATCGCTTTGGTGTTCAACACCACCGAAGGCGCGCAGGCTGTTGAAGACAGCCGCGATATCCGCGCCGTCGCCCTCTACGACAAGATTCCCTACTTCACCACCGCCGCCGCAAGCCACGCCGCCACGCTGGCAATGGTCGCGCGGGAAGAGGGCGAGCTCGATGTGAGGGCGCTGCAGGGCTGACCTGCGGGGCCTTTCCCTTGCGTAACGCTGGACAGCCGCCGGGCCGCTTCCTAGCTTTGCGCCTGGTCACTGAGGGCATGATGATGTATGGCGCCGCAATCACCGGGACGGGGGTTTTCACCCCCACCGAAATCATCACCAACGACGAGCTGGTCGTTGCGTTCAACGCCCATGCTGACCTTTGGAACACCGAACACGCCGACGCAATCGCCGCCGGCGCCACTGAACCCAAGCCGCATTCCTCGGCCGAGTTCATCGTGAACGCTTCGGGGATCGAACGGCGACACGTTCTCGACAAGGACGGCGTTCTCGATCCCAAACGGATGTTTCCACGGTTTGCCGCCCGGGCCGACGAGGATCCCTCGATCATGGCCGAGATGGCGCTCAAGGCTGCCGAGATCGCCCTTGCCGGAGCAGGCCTCACGGGCGCCGATATCGACCTTGTCCTGTGCGCTGCGTCCAACCACGAACGCGCCTATCCGGCGATCGCCGTCGAAGTGCAGTCGCTGATCGGCGCGGGCGGCTTTGCCTATGACATGAACGTCGCCTGCTCCTCGGCCACCTTCGGCATTCAGACCGCCGTGCAGATGGTCAAGACCGGCGCGGTGCGGCGGGCGCTCATGGTCAATCCCGAGATCTGTTCAGCCCATCTCGAATGGCGCGACCGCGACTGCCATTTCATCTTTGGCGACGTTTGCACCGCCGTGGTGATCGAGCGCGACGAAGGCCTCGCCAGCCCGCATTTCAAGGTGCTCTCGACCCGCTGCGCCACCCAGTTTTCCAACAACATCCGCAACAACAACGGCTTCCTGCGCCGCACCCACGACCAGATGCAGGACCGCCGCGACATGCAGTTTATGCAGAACGGTCGGAAGGTTTTCAAAGAGGTGCTGCCGCTCGTGAGCCAGCACATTTCAGATCACCTGACCGAAGAGGGCGTGGCCTCCTCCGACCTCACCCGCCTCTGGCTGCATCAGGCCAACAAGACGATGAACGACTACATCGGCCGCAAAGTCCTTGGACGCGATCCTGAACCGGGCGAGCAGCCCAATATCCTTCAGGACTATGCCAATACCTCCTCCGCCGGCTCGATCATCGCCTTCTCGCAGCATTCCGCCGACCTTCAACCGGGCGAAAAGGGCCTGATCTGCTCTTTCGGGGCTGGCTATTCCGTGGGATCGGTGATCGTGGAGCGCGCCTAGGTTTTCCGCATCTTGCGTCCGCTGCCGCCAGCCGCATAGTAGCCTCATGGCAAAGCTCTATTTCAACTACTCCACCATGAACGCCGGCAAGTCGACTGTGCTCTTGCAGGCTTCGCACAACTATATCGAGCGGGGGATGCAGACCTATCTGCTGACCGCTCAGTTCGACAATCGCGCGGGCGAGGGCCGGATCGCGAGCCGGATCGGCATCGGCGCAAAGGCCGATACCTTCGGCCCCGGCGAAGACCTTTTCGCCAAGATCGGCGCGCGCCTGTCGCAAGCGCCCTGCGCCTGCATCTTCGTGGACGAGGCCCAGTTTCTAGAGCCCGCGCAGGTCTGGCAATTGGCGCGGGCGGTCGACGATCTGGGCGTGCCGATCATGGCATTCGGCCTGCGCGTCGATTTTCTGGGCAAGCTATTCCCCGGCTCGGCCGCTCTCCTCGCGCTGGCGGACGAAATGCGCGAGGTTCGCACCATCTGCCACTGCGGCAAGAAGGCGACGATGGTCGTCCGCAAGGACGCGGCGGGCAATGTCTTGACCGATGGCGATCAGGTCTCGATCGGCGGCAATGACCGCTATGTCTCGCTCTGCCGCCGCCACTGGCGCGAGGCGGTGGGCGACCGCGCCCCTAGTTGACCCGCTGCGGCGGCTCCTGCCCCGCGTCCCAGGCGATGATATTGTCGAGCGCCATCTGCCCCATCGCCTGACGGGTCTCGACGGTGGCGCTGCCGAGGTGCGGCAGGAGGGTGCAGTTTTCAAGCGTGCGCAGGCGTTCGGGAACGTGGGGCTCTTTCTCATAGACATCGAGCCCCGCGCCAGCGATGGCGCCTGCCTCGAGCGCGTCGATCAGGGCCGCCTCGTCCACCACTTCACCTCGGCTGATATTCACGAAGATGCTCGTGGGTTTCATCGCGGCGATGGCGGCGCGGTCGATCAGCTTGGTGGTCGGCCCGCCGCCCGGCACGGTGACGACAACGATATCGGCCCCCGCCATCAGGTCGTGCAACGTTTCGACCTGCCGCGCGGGCAGGTCGACGTCCTTCTTCGAGCGGTTGAAATAGATCACCGGCATGCCAAAGCCGTAATGCCCGCGATGCGCCACCGCCTGCCCGATCCGGCCCATGCCGACGATGCCGAGCGTCTTGCCCGTGACTTCGGTGCCCAGAAGGGATTTCGGGCCGAAGCCGCCCCATTTTCCTGCCCGCAGCATCCGCTCGCCCTCGCTCGCGCGGCGGCAGGCTGACAGGATCAGGGTCATGCCAATATCGGCGGTCGCGGCGGTGAGGACATCGGGGGTGTTGGAGACGATCACCCCCGCCCTGATTGCGGCGGCGGCGTCGATATGGTTGTAGCCCACGCCAAAATTGCCGAGCATCCGGCAGCGCAGGCCGCCCGCCTGTGCCCTCTCGAAGGCGGCGGCGGTGAATTGATCGCCCAGGGTCGGCAGGATCGCGTCATAGGCGGCGAGCGCCACGGCGCATTCATCCTCGCTCATGCCAGCACTGTCTTGCCGGATGGTCAGGTCAAAAAGCCTTGCTGCCTGATCAAGAACTGGCTGGGCGATGACGCGGGTGATCAGAAGTTTCTTCAATGCATCCTCCCCCCAAGCGGGACTTTGTGGTCGGGGCCGATCAGAACGACCGCGCCGTTTTCGTCTGGAAGCCCGAGGACCAGAACCTCGGACATAAACCTGCCGATCTGGCGCGGCGGAAAGTTGACGACGGCCATCACCTCTTTGCCGACGAGGCTTTCGGGCGTGTAGTGGACCGTCACCTGCGCCGAGGTCTTGCGCTCGCCGATCTCGGGGCCGAAGTCGATCCACATCTTGATCGCTGGCTTGCGGGCCTCGGGGAACGGCTCGGCGCGCAGGATGCGGCCCACGCGGATATCGACCGCGAGGAAATCGTCGAAGGTAATGGGATCAGCCACGGGCAAGTTCCTTGGAGCGGTGGGTGGCGGCCGCAATGGCGCGGCTGACAAGCGGCGGCAGGCCGGCCAAGGGATCCATCAGCACTTCAAGCGCGGCTTGCGTGGTGCCGTTGGGCGAGGTGACATTGATGCGCAGCTGCGCGGGGCTTTCGGTCGAGCCTTCGGCCAGAGCGCCCGCGCCCGCTACGGTCGCCCGCGCGAGTTGCAGGGCCAGATCGGGGGCGAGGCCCTGCTCGATCCCGGCCGTCGTCATCGTCTCGATGAGCAGGAACACATAGGCCGGACCCGAGCCGGACAGGCCTGTAACGGCGTCCATCTGTCCCTCATCCTCAAGCCTGACGACCTGTCCTACCGCGGAAAGAAGCTCCGTTGCGGTGTCCATATCCGCCGCGCCCGCGTGGCCATTGCCGATGATCGCGGTAATCCCCTTGCCCACAGCGGCAGGGGTGTTGGGCATCGAACGGACGATGGGCGTCTGTGCGCCAAGCGCTGCCTCGAAGGCGGCGATCGGGGTGCCCGCGGCGATAGAGACAAAAAGCGTCGTGCCATTGCCCAGCGCCTGCAAAGTCGGCAGTGCCTCGCCCATCATCTGCGGTTTGACAGCGACAAGCGCGACAGCGGGATCGGCCGGAACGCCCTCGTTCACATGAACGCCGGTCCGTGCAAGCCAATCCGACGGGTTGGGATCAAGCACCCAAACAGCTTCGGGCGAAAGGCCACCCTCCAGCCATCCGGCCAAAAGCGCAGACCCCATCTTGCCACAGCCCAGAAGGACAAGACCGCGTGTTTCAACATCTTTCATCGGATGATCCCCCCGAGCCGCTTCGCAACGAGGTTAGTGCCCGCCCCGAGGGGGTTCAAGCCGGAGCGGGCGAAATGCGTCAGGCGCGGCCGTAGGCCTCGGAAATGGCGATCTGCATCGCCTCGGCAGGCGTGCGCCCACCCCATGTCACCAGCTGGAAGGCCGGATAGAACCGCTCGCAACTCATCACCGCCGCACCGATCATCGTGTCGATCTGTTCGGGGCTGGCGATCTGCTCGCCGGCAAGAATCAGACCATAGCGATAGACCATCAGCTTTTGCTCGGACCACCAGGTGAAATTGCCGGCCCAGCAGTGATCATTGGCGCGGTTCAGCGCCTCGTAAAGAAGCTTGTCGCGCTCTTCTGGCGGCTCCATCTCGAAGGTGCAGATCAGGCGCAGGGTGGAATCATAGGCCGACCAGGCAAGGGTGATTGAATAGGTGCGCCACTGACCCTCGACCGCCATGGCGATCTGGTCGTCCGCGATCCTGTCGAATTCCCAGGCGTGGTGTTCGGCGATGTGCTCCACGAGGTCAATCGGATGGATATCGCCTTCGTCTACGAAGTGCTCGGTCAATGCCATGTGCTCGGCCTCATTTGTTATAGCGCCGGGGTAATGGCAGCGCCCCAAGCGCTAGGTGCCTGCTCAAGGGACGGTAGGCTTTTTGTTGCGTCCCTACGACATATGGTGGGGGGCCGGGGGAAGTCTGTAAAGCAGTTTTTTGGGGATAAGTCGAAAGAGACTCGGAATTTTTTCAATCTCTTCGGCCATAATGCCTCTTGTGGCGGGCTTTCCCAAACCGCCAGCGTCTCTTGCGACGCCGGGCAATCCGAGGTCTACTCCGGTTCGGTTCGCGGAGGGGCAATTTCGCCGCCTCCGTGCTTGGGGGTGGCAAGTGTCGGCGGAAAAGATCAAGGGACCAGCGTCTTACTTTCCATCCATCGAAAAGAAATACGGCCAGCCGATCAGCCATTGGCTCGGGATCGTCGAGGGCCAAATGCCTGCGCGGCATATGGAGCTTGTCGCGCATCTGAAATCCGAACACAGGATGGGCCACGGCCACGCCAACGCGATCGTTGCCCATGCCCTGTCTGGAAAGCGCCCGTCCTGACAAGGCAGGCGCTGTCGCTCGGCGGAAGTTATTTCTTCGTCGCCTCGAGCGCCTCGATCCGCGCCAGAAGCGCGGCATTTTCCTCGCGGGCCTTCTGAGCCATCGCGCGAACCGCATCGAATTCCTCGCGCGTCACGAAATTGCGCTCGGCCAGCCAGCGGTCGAGCAAGGACTTCATGGCATTGCCCGCCTCGTCGCGCGCGCCCTGTGCCACGCCCATGGCGTTGGTCATCAATTGGCTCAGGTCGTCCATGATCTTGTTGCGCGTCTGCATCGCGGCCTCCGAGGTTCGTCATGACCTATATGGAGGCGCGAAGCCGCCAAGGCAACAGGGCGGGAGTTGACAGCGACCGCCCTCGCGCGCAGGACTAGCCCCATGCGTGCCTCGATCCCATTTCCCGATATTTCGCCCGAGATCTTTTCCTTCTCGATAGGCGGCTATGATTTCGCCCTGCGCTGGTATGCGCTGGCCTATATCGTCGGGATCGTCGCCGGCTGGCAGATCATTGCCTGGCTGATGCGCAGGCCCAAGCTCTGGCCGCAGAGCACGCCGCCGATGACGCCGATGCTTCTTGAGAATTTCATGACCTGGATCATCATCGCGGTGATCCTTGGCGGGCGGCTTGGCTATGTTTTCTTCTATGCCTTCGACGCCTTCGCCGCCGATCCCTTGTCGATCATCCGGGTCTGGGAGGGCGGAATGTCGTTCCACGGCGGCTTTGCCGGGGTGATCGCGGCGACGCTCCTCTATTGCCGCCTCAACAAGCTGCCGCTCGGCTCGGTCGCGGATTCGCTGGCCATCGTTGCGCCTATCGGCCTGTTCCTCGGCCGGATCGCCAATTTCATCAATGGCGAGCTTTGGGGACGGGTGACGGATGTGCCTTGGGCCGTGGTGTTCCCCGGCGAAGCGGCCCAGAACTGTCTCATCATGGTGGCCGAATGCGCCCGCCACCCGAGCCAGCTTTATGAGGCGGGGCTTGAGGGGCTTGTCCTCGGCACGCTGATCGCATGGCTTGCCTTGAGGCGCGGGATGCTCCGCCGCCGGTGGACGCTCACGGGGATGTTCTTTCTAGGCTATGGCCTCTCTCGGTACATCGTCGAGTTTTTCCGCCAACCCGACGCCCAGTTTGTCAACCTCGGCAATCCCCTCGGCTATGCCTATCAATATGGCGACTGGGGTTTCACGATGGGCCAGCTTTTGTCCGCACCGATGATCCTCATTGGTCTGGCCGTGATCCTTTGGCCAAGGCGCAAGCCATGACCGCCATCGAAGACCAGCTTCGCGCCCGGATCGCAGCGACCGGGCCGATCTCGATTGCCGACTATATGGTAGAGGCGTTGATGCATCCCGAGCACGGCTACTACGCCACGCGCGATCCTTTCGGCGCGGCGGGCGATTTCATCACCGCGCCCGAGATCAGCCAGATGTTCGGCGAGCTGATTGGCCTTTCGCTGGCGCAGTCGTGGCGCGATCAGGGTGCGCCGCCGCGCTTCATCCTTGCCGAGCTTGGGCCGGGGCGCGGCACGCTCATGGCGGATATCTTGCGGGCAACCGAGGGCGTCGCGGGCTTCACCGACGCGGCCGAGGTGCATCTTGTCGAGACATCGCCCGAGCTGCGCCGGGCGCAGGCGCTGCGGCTGCCGGAGGCGACATGGCACGACGGTATCGCCAGCCTGCCGGACGGCCCGATCTGGCTTGTCGCCAACGAATTCTTCGATGCCCTGCCGATCCGCCAGTTCGTGCGGCAGGGCCAAGGCTGGCGCGAGCGGGTCGTGGGGCTGCGAAGCGGCCAGTTGCTGCCCGGATTAGGCGATCAGACGACCTATGGTTTTCTGGCCCACCGCCTCCGGGACACGCTTGATGGCGATCTGATCGAGTTTTGCCCCGCCCTGCCTGCTCTCGTGCAGGACATCGGTCGCCGGATCGGCGCCGACGGCGGCGCCGCGCTGATCACCGATTATGGCGACTGGCGCTCGCTCGGCGATACGTTTCAAGCGATCCGCGCCCATGCCGCGAGCGACCCGTTCGTTGATCCCGGCGAGGTCGACCTGACCGCGCATGTGGATTTCGAAGCGGTGGCGCTGTCTGCGGCTCCGGCAAGGTTCAGCAAGCTGACGACCCAAGGCGTCTTTCTCGAACGGCTCGGCATCACGGCGCGCGCCCGGCAACTGGCCTCGAAACTTGCCGGGGCCGAGCTTGAACGCGTGGTCCTTGCACATCGCCGCTTGACCCATCCCGACGAAATGGGCGACCTCTTCAAGGTATTGGCGCTCTATCCCGAAGGGCGCCTGCCGCCGCCCGGATGTGACCCATGACGCTCGACATCATCACCTCCGACGCCCTCGCGCCCCTGCGGCACGGTTTCTTTGGCCGTCAGGGTGGCGCCTCGTCGGGCATCTTCAAGGGGCTCAACTGCGGCTATGGCAGTTCGGACCAGCACGAGGCCGTGGCGATCAACCGTGGGCGGGTGGCGGGTGCGCTCGATCTCGAACCCGAGCAGCTTCTCGGTGTGCATCAAATCCATTCCGCCGATGTGGTTATCGTGACCGACCCCGACGCCCCACGCCCTTCCGCCGATGCGATGGTGACGAATCTGCCCGGTGTGGCGCTGACTGTTCTGACCGCAGATTGCCAACCGGTCCTTTTCGCCGATCCCGAAGCGGGCGTGATCGGTGCGGCCCACGCTGGTTGGAAAGGCGCGCTTTCCGGCGTTCTTGGCAAGACCGTCGACGCCATGGAGGCGCTCGGTGCCAGCCGTAGCCGGATCAGCGCGGTAATCGGCCCGACCATCAGCCAGCGCGCCTATGAGGTCGGGCCTGAATTCTTTGACGCCTTCGTCGCGGAAGACCCAACCTTCGCCCGCTTCTTCGCTGGTGGCGAAGGCGACCGGATGATGTTTGATCTGCCCGCGCTTGGGCTGCACCTTTTGCGAGATGCTGGCATCGAAAGCGCCGAATGGACCCGGCACTGCACCTATTCCGATCCCGACCGTTTCTTCAGCTACCGCAGAGCCACCAAAGCCAGAGAGGCCGACTACGGCCGCCTGATCTCGGCCATCCGCCTCTGATTGTGGCGCAACTGGGGCGCCGGACCCGGTGAATTGGCGTGACGGCGCCGCCGGGAAGAGGCAACTCCCGCCAAACCCCCTGCAATTCGGGGATTACGCCCCAATTCACGAACAATCGGCGCCGATCTGTCGGATTGGTGAAATTTCACGGAAATTCCTTTTTTGCCGCCAGAAAGCGCCGCGAAGCGGGACGAGATTGAGGTCACTGAGGCAAACTTCAAGGGACAGGATACGATCATGACGACGGAAAAGCGCTGGATCAAAACACTCGCCGCGGAAGCCGCAAAATGCGAGCAGCACCAGATGCCCTGGGCCCGTGGCGCCCGCCGTCAGGCCATGATCGCCCGCCGCAAAGCCGCCGAAGATCTCTCCCAAGCTTCCGCGTCCTCGTCTGCCTCGGCCTGAGTTTCACTTCTCCTACCGCCATTTGGCGGCACCTGAACCGCCCGGCCACCCGGGCGGTTTTTATTTGGGGCAGGCGAATCGGATTGTGACAAATCCGTTCACTGTCGCGGGACAATTTCGGATTCCAAACCTCATTATCCCCGGAGCGGCGCGAGAACGGACTGTTTCTTTGACAGAACGCACCCAATCGGCGTTTTTGGGATCAATCGTTCAATAGCCGGACGTTGTCGGTGGGGGCCGACTGAAGGCGAGCACAAAAGGTGCCCGCATGACAATGACCCCCGATTCCAGCACCGGGCTGGATCTTCCCGTTTCCTCTCTGGTCCGTCAGGGCCAGATCGCTCGTCCCGGTGGGCAACCTCAGCGCATTCAGCCTCTTATGCGCAGGTATGAGGCCGTCCATCTGGCAGCAAACGGCGATATTGTGGAGGATTCCCATATCGCCCCCGCCATTCCCCAGTTCGAAGAAGCCTTTTCGGCCTTCGCCCGCGGAACCATCTTCCAAACCCGGCTCGGCCCCGTCGCGGTCGAGGATCTGTTGCCGGGCGACATGGTTCTGACGGCTGAAGGCGAATTTGAAAGGTTGACCTGGAAGGGCTCGATGATGCTCGTTCCGAGCGCCGAGGGCCAATCCCCGGAGATGCGGCATCTGACCCGCATGTCCGCGGAGGCGATGGGCCTTGGCCGGCCGGCCAACGATACGGTCTTTGGCCCTTCGGCCCGGATGATCCACCGCGCACCCGGAATCAAGACCCTGACGGGCCAATCCTCCGCGCTGGTGCCGCTGCGGGATTTCATCGACGGCGTCAACATCGTCGAACTCACGCCGATGACCTCGGTGCAGGTTTTCCACCTTGCCTTCGAAGAACATCAGCGGCTTGTGACCGGTGGCATCGAGGTTGAAAGCTATCACCCCGGCCTTGCGCACCGCTTCCCGTTGCGGGGCGATCTTCTGCGCCTGTTCATGACGCTCTTCCCGCATATGCTGGATTTCACCGAGTTCGGCGCGCCAATGGCCCCGCGCCTCAAACTGCAAGACCTCGACCTGTTCTACGCCGCTTGATCAGGCGTCGCGGCGGAGCCGCTCTTCCAGAACGTCGAAGGGCACGCCTGGCTCGTCCTTCGCGTCGCGGATGACGAGGCTGGTTTTCACGCTGGCCACATTCGGCGCGGCGGTAAGCTGTTCGGTCAGGAAGGTCTGAAAGGTCCGCAGGTCGGGCGAGACACATTTGAGGATGAAATCCACCTCGCCATTGAGCATGTGGCACTCGCGCACGAGTGACCAGCTCTTGCACTTTGCCTCGAAGGCCGAAAGATCGGCTTCGGCCTGACTGACCAGCCCGACCATTGCAAAGACCTGGACTTCAAAACCCAGTTCGCGCGGATCGACATCGGCATGATAGCCGCGGATATAGCCCTGCTCTTCAAGCGTGCGAACCCGCCGCAGGCAGGGTGGCGCCGAGATCCCCACCCGCTTGGCAAGCTCGACATTGGTCATGCGTCCATCGGCCTGAAGCTCCGCAAGGATCATACGGTCGATTTCGTCGAGTTTGCTGCCGGGCATGTTGGCTCCTTAGGAAATTTCGCAAACACTACGCGATAGGCGCCAAATACGCAATTATCTTTCAAGTCAGCGCAATATCGTTTCGCTCGGCTACACATTGCATATCTGCTATGTGTTCTTCGCCATCGGCCTTTAAACCTCGGCTCGGCGCGGCTATATCGGGTTCTGACCAGAGAGGAAAGCTGCCATGACCCAGACCCGCCACACCAAGGTTCTCATCATCGGATCCGGCCCGGCCGGCTATACGGCGGGCGTTTATGCCAGCCGCGCGATGCTGCAACCGATCCTTGTTCAGGGGATGGAGCCGGGCGGCCAGCTGACCACCACGACCGAGGTCGAGAACTGGCCGGGCAGGACCGAGATTCAGGGCCCCGAACTGATGGTCAACATGGAAGAACACGCTCGCGCCATGGGCTGCGAGATCATCATGGACATCATCACCGATCTCGACCTGTCCAAGCGCCCCTTCACCGCCAAGGGTGATAGTGGCACCGTCTTTACCGCCGACGCGGTTATCCTCGCCACCGGAGCGCGGGCCAAGTGGCTGGGGCTTGAGTCGGAAGAGAAATACAAGGGCTTCGGCGTCTCGGCTTGCGCCACCTGCGATGGCTTCTTCTATCGCGGGCAAGAGATCGTAGTGGTCGGCGGCGGCAACACTGCCGTGGAAGAGGCGCTGTTCCTGACGAATTTCGCCTCCAAGGTCACGGTGATCCACCGCCGCGACGAATTCCGCGCCGAGCAGATCCTGATCGACCGCTTGAAGAAGAACCCCAAGATCGAAGTGTTGTGGCATCATACGCTCGAAGAAGTTGTCGGCGAAGACAGCCCGATGGGTGTCACCGGCATCAAGGTCAAACATACCCAAACAGGCGAGATTTCCGAGATCTCGACCAAGGGTGTTTTCATCGCGATCGGTCACGCGCCCGCGTCCGAGCTGGTAAAAGACCAGCTCGAGTTGCACCACGGCGGTTATGTCAAGGTTCACCCCGGCTCGACCCGCACTTCGATCGAGGGCGTTTTCGCCGCCGGAGACCTGACCGACCATATCTACCGCCAGGCCGTCACAAGCGCCGGCATGGGCTGCATGGCCGCGCTCGACGCCGAGCGCTGGCTTGCCCATCACAAGTGACCGGTTTTTCCGGGATCATCTGGCGCGCGGCTATTGAGGGCCGGTCGCCGCTGATCCCGGCCGCCGCGCCCGAGGGGCGGTTTCATCACAGCGGCCAACCGGCTCTTTACGCCTCGCTGACGCCCGAGGGCTGCCGCGTTGCGATCCGGCGCTATCTGCGCGCGGATGACCCGCCGCGCCTGATCCATCCGCTGCGCTTTGGCGCCGAGCGGGTGATCGACATGAGCGGAAAGCCCGACCTGAGCATCGTCTGGCAGGACTGGCGCGACGGCGGCCCCTCGCCCACATGGGCCGTGTCTGACCGACTGCGCCGCCAAGGCTGGCAGGCGATGCTCTATTCCTCGCGCTCGCGACCAGACCTGACACACATTGTGATCTTCAATCTGATCTCTTCGCGGATCGAAGAGGCCGGAGCGGCCCACGCCTTTTGACCAGCGCTTCCGCAGACGCCGATCCAACGGACATCAGGCCTTTCACCACGGTCAAAACAACTTCAAAGCCACCCGCCCTATTGAACCGGGCGACGGACACTCATAACTAGCCGCAGAACATCCGCGGGATTGGACGGAATACTCTCAGATGCTTGACCTCGCGATTGCCAATCTCAGCTCGCCGTTGATCCTCTGTTTCGTTCTTGGCGTTTTCGCCGTACTGGTCCGATCCGATCTCTATGTCCCCGAGGCCGCGGCAAAGGCCTTGTCGATCTACCTGCTCTTCGCGATCGGATTCAAAGGCGGCGTCAGTGTTGCCGATCATGGCCTGAACGCAACCCTGGGGTCCGCCCTTCTCGCGGGCGTGGCCCTTTCGGCCACCCTGCCTTTCCTCGCCTTTGGCCTTTTGCAAGTGATGTCCCGGCTTGACAGGGTCAACGCGGCCGAGGTGGCGGGCCATTATGGCTCGATCTCGATCGTAACCTTTGTCGCCGCGACATCGGTGCTGCAAGACAATGGCATGTCGTCCGAAGGCTTCATGGTTGCCGTCGCCGCCGCGATGGAAGCTCCCGCAATCCTCTCGGCGCTCTGGCTGGTCAGCCGCGATGGCAGCGCCCGCATGGATTCCAAGCTGTGGCGCGAAATCTTGCTGAACGGCTCGATCGTTCTCCTGATCGGGTCTTTCCTGATCGGTGGCCTGACCGGCAAGGACGGGCTTGCCGAAATCGAGAGCTTCATCGTCTCGCCATTCAAGGGAGTCTTGTGCCTCTTCTTGCTCGACATGGGGTTGATCGCCGGTCGCGGCCTGCGCGACAATCGTGCGATGATCGGGCCGGGACTTGTGGCCTTCGGAGTGATCATGCCGCTTCTGGGAGGCCTCGCCGGGGCGCTGGTGGGCGCAACCCTGGGCCTGTCGACCGGCGGCACGATGCTCTTCGCCGTGCTTGCGGCTTCGGCGTCCTATATCGCCGTCCCGGCGGCCATGCTTTGGCCGTGCCGGATGCCGATCCCGGTA